>JAEEGF010022241.1_pt1 | contig 33740 bp, 29 predicted proteins | sample 9134171 | NCBI WGS metagenome assembly JAEEGF01 (sample SAMN16246542, study PRJNA631951) | gut metagenome | biome: gut microbiome; feature: rumen; material: AP-attached | host: Bos | place: Iran: Karaj | collected 2018-10
GGCAAGAGCGCAGACGCCATCAACACCTACAAGAAGTACCTGGAGGTAGATCCCAACGACAAGGACGCCGTTGACGTGATGTTCACAATAGCCGCCACCGCCCAGAAGGCCGGGGACAAAGCCACCGCCAAGGAGTACTACGGCAAGCTCAAGGGAGACGCCAAGTACGGCGCCCAGGCAGAAGCCCAGCTCAAGACTCTGTAGGAAATTGAAAGCGCTGGAACTTCTTGCTCCCGCAAAGACAGCGGACGTCGGCATCGCAGCAGTAGATTGCGGTGCCGATGCCGTTTATATCGCAGGTCCGGGATTCGGCGCCCGTGCGGCGGCATCCAATTCCATCGAGGACATCAAACGTCTCTGCGACTACGCCCACCGCTTTGGCGTAAGGATCTACGCCACCGTAAACACTATAATATATGAAGAGGAACTTCCCCAGGTTCAGGAACTTGTGAAGAGTCTTGCAGCCGCCGGGGTTGACGCTCTCATTGTTCAGGATCCAGCCGTGATTTCAATGGCGGAGGGCCTTGGGATGGCGCTTCACGCATCTACTCAGTGTGCGATACGCACTCCTGAAAAAGCCCGCTTTGTGGAGAGTCTCGGATATGGCCGAATAGTGCTTGAAAGGCAGATGAGCCTTGATACCATCAAGTCCATTTCCCAGGCTGTGGATGCAGAGATAGAGTTCTTTGTACATGGTGCCCTATGCGTCTGCTACAGCGGCCAGTGCTACCTTTCAGAATATCTTACCGGCCGCAGCGCCAACCGCGGGGAATGCGCCCAGGCATGCCGCAGCCTGTATGATCTGGAAGACGCATCCGGAAAAGTCATAGCCCGTAACAAGCCGCTGCTTTCGCTCAAGGACTACAATCTGATAAAGCGCCTTGAAGAGCTTGCAGATGCGGGTGTTTCCTCATTCAAGATAGAGGGTCGCCTAAAGGGTGAAAGTTATGTAAGAAACGTAGTCAGAGCCTACTCCAAGGCACTTGACGCACTTGTTGAGGCACATCCTGACAAATACTGCAGAAGCTCCTTCGGGCACGTCCGCGGCGGCTTTATTCCGGATCTTGACAAGACTTTCAACCGCGGCTATACTGAGCTGTACCTTGACGGACGGCGCGGCAACTGGGCCGCAGAAGGCGGCGGAGAATACGTGGGCAAGGTCCTTCGCCTCACCCGTGACGGCTTTGTTCTTGAACCCGCCAACTCATCCGTAAGACTCTCCAACGGTGATGGCTTCACCTTTGACGGCGGAGGCTTCAGGGCCGATGTCTGCGAAGGGCACGTCGTACATTGCAAGAGAGTGGAAGGCCTTGTGCCCGGAACCAGGCTGTACCGCAACCTCAGCGCGGCATTTGAGCATTCCGTAGAGGCATCTTTGCCCGTAAGGGAGATTGACGTGAGGCTTGACGTTGACATTACGGACGGCCTACTGTCTCTTTATGCCCATACGGAGGATGGCCGCACTGAAGCGCTCATCTCCGACTGCTGCTCAAAGGACGTTGCCAGAAACAGGGACAGAGCCATCCAGGCAATCCGTGAACAGCTTGGAAAGCGTAGCGGCATATACAGGTTTACAGTTTCAGGTGTGACTGCTAGCGGTGACGTCCCCATGCTGTCCGCAGCATTCCTCAACGGCCTTAGAAGGGCTCTTGCAGAACAACTTGATGCTAGCCCGGTGAATGCTATACCTCTACGCAAAACGGCCCCTGACGCATCTGTTAACGGGCCTTCGGAACTCTCATACAAGGCCAATGTGGCAAACTCCATTGACCGTTCGGTTTACTCATCCCGCGGAGCACTTTCCATGGAGGATGCATACGAAATAACACATCGTCCTGGTGCAGAACTGATGCGTTCCCGCTACTGCGTCCGACACCAGCTGGGCCTATGTCCAAAGCAGAAGCCCGGCACCAAGCCTGAATCCCTATTCCTCATCAACAACGGTAAACGTCTCCACCTTACCTTCCACTGCGCTACATGCGAGATGACTGTTGAAGACATCTAGCACTGCGGCGGGCCCTTAGGGCCGAGGCCGGGATATCTTACCTTCCGCTATAGGATGTGCTTTTGAAGTCCTTGACCCAAACCTGGCGCTCGATGGGCTGGTCCAGGGAGATCATGGTGTCTGTGGACTGGATGTAAGGTATCTTCTGGACGGTGTTCAGGAGGACCTCCATGAGGTGGTCGTTGTCCAGGCAGAAGAGTTTAGCCAGGATGGCGTAGCGGCCGGTGATGAAATGGCACTCTACGATTTCCGGGATCTTCTTGAGATTTGCAATTACCTCGGGATACTTTGTGGAGTCCGTAAGGGAGATACTCACGAAAGCACAGACGTTGAGGCCCAGGGCCTGGGGTTTCACCAGAAGGCGGGAGCCGGCGATGACGCCGTTTGCCTCCAGCCTTTTAATCCTCTGATGAATGGCTGCACCGGAAACACCGCACTCACGTGCAATCTCCAGGAACGGCATGCGGGCGTTTTTAACCAGGAAGGAAAGAATCTTCTGGTCTATTTCGTCTATGTGATAATTGCTTGACATAACTTACACTTTACAACTGTTGGTGCAAAAATAGTAAAAATATTTTATTTCTTAAATTTTTTGCGAAATTTTCCAGTTGGCTGTGTATTAGCTATTATGGTCTTGCAATCCGCCTCCGTAAGGGCCTCTGCGGAAGTGCCACGGGGTATCTTGAAATTGGAATCTCCCTGCTTGATGTAAGGTCCGAACTTACCCTGGAGCACACGGATGTCTCCAAACTCCGCAATTACCGTCTGCTGAGGTGCTTGCGAGCTCATTTCCTGTATGAGAGCGGTGCACTCTTCCAGAGTGATGGTAAGGGGGTCTTTTCCGCGGGGAAGTTTCACATTTTTATCTCCGTACTTGAGATAGGGGCCGAATTTACCCTTTGTGGCTATTACATCCACTCCATCAAGGGTTCCAACCTTTCTGGGAAGCTCCAGAAGACGGAGGGCTTCCTCAAGCGTGAGGGTCTCTATTAGCTGGTCTTTTCCAAGCGATGCGCTCTGGCGGTTCTCGCCTTCGCCCTTCTGGACATACGCGCCGAATTTCCCGAAGGAGGCTATGACCTTATCCCCGTCCGGAGCAATGCCTATCTCACGGGTGATCTTGCTGTAGGTGCGGTCTGCAAGGACCTCGTTCACATGAGAGTGGAAGGGCGTATAGAACACCTCGATGGCCTTGTTCCAGGGCATCTTGCCTTCAGCAACCTTGTCGAAGTCCTCTTCCACGGCGGCGGTGAAACCATATTCCAGGATGTCCGTGAAGTTGCCCACCAGGTAGTCCGTGACCACCAGGCCAAGCTCCTGCGGCAGCAGTTTTCCCTTCTCCGCACCCACGACTTCCGTTTTGGACGATGTCTTTACGGTGCTTCCGGAAAGGGAAAGATTGGTCACTTTGTATGCGGTGCCGGGCTTGTCTCCCCTGGCTGCGTAGCCGCGGGCCTGGGTGAGCGTGCTCACAGTGGCGGCGTATGTGGAAGGACGGCCTATGCCAAGCTCTTCCATCTTCTTCACCAGCGTAGCCTCGCTGTAGCGCTGGGGCGGCTGGGTGAACTTGCAAACGGCATTCACCGTCTGGGCATGCATCACGGTTCCTTCCGGGAGGTCCGGCAGGATTATCTCTTCCTGGACGGCGGAATCATCGTCCCTGCCTTCCAGATACACCTTCATGAAGCCGTCGAAGAGGATTTCCACAGACTGGACGCCGTATTTTTCCGGCCTGTGGTCCTGACCTATGCGGAGGGTGGTGTTCATGATGCGGCTCTCTTCCATCTGGGAGGCTACGGTGCGCTTCCAGATGAGCTCGTACAGCTTCTTCTCCTGGGCGTTGCCCTCGATGGTGGTGTTGCCGATATAAGTGGGCCTGATGGCCTCGTGGGCCTCCTGGGCGCCCTTGGAACTGGTCTTGTACTGGCGGGCGTGGTGATACTGAGGGCCGTAGTTCTCCACTATGTACTGCTTGGCGGTTCCCAGGGCCAGTCCGGAAAGGTTGGTGGAGTCCGTACGCATGTAGGTTATGAGACCCCTCTCGTAAAGGGCCTGGGCTACGCGCATGGTGGTGGAAACCGGGAAGTGGAGCTTGCGGGAAGCCTCCTGCTGAAGCGTGGAGGTGGTGAAAGGCGGAGCCGGATATCGGACACCCTCTTTCTTCTCCACGGAGTCTATCTTATAGTTTGCGCCGATGGAATCTACCAGGAACTTCCTGGCCTGCTCCTGGTTGTCGAACCTGGTGTCCAGGGCGGCCCTGACGGAGGCATTTACGCCTTCCGGACGGAAATCGGCCTCAATGCGATAGTAAGGTTCCGGGTTGAAGGCCATAATCTCCTTCTCCCTGTCAACTATGAGGCGGAGCGTGACGCTCTGGACGCGGCCGGCGGAGAGCTTGGGCTGAATCTTTTTCCATAGGATGGGAGACAGTTCAAAGCCCACCAGGCGGTCCAGTACGCGACGGGCCTGCTGGGCGCCTACCATGTTCATATCGATATCCCTGGGGTTCTCTATGGCCTCAAGGATGGCGTTCTTGGTGATTTCGTGGAAAGCAATACGGTGAATCTTTTCCGGGGCTATGCCCAGGGTCTCGCGAAGGTGCCAGGAGATGGCCTCTCCTTCGCGGTCTTCATCGGAGGCGAGCCATACCACGGGCGCGGCGTCGGCAAGCTTCTTGAGCTCCGTGACCACCCGCTGCTTGTCTGCAGGGATGACGTACTTGGGAGCGAATCCGTTTTCCACGTCTACGCTGAGGCTGTGCTCTTCCAGGTCACGAATATGCCCTACCGATGCCTTTACAAGAAAATCTCCGCCCAAAAACCTCTGAATGGTCTTGGCTTTCTCCGGAGACTCCACTATGACCAGTTGTTTTCCCTCCATAATCTTTTACCTTTTTTGGCCTCTCGGCCTCAATTATTTTTGCAAAGTAAAGCAGAATCGGGGCAATTTTCCAAATTTTCTGATTACTTTTGTAAACTGGATTTTTAGCAAGACCTAAGGTCTTGTGCCGGACCAAAAATTTTTTGACATGACGGACAAAACTAAGAAAAGGATTATTCTCTGGTTCTGGATACTGGTGGTGGCTCCGGTAGTGGCGGTGTTCGCCCTCCTGGCCATTGTCTGGGCATTCGCAGACATCCCTTCCATTGAGGAACTTGAGAACCCGGATTCCAAGCTTGCCACGCAGGTAATAGCGGAAGAAGGGGAAATCCTTACCACTTATCATATAGAAAACCGCACCTTCGTGAGCTATGAGGAGCTTGCCCCCTCGCTGGTCCAGGCTGCGGTGGCTACGGAAGACAAACGCTTCTACAAGCACTCCGGAGTGGACTTCCAGTCCCTGGCCCGCGTGCTCTTCAAGACCCTCCTCTCCAGGGATTCCTCCCAGGGAGGCGGTTCCACCATCACACAGCAGCTTGCAAAAACGCTGTATCCAAGGCGTGAGGGCGTAGGCAAGCTTGGCATTGTCTGGATTAAATTAAAGGAGTGGATAACGGCGGTGAAGCTGGAACGCAACTACACCAAGGAAGAGATAGTGGACATGTACCTCAACGCCATCTTCTTCGGATCCAACTCTTACGGCATATCATCGGCGGCAAACCAGTTCTTCGGGAAGCACCCGTCGGAGCTCCAGCCGGAGGAAAGCGCCGTGCTGGTGGGAATGGTTAACAAGCCCACCCGTTACAACCCGGCCATAAATCCGGACCACGCCCTCCAGCGCAGAAACCTTGTGCTGTCCAGGATGAAGGACATGGACTACCTAACCAAGAGGGAATGCGATTCCCTGCAGACATTGCCCATCGTCCTTCACACCCGCCAGGGAGACCGCACAACCGGCACCGGCCCCTACTTCAGGGACATGCTCCGCCGCACCATGACCGCCCAGAAGCCCAAGCGCTCCAGCTACCAGACGCAGGAAGACTACCAGGTGGACTCCCTCCTGTGGGCGGACGACCCTCTCTACGGCTGGCTCAACAAGAACTCCAAGAGCGACGGCACCCCGTACGACCTTGACCGCGACGGCCTCCGCATCTATACCACAATTAATATAAAGATGCAGCGTTACGCGGAAGAGGCTATCGCAGAGCACCTTGGGAAAGACCTCCAGAAGGCCTTCGACAGGGAACTCAAGTACCGCCGCAACCCGCCGTTCATGGCCGATACGGAAAAGAGCGTTATAGAAACCACCATGCGTCAGGCCCGCCGCTGGAGCGACCGCACCCGCATGATGAAAGCCTCCGGCCACACGGACGCGGAAATTGCCGCCGCCTTTAAGGAAAAGGTCCAGATGAGGGTATTCACCTGGAACAAGCCCGGATACATAGACACCCTCATGACTCCTGACGATTCCATCCGCTACTACAAGTCCTTCTTCAGGGCGGCGTTCATGGCAATCGAACCTGGCACAGGCCATATCAAGGCATATGTGGGAGGCCCGGACTACCGCTACTTCAAGTACGACAACGTCCGCCAGGGCCGCCGCCAGGTGGGTTCCACCATCAAGCCCTTCATCTACACCCAGGCTATGGAGTCCGGCATGACCCCGTGTGACAAAGTGCAGAACTCGCCGGTTGTGATAGTCATAAACCGTGACGGAGACACCTGGTCGCCCCAGGATCCGCATGCGGACGACACCATCGTAGACCTCAACTGGGGCCTTGCCAACAGCTCCAACTCCGTTTCCGCATACCTCATGAAGCAACTTGGGCCGGAGGCTATGGTATCCATGATGCGCAAGATGGGTATCGGCGGATATATAGATCCGGTGGTATCCCTCTGCGTAGGCGCCGCAGACCTCTGCGTATATGATATGGTAACGGCATACAACACCTTCCCCTCCGGAGGCGTTTACACCTCTCCTATATTCGTAACACGCATCGAGGACAGCGACGGCAACGTACTGGGCACCTTCAGCGACCGCAAGAAAGAGGTGCTCTCCCTGAGGGCTACGGGCAACATGGTGCGCATGATGCGCTCCGTGGTTGATATGGGTACCGGCATACGCCTTAGGCTACGCTACGGCCTCAAGGGCCAGATTGCGGGCAAGACCGGCACCACCAACGACAACTCCGACGGCTGGTTCATAGGCTACACTCCCAGAATCACCGCCGGCATATGGGTGGGCGCGGAAGACCGCTACGTCCGTTTTGCCAACAACAGCCTTGGCCAGGGCGCCAACATGGCCTTGCCAATCTGGGCGCTTTGGATGAAGAAAGTCCTTGCAGACGGCACTCTGGGCATATCGGAAGAGGACGTGTTCCCGGACAACCTCTCCGGCACACCTTGCAACAGTGAAGAGGAAGACACTACGCCGGAAAAATCAGATCTTGAAAACTATTACTTCGAATAATGGCTAAATATCGTTCCATTGCAGTTATTTACGGAAGCGACTCCTCAGAGTGGGAAGTGGCCTGCCGCAGCGGAGAGTTCACCGCCTCCCGCATAGACGAGTTCAAGTACGATGTCTATGAAATCTTCGCCCGCTTTGGGGACTGGAAGCTGGTTGCCATGCGCAAGGCAAACTCCATGCGCGTTCCTTTCCCGGAGGGCGCACAGCCCCAGGTGGACAAGACGGACTTCTCCGTGATGGTCCTTGGAGAGAAGGTCAAGTTTGACTTCGCATACATAATGCAGCACGGCGCCCCCGGAGAGACCGGCCTCCTGCAGGGTTACCTGGAGATGCTGGGAGTTCCCCACTCCACCTGCAGCGCATTCGTCACAACCGTAGCCTTCGACAAGTATTCCTGCAAGAGCTACCTCAGGGACGCAGATTACGTAAAGCTTGCCCCTGACGCCTTTGTAAGGGAGGGGGACGATGTTGAGGAATTCAGCCGCAAGGCCGTGGAGAAGCTTGGCCTGCCGCTGTTCGTGAAGCCCACGGACGGAGGCTCCAGCTTTGGCATCACCAAGGTGGAGAAGGCCGATGACCTCCCCGCCGCCATCCGCTTTGCATTTGCAGAGGGCAACACCGTAATAGTTGAGGCTGCCATCAAATGCGAGCACGAGCTCACCTGCGCCGTGTACTTCAACGGCAAGGAAGTGAAAGCCCTTCCCGTCATCGAAATCATATCCAAGACCGGATGGTTCGACTACGACGCCAAGTACAACGGACTCAGTGACGAGGTCTGCCCCGCAGAGATTCCGGACGCCCTTAGGGACAAGATCCAGGACATCTCCAAGCGCATCTACAAGCACCTCGGCTGCAAGGGTCTGGTGAGGATGGACTACATATCGGCCCCGGACGGAATATACTTCCTGGAGGTGAACATAATCCCCGGCATGACCAACGCGTCGCTGGTTCCCAAGATGGTGCGCGCCGCCGGAATGGACATCACCACCTTCCTTACGGAAGTCATCGAGAACGCATAGCCAATGCTCCTTTCGGACTTTATCAAACAGGGTATAAGTGCCCTTGAGCCCCTCTACCCCACGGCGGAGGCGCGCAGCATAGTCCTTATGCTGTGCGAAGAGCTCATCGGCACAAAGAGCTATACCCACATTGTGGACCCGCAGTACCAGATAGACAAAAAGGGCGTACAGCCCCTTGCGGAGGCCATGCTGCGCCTCCAGAGCGGGGAACCCATACAGTATGTAATAGGTAAGATGGAGTTCTGCGGACACACTTTCAAAGTGACGTCGGACGTCCTTATCCCCAGGCCGGAGACGGAACTGCTTGTGAGGGAAGCCATCAAGATTGCCGACCGCATGAAGAGGATGCGCATCCCTTACGGAAAGTCCGCTGAGCCCGTCCGCGTGCTGGACCTGTGCACGGGAAGCGGCAACATTGCATGGAGCATAGCTCTGGGCGTTCCCGGTGCCCGCGTGGTTGGCGTAGACATCTCGGAAGCAGCCCTGGACGTAGCCAGGGGGCAGGATTTCTCGCAGGCCCTCAAAGCAAGCGGCGCCCTGGCTCCCACCTTTGTAGCCGCCGACATCCTGGACACGGAGCAGGAATTCAACTACGGAGAATTTGATCTGGTCCTTTCCAACCCGCCGTACATAATGGAAAGCGAAAAGCCCACGCTACGCCGCAATGTGGTGGACTACGAACCTTCCGACGCCCTGTTCGTAAGTGACGATGATCCGCTGGTGTTCTACCGCGCGGTTGCCAGGTGGTCGGAACGCTTCCTTTCCCAGGACGGCAAAGGCCTCACGGAAATAAACGAAGTCCTTGGCCCTGAAACCCGCAACCTGTTTGCCGACTCCGGCTTCTCCCAGGCGGAACTCATGAAGGATTTCTACGACAAGAACCGTTTTGTGTTCTACACCCGGTAGAAGAAAATCAAAATATCCCGGGTTTTGTGGGAGATTCCGTCTGAAACGGATGCTTAAAAACAGCCCTTGGCATATGCCAGGGGCCTTTTTTTGAAAGTAAACGTTTCATTTTTGTTGAAACGGATACTTCTTTGGAACTTTGCCACAAAGGAACCGGGCTCTAATTCCGGGAAAGAAAAAATGAATTGGAAAATGCTGTTTGCGGGCGTGGTCTGCGCCCTTTTGACGGGGTGCGGGAAGGACAGTCCGGAGCCCGCCCCGGAGGCCCTTTCCGGGTCCAAGTATTTTACACTGGAGCAGGTGGCGGAGCTGCTTGCGGGCGTTCCCATCGGCCCGGAACAGATGGAAGAGGTGCACGACGCGGCAACCTCATCGGCCGATAATGGTTACGACCACGAATACCTTATGGAAAGCCTCTTTGCCTCTCCGGGCGCAGGTATTGGGGACTCTCCCGGAACAAAGGCGGCAAAGGAGTATAGCCGGCCTCTGAGGGACCTGCTCCGGGAAGCCATACTTTCCACCAAGGCGGGGGAAAACTCCCAAACCATGCTGGAGGCGTTGGAAAGCTCCGACGTACAGATATACTGGCCATATGCGGAAAATTGGGATAAAAAGGCAGAGCCTGTGATAACCTTCGACCCCGGCAATCCCTGGGACGATACCTCAACGGGTTACACGCTTTCCGGGGAAAAGGTGCTGGTAGACGAACAGATGGCCATGGAGCGCCCCGTGTGGGTTGTTTCCAGAAACTCCGACGCCGGCTACACTTCGCTTGAGATGCTCCGGCGCCAGGACCCGGACTGGGGTAGCGGCGGCGGAAGCATATATGTGAAGCCTCGCGCTGCGGCAGCCCAACTGCAGACGCTGGTGCTCAAGAGTTTTACCTCTCACCGCCAGTTCGACAACTGGTTCTGCGGCGGAAGCGAGTTCATGGTGAGGATTGGCTCAGTGGAAAATTTCACCGCCTCCACTGAGGCTGAACTCAAACTGTACAAGCCCGGAGTCACGGAATTCATGGTGGTGGTAAAAAGGAGCCAGAAAGACGAGGAAATACCTTTCAATGTAATTCTTGTCTCCGAATGGACGTCCAAACTTCAAAGCTGCGCCTTCATGATCACGGAAGACGACGGCGGCACCCGCACCAGCTGGAAATGGGTCTCCAAGGTAATCATCAAGAATCAGAGTTACGGCATTGACGTAGACATTCCGTTCAATTCAAGGGACGATATTGTCTGGCGCGGTTCGCTTACCCGCAAATACATAGAAAAGTATAGCGGGCAGAGCTGCGGTTACGGGGATGTGGAAGCCGTGCTGGAACTTATTTAAGGGACAGCACCGCCTGGGCCAAAAGCAGGTCTTCAGGGGTGGTTATCTTGATGTTGGTACGCTCTCCCTCAATGCAGAGGACCGGAATGCCGGCGGCGCTTACCACGGAGGCATCGTCCGTGAAGAGAGTGTCGTAACCACGGTCGTAGGCCTTCTTGAGAACTTCGCTGTGGAAAATCTGGGGTGTCTGGACGCCCCAGACAGCGCTGCGGTCTACGCTCCCGGTAACCTCAAAGGCACCGTCTTCTCTCTTTGAAACTGCCTTTAGGGTATCCGTACAAGGGGTTGCCGGGATTACGGCCGGGGCGTTTTCCGCGGCGGCGAAGAGCTCGCGGATCTTGGCTACGCTAATCAGGGGACGTACGGAGTCATGGACAGCCACAATAGCTCCGTCAGGAATATGCTGGAGGGCGTTTTTCACGGAATGGAAACGGGTAAAACCGCCTTCCACCATCTTTTGCGGGCAGGTGAAACCGTCCTTTGCGCAGTACTGTCTCCACCATCCAATATGGGCCTCCGGAAGTACGGTAACCACGTGAATGTCCGGCGCCGCTTCAAGGAATCTTTCAATTGTCAGACGCAGAATAGGCTTGCCGTCAAGCAGCAGGAACTGCTTGGGGACATCCGCTCCCATGCGTACGCCGGAGCCGCCTGCGGGAATGACTAAAAATTTCTTCCTGTCCATAGCAAAAACTTTGGGCGAATATAAGATTTTTTTAGTAATTTTACACGATAATTGAAAACATACTTTTAGCACCCCTATAGAATGGCTTTTAGATTCCTGAACCAAGAGCTTGCAATGGACCTGGGGACGGCCAACACCGTCATTTTCCAGAACGACCAGATCGCCCTTGACGAGCCCTCGATCGTAGCAATAGACAACCAGTCGGGAAAGTGCATCGCCCTTGGCCAGAAGGCTAAGCTCATGCATGAGAAAACCAACCCCGGCATCAAGACCGTACGCCCTCTCAGGGACGGCGTCATCGCAGACTTCAATGCTGCAGAGATGATGATCCGCGGTTTCATCAAGCAGGTGAATTCCCGCCACCACAGCCTCTTCACCCCCAACCTCAAGCTGGTTGTGGGCATCCCCTCCGGTTCCACGGAAGTGGAAATCAGGGCCGTCCGTGACTCATCGGAGCACGCCGGAGGCCGTGACGTCTATCTGATTTATGAACCCATGGCGGCAGTCCTGGGTATAGGCCTTGACGTAGAGGCTCCTAAGGGAAACATGGTGGTGGACATCGGAGGCGGCACCACGGAGATTGCAGTTATCTCCCTTGGCGGTATCGTGCAACAGGAGTCCATCCGCGTTGCCGGTGACGTCTTTACCGCAGACATCCAGAACTACCTGCGTCAGCAGCACGTGATAAAGGTTGGCGAAACCACTGCGGAGCGCATCAAGATTGCCGTAGGTTCCGTCATCCCCCAGCTGGACGTTGAGCCGGAACCCTTCCTGGTACGCGGCCCCAACCTCATGACCGGCCACCCGGTAGAAGCCCTCATCCCCTACCAGGAGATTGCCCACTGCCTGGACAAGTCCATCGCCCGCCTGGAAGCCGCAATCCAGCAGGTCCTGGAGCAGACTCCCCCGGAGCTGTACTCGGACATCGTGGAAAACGGTATCTTCCTCAGCGGCGGCGGCGCTCTCCTAAGGGGCCTGGACAAGCGCCTCTCGGAAAAGGTGAACATCCCGTTCCACGTGGCGGAAGATCCTCTCCGCGCAGTGGCCCGCGGCACCTGCATCGCCCTCAAGAATACGGACAACTACTCCTTCCTCATGCGCTAAAACATGAGAAGGCGTACCTGGATTCCTGCACTCATAAACCTTGCGGTCTTCATAATCCTGGAGGCCGCATGCGTGCATTTTATGTCCAGGAACGGGGAACTGCAGCGTGAGTGGTTCGCCTCCGGCGCACACGCCGTGACGGGAACCGTGGGCGGCTGGACTCAAAGCATCGGGGAGTACTTCTCCCTCAGGGGCACCAACCGCCAGCTGGCCCTAGAGAATGCCATGCTTATGGCAGAACTGGGCCGCACGCGTGAAATGCTTAAGGAGGCCCACATAGACACCATGAAACACGGCTCATCGCTGCGTGGATATGAATACATTCCCGCAGAGGTGGTCCGCGTGAGCCGAAGCAAACAGCACAATTACATAATCATCAACAGAGGCTTTGAAGACGGCATAAAGGAGAAATCCGGCGTCATAACCTCCGCAGGCGTGGTGGGAATCGTGGAAGCGGTGAGCGCGCATCATTCATTTGCGTTCTCCTTCCTAAACAGCGACATCTCCATCAGCGCCCGCCTGGGCGGGGAGCAGGGCGCCGTGGGGCCTCTGGTATGGGACGGAAGGCATTCCAACAGGGCAGTGCTAAAGGAAATCCCTCTCCAGTACAAGTTCGCCCCCGGAGACACCGTGTTCACCAGCGGCCATTCCCTCATGTTTCCGGCGGACATCCCGCTAGGTACGGTGGGAGAGGCCCGTATGGTAAACGGCGCCACCAATGAGATCCAGGTAACCCTGTTCCAGGATTTCAAGAGCATACGGTACGTGAGCATCGTCCATAACAAATCACTTCAGGAAATAGAGGAGGGCGGCCTATGAGAAAATCCAGTTTCTGGGCAGCCTACCTGCTGCTTCTGCTTGCACAGCTGCTTCTGTCCAACTTCTTCAACCTCACGCCTTACCTGATGCTGTCCATCCTTCCCGTGATGGTGCTCTGCATATCAATCAGGATAGGGACCGCCGGCGCAATGCTCATAGCGTTCGCCACGGGCCTTGTGGTGGACGTGCTGTCTGAAGGCCTTCTGGGGCTCAACGCCTTTGCGCTTGTCCCGGTGGCGTTCCTCAGGAAACCTATCATCGGCCTTATTTTCGGCAATGAACTGTTCGCCCGCGGGGAAGATTTCTCGCCGCGCCGCAACGGCCTCTGGAAAACCGTCCTTGCCACAGTGCTGGCCCAGGCGGTATTCACCCTCCTTTATGTGTGGGCCGATGGCGCCGCCACCCGTCCCTTCTGGTTCGATGCCGCCCGCTTCGGGGCCTCCCTTGTGGCCGGAACCCTTCTCTCGCTAGCCTGCCTGCCTTCCCTGGCGCCGGATACCCGTAAATAATGAAGCAGGATTACAGGCATATAGTTCTGCTCATAGGCCTGGGAGCGGTGGTACTGCTGCTTCTGGGGAAGATTTTCTCCCTGCAGATACTGCATCCAAGCTTCAAGGAAGACGCGGACCGCAACTCCACCGTGTACGAGACCATCTACCCCACCCGCGGCATAATCTATGACCGCAACGGGAACATAATCGTGGGCAACAAGGTAGCGTACGACATCATGGTAACGCCCCGCGAGGTCAAAGCCTTCGACACCCTGGCCCTTGCCGCAGTGCTTGACGTGACTCCGGATTTCATTAGGGAGAAGATGGCGGATTTCAACAAGCGCCGCCGCGCCATAGGCTTCCAATCCGTGACCATGATGCGCACCGTGCCTGCGGAAACCTACATGCGCTTTGACGAGGTCAAGTACAAGTTTCCGGGCTTCAAGGGGCAGGTGCGCGGCATACGCCAGTACCCCATAAACGCCGGCGGAAACCTCCTGGGATACGTCTCGGAGGTGAACCAGGCATACATCGACAGGCATCCCGGGGAGTACAAGAGCGGGGACTATGCGGGAATGACGGGCATAGAGGCCGCGCGTGAGAAGGAACTCCGCGGAGAAAAGGGTTACCATATTTACCTCAGGAATTCCCGCAACCAGATTGAGCAGCCTTACCGGGACGGCGCGGAGGACAAGGAGGCCATACCCGGAAAAGACATCGTCACCACCATTGACGCGCAGCTCCAGCAGTACGGGCAGGAGCTCATGGAGGGGAAGGTGGGGTCCATCGTGGCCATAGAGCCTTCCACCGGGGAAATCCTGGCACTGGTATCGTCCCCGGGTATAGACGTGGAGCAGCTGGCCGATATAGGAAAGTACTACGGCGAGATTTCCAAGAATCCGTATAAACCCATGTACAACAGGGCGGTGCAGGCATCGTACCCGCCGGGATCGGTGTTCAAGCTGGTGAACGGGCTCATCGGCCTGGAAGAGGGCGTGCTGCGGCCGGAAATGACCTACCCGTGCAGCCAGGGTTACCACTTTGGTGCAGGCCACAAGCTTGGCTGCCACGTGCACAAAAGCCCCCTGAACATGGAAGAGTCCATAATGATGTCCTGCAACGCGTACTACTGCTACGTGCTCAAGAACATACTGGACAACAAGAAGTACGATAACGTTGCCGACGGCCTGGACCACTGGCGGGAGATGGTGATGAGCTTCGGCTTCGGGCGCAAGTTGGGGAGCGACTTCCCGGCGGAGCTGTCCGGCAGTATTCCATCGTCAAAAACCTACAACAAGGCATACGGGAAAGGCCGGTGGAATTCCACCACGGTTATCTCCCTTTCCATTGGCCAGGGAGAGATTCTGGCAACGCCCATGCACCTTGCCAACCTGTGCGCAACCATCGCAAACAGAGGTTATTACTATATCCCGCATATCATTAAGGAGTCCCCGGGAGTGGAGATTGAAGACCGCTTCAAGGAGAAGCAGTACACCATGGTTTCCCAGGAGCACTTCCCCAAGGTGATAAAGGGCATGTGGAGGGCCGTGAATTCAGGCCCGGGTGCCGGCGGCACTGCCTGGATAGCGCATGTGGACTCGCTGGAAATATGCGGAAAAACCGGCACGGCCCAGAACCCGCGAGGAGCGGATAACTCCGTGTTCATTTGCTTTGCGCCCATGGACAATCCCCAGATTGCCATTGCGGCTTATGTGGAGAACGGCGGCTTCGGCGCCAGCTATGCTGCGCCAATAGCGTCTCTTATGGTAGAAAAGTATCTTTGCGGCGAAACCACCCGTCCGGCCCTTGAAAAGCGGATGCAGGAAGCCGATCTTATGTCCCGTGTAAAGCATGATTGAGATTAATTCACATCAGAGGGGCATACGGCAGTCCGTAGACTGGGTGCTCATAGGAGTGTACCTGGTGCTGGTCTTTATCGGCTGGATAAACATCTATGCTTCTATCCATTCCACGGAGCCATCGTCCATATTCGACTGGAGTGCCAGAAGCGGAAAGCAGTTCATCTGGATGCTTACGTCGTTCGGGCTTGGCGGGCTTATCCTGTTTGTGCTGCCGCCCAAACTGTGGGAGGGGCTGTCCATACCCATGTACCTTGGCGTGCTGGCACTGCTGGTGCTGGTTATATTCGTGTCCAAGGACGTGAAGGGGTCGCACTCGTGGTTCGAGCTTGGCCCGGTAAAGTTCCAGCCGGCGGAGATATCCAAGATTACAACCTCGCTGGTGCTGGCCCTAATTATGAGCCAGCAGGGATTCAAGCTGAACAAGTTCAAGCACTTCATGATAGCGGCGGCGGTGATTGCGCTGCCAATGCTCATAATTGTGGCTGAGAGCGAGACGGGATCGGCCCTGGTGTACGTGGGATTCATCTTCGTGCTTTACAGGGAGGGGCTGTCCGGATGGTGGCTGGGACTCATAGGCCTTGTAATTGCGCTGTTTGTGGGGACGCTTACCATAGGGGCGTTCTGGTCCGTGCTACTGCTTGTGGGGGTGCTGGTGGTGTGTTCCGCGCTGATGGGGCCCGGGAAGGAGTTCTGGCGAAGGTTGGGACTGGGGACGCTGTTCGTGGCCGTGATGGCTCTTGTGCCGTGGCTGTGGGGGCTCCTCACGGATGCCGTCCAGCAGCATATGGACTGGATGACCAACGTGACTTGGGTTCCCCGGGCCGGAGAAACTCAGGACTGGTTCTGGAGCTTCCTCCTCAAGATAAAGCCGGTGTACCTGCTCCTGGCGGCAGGGCTTGTGTCCATTCCTTTCGTGATGTGGCACGCATACAGGCAGAGGGACAATTTCCTGTATGTCGCCGTGGCGGCTTTCCTCTTTGGCGTGGCGCTGGTATTCTCTACGGACTATATCTTCCAGAATGTCCTGCAGCCGCACCAGAGAAGCAGGATTGAGGTGCTTCTGGGGATGAAGGAAGACCTTGCGGGAGTTGGCTACAACGTTAACCAGAGCAAGATTGCAATAGGCTCCGGCGGGCTATTGGGGAAGGGTTATCTGCACGGCACTCAGACCACCTTCGGATTCGTTCCGGAGCAGTCTACGGACTTCATTTTCTGCACCGTTGGTGAGGAATGGGGATTCGTGGGATGCTTCCTGGTAATAATGCTGTACGTGTTCCTGATAGTGAGGCTCATAATGGATTCTGAACGATGCAGGTCCTCCTTTACCCGCATCTACGGGTACTGCGTGGCGTCCTGCGTATTCATGCATCTTTTCATCAACATAGGCATGACCATAGGCCTCATGCCCGTGATTGGCATTCCGCTACCGCTGCTGTCCTACGGCGGGTCCTCGCTGTGGGCGTTCACCATATTGATATTCATTTTCCTGGCCCTATACCGCGATGAGAAAAAGTACTTTTAAACGGGTTCTTATAACCGGCGCCAGCAGCGGGATAGGGTACGATACCGCCAAGGCCCTGGCCCTTGCTGGGTACGAGGTGTTTGCCGCCGCGCGGCGCGTGGAGCTGATGGAGCCGCTCCGGGAGTTCGGCGTGAAGCCGGTGCATCTGGACGTGACTTCTGAAGAGTCAATCGCTGCATGTCTGGCCGAGGTGGGCTCCGTGGACGTGCTGGTGAACAATGCTGGTTATGGATACTTTGGGGCCATTGAAAACGTGCCGCTGGAAGAAGCCCGCAGGCAGCTGGAAGTGAATCTTTTTGGCCTGGCCGCGCTGTGCCGGGCGGTGCTGCCCGGGATGCGTGAGCGCGGATGCGGCAGGATCATAAACGTGAGTTCCGTGGCAGGCCGCGGAGTAATGTACTTCGGCGGATGGTACCACGTGTCAAAATATGCCGTGGAGGCGTTCAGTGACGCCTTGAGGATAGAGATGAAGCCGTTCGGAGTCTCCGTGGTCCTCATAGAGCCCGGCGGGATTCACACGGACTGGGGTGTAATTGCCGCGGATCATCTGCACGATTCTTCGGTTGGTACGCCTTACGAAGAACCTGCCCTCAACCAGGCCCGCAACATGAAATGGGCGTACACCAGGCGGTTCTTGTCAGAACCCGTGGTGGTTCAGCGCGCCATTTGCCGTGCCGTCAAGGCCCATCGTCCCAAAACCCGTTACATAGTTGGCTTCGGCGCACGCACCCTCCTTCTTGCCCACGCCATCCTCCCCACCCGCTGGTGGGACTCCCTCGCCCGCCTTGGCGGTCTCCCCATCATCCGTGAAGGGTGACGTACGTCACCCGGTCTGAATTACATCCTGGCCACATGTTACGCAAAAACAGCCCAAAATGCGTAACGGGTGGCTCAACCGAACCACCCGACGCGCAAAAATGGCCTAAAACGCGTAATGCCTGGCTTGCTCAAGTAAGCTATGCTGACTTCCTGACTTTCTTTTCACCGAACACCGCCCAGCGGATGAAGGGAATCCTGTGCAGCACCTCGTAGAGCAGCGGAGACAGGGTAAATACCGCAAATGTCAAGATTACATAAACGGCCAGCGGGGGTAGCTGAGTGTAATTTTTGAGCATGAAGCCGATGCTGGCAACCACAAGATAGTGGACGATATAAAGACCGTAACTAGTACGGGTCATGTAGCCGGCAAATCTGCCCGTACGGTCGAATTTAGCGTTGAACCAGCCCATGAGCCCCAGGCAGGCGAGCCAGCCGTAGATGCAGTTGAGCGGGCTGCTCTGGTACTGCGGCGTGGTATTGGTCTCCCCGAAGGTTGTGCCGATTAGAATGCCTCCGGCAATGAAGGCGCAGGCCAGGAGCGGAATCCAGGCATCCTTCACCTTTTGCTGGACCTCGTCGTGAGAAAACACGAAGTATCCCATCAAGAAGATTATCAGATAAAAGATTGGTTTGTAAAGGTTCAGGAGGCCGTCCATGCCGGTTTCGCTGGGATTCTGGACCATTGTGAGCTGAGCCGCCCAAAACAGCACGCCAAGCAGAATCACGGGCACGATTCCCGCTTTTCCGCACCAGCTCCAGAACCTGTCATTGCGGTCAAGTACTCGCACCAGAAGAAGCACAAGGCAAAGTACCCACAGCAGCTGGATGAACCACAGCGCGCCTGTTCCGGTCAGGCCCCAGATAAAGAACTTCACGGGCTGCGGTACCTGCGCAAGCATATCCTGCCCAGCCAAATGGGAGTTGAAGTATCCAACCATCCAGTGCAACACGAAAAGACCTATGGTTCCCGGCACCAGGAGTTTACGGGTACGTGCCTTGAACCAATCCTTGGCCGACTGTTTCTGCAGTGCGTAGCGTGACGATATTCCCGCCAACAGGAACAGCAGGGGCATAAACCAAGGATAAAGGATGTACATGACTACATCCTGATACTGGTGCCACTCGGGATACTCTCCCCAGCCGCCTATGCCGCCGAATACACCTTTATTGTTATAGAAGTAAATGACGTGATACAGAAGCACCAGGAGCACGGTTACCCAGCGCAGGTTGTCTATCCAATGCTTTCTCATTTTGAAAGGCCCTCCATTGCCTGGTCTATTGCCGATTGAAAGATTTCAGTCTTGAGAAGTACCATTCCTTTCTGATCTCCCAGAAGTATCAGGGCGTCACCGGGCTCTATCCCGTAAATCTTGCGGGCATCCTTGGGAATCACTATCTGTCCCTTGTCCCCCACCTTCACTACTCCGAAGATGTATTTGCCTTCCTGTTCTTGCATATTTGTGGTAAAAGTTAGAAATTTCCCACAAATATAACAATAATTTTTCTTTCTGCAACAATGCAAGACAAATTCAATTAGTTCCGCCAAATTGTTTAACTTTGTAGGTTGAACAATTAAAGGCTGAAATGGAAGTACTACTATATCAGATATCACTGGCTGAATCAAGCTTGATCCGACAACTTTATGGATAAGAAGTATTTATATATACTTGCCGCCGCGTTGCTGTGGTGGCCAGTCAGTGCCCTTGCACAGAGCTATGAGCCCTACATCCCGGAAAACGAGATGCCGGACGTGGTCAAAATCGTCCCTGCCCCGCCGCAGGACCCCAGCCCGGACTTTGACCACGATATCCTCCGCTATATGTGGGGGAAGCAGCAGCGGAAGGACCCCGCCCGCCTGGAAATGGCCGTCCGTGACGCCGTCTGGAGTATGGACACCACGCTGGTCATCCTGGGAGAGCCCTTCGGCCTAAAGATATCAAAGGAGGAGACTCCGGCCATATACGAGGTCCTCACCCGCGGCATCACTACCATAGAGAACATCCGTTTCCGCCCCAAGGCATATTACTTCCGGATAAGGCCGTTCGCCTACTTCCAGGAGCCGTCCATCTTCCCCCAGGACGATGAGTGGCTGGCTACGGAAGGCTCCTACCCCTCGGGCCACACCATCCGCGCCTGGGCCTGCGCCCTCCTGATGGCCCAGATCAATCCCAACTCGGCCGAGGCCGTCTTCCACCGGGCCTGGCAGTCCGGGGAAAGCCGCGTAATATCCGGATGCCACTGGCAGAGCGACGTAGACGCCAGCCGCCCCGTGGCCGGCATAGGCTACTCCCGCCTCCAGACCAACCCAGAGTTCCAAAAGGCAATGGCCAAGGCTCAGCTGGAGTTCCAGCGGATATCCGGTGGGAACGTCAAGACAACCGCATCCTCCAAAGGAATAGGGGATTATTGCACCCTCGACAGCTTAAAGTACAATGGAGAGACAAGGCGCTTCTGGATCCACGTGCCGGAAAAGATCTCTGACGCCGCTCCGCTTATGGTCTGCCTCCACGGCTACGGCGGAGACGCCGCCCTCAAGGGCAAGGTGCAGCTGGTGGAACTGGCAGACCGGGAAGGCTTTGTGATCTGCTTCCCCCAGGGACTTAGGGACCCTCGCGGCAAAACCGGCTGGAACGTGGGATATCCCGCCCAGGAGGGGATGAAGACCGATGACGTGGGATTCGTGGAAAAGCTGGTAAGAACCCTTCAGAAGCAGTATTCCCTGGATAAGCGGAACGCCTTCCTGGTGGGTATGTCCAACGGTGGGGAGATGTGCTATCTTATGGCAAGGCGGAAGCCGGACCTGTTTGCCGGACTCATTTCCATAGCCGGTCTCACGCTTGAGTGTATGACTCCCCTTTCCTACAAGAACCCTGTTCCTTTTATGGAAGTCCACGGTACTGCGGACAAGACGTCCTACTGGACGGGAGACCACACAAACGCCTACGGCTGGGGGGAATATCTTTCCGTTCCCACCGCAATCTCGTATGTAGTGGCCGCCAACGGCTGCAGCGGATATAGCAAGGAAACCCTCCCGGACACCAACAAACCGGTGATCCTTCACAAATACATTGACGGCAGGCCCGCCCGCGGTGGCAAAGGCCGCTCCACGGAAGTCTGGCTCTACGAGGTCCAGGGCGGCACCCACTCCTGGGCCGACAAGGAAATGGACACCTACGCCCAGATATGGGCGTTTATGAGCCGGTTTATGTATTAGTAGTACTGCTCAACCAGTCACAGACAATCCTTGTGGTGGATTTCACCACAAGCCTGCCCATACAAATGGATTTCAGCGCCAAATGCAGTATATTTGTTGGGAATGAGAAGGTTTTCCGCCATATTGCTCCTGCTAATTTCTTGGTCCCTTGGCGCCGTGGAAGGACGCTTTGTAAACTATGGCAGAAGCCGTATTCGCCAGGGCCTGGCTGTCCGGGGAAAGCCGCGTAATCTCCGGATGCCACTGGCAGAGCGACGTAGACGCCAGCCGCCCTGTAGCCGGCATAGGCTACTCCCGCCTCCAGACCAACCCAGAGTTCCAAAAGGCAATGGCCAAAGCGCAGCTGGAGTTCCAGCTGCTCACAAAGAAATAAACGGTCAGATTTCCACTATTCGGTCCGAATAAGCCGACCAATACTTGGCAGCCTTATAAGCCTCAACAGATTCTGAAGGAACACAGATAAGGCATGTCGTGGATTCGAATATCCGGTCGTCACCAGCAGGCGGAGTTACTGGACGTACAATAACCGATGTGAGCCCTCTGCATGCCTCAAATGCCCTGAATCCAATCTTGGTCACGCTTGAAGGAATCTCTACGGTTGTAAGGCTCTGGCAACATACAAAGGCCCATCTACCTATGCTGGTCACGCTTGAAGGAATGGTGATGGAAGCAAGGCTTACACAGCACTCGAAAACACCGTCAGCTATAGCAGAAAGGCCATCAGGAATATTCACGGAGACCAATTTTCTGCAGTTGTTAAAGGTGCCTCCTCCAATGGTGGTCACGCCACTTGGTATGACTATGGATTCAATGGCCGTGCAATCCATAAACGCGCAGGAGTTAATGGCCTTAAGGCTCTGGGGAAGCACGATGTCTGTAAGCCCGGTACACTTCCAGAATGCTCTGTCTCCAATACTGGTAACCCCTTCAGGAATAACTATTGATTCAAGGGCCGTGCATTCATGAAACAGATAGTTTTCAATGCTTGTAATGCCGGAAGGAAGAGTCACTGTTTTAAGGCCGGCACATGATTCAAATGCGTTGCTTCCAATACTTGTAACGCTTTCCGGAATCTCGATTGAGGTTAATCCGCTGCAATGCAAGAAGGCTTTGCTGCCTATCTCCGTAATACTGTCCGGAAGTGTAATCGACGAAAAGACTTCGCTGTACATGAAGGCCCCCTGTCCAATGCTTGTGACGCTGTCCGGAATCACAATGGAGGCCAGGCTGGTGCAGAATGCCAAAGCCTCCTGACCAATACTTGTGACTCCAGCAGGTATAACCAAAGAGGTGAGACCGTAGCAGTTGCGAAGAACGCCGCCTTCCAGCTTGGTAATACCGCTTGGCAGGTCAATGGAGGTGAGGCTTGTACACATTCCGAAAGCAGATTCTCCAATGTTTTTGACTGTTTCCGGGAACTCGATGGATTTCAAACTCTCACAAGCAAAGAATGCGGAGTTGCCGATATCCGTAAGATTTTGGGAAAGGGATACCGACTCAAGGCCCGTACAGTTGGAAAAAGCCTGTTCTCCTATAACTGTAATACTGTTTGGAATAACAATGGATTTCAGGCTTCTGCAAATGACAAATGCTGAATTCTCAATGCTTAAAAGGGTCTCCGGAAGAGTAATGGACACTAGGCCTGAGCAGGCATTGAATGCGTTGGGGCCGATGCTTGTAACGCCCTCGGGAATAATCAATGATTCCAAGCCCATACAATATGAAAAGGCGGAGTCCTCTATTCTGGTAAGACTGGCCGGGATGTGAAGCGATACCAATTTCTCACACCAGCAGAAAGCCCTTGTCCCAATACTTGATACACTATCCGGCAGGGTGACCGAGGTTAAACTCACGCAGCCTCGGAAAGCCTCTTCTCCAATACTTAAAAGCCCGTTGGGGAATGTCAACGATTCCAGTTTAGCACAACTACAGAAAGATCTCTTCTCTATGCATGTCAAGCTGTTCGGAAGAACTGCGGACTTTAAGTTGCCACAGTACCAAAATACTCCATCTCCCATGGTAGTCACACCTTCCGGAATCAATATCTCTTCCAGGGCGGCACATTTATAAAAAACACACCTGTCAATTTGAAGCAAGTTCTCCGGAAGCACGATGGAACTCAGATTATTACATTCACCAAATGCAAACTCTCCCAACTTCCTGAGGCCGGTGAAGAACTGTAGCTCTTCAAATGTCCTGATATTTGTGTTTTTATAAAACTCAAGTCCCAGACTGTCCACGGCTTCCGCCTCCGCATATGAGATCTCACCATCCTTGTCAGCGTCAAATCTGGACACGAGCACTTTTTTCACCTCGGCATCCTTAAACTCTATGATATTATTGCCGACCGTACCATTTTCCGTTTTACCGTCATCGTCACCCGACGAGTTCTCCGACTGTTCGGTCTGAGACTCGTTCTGTTCGTCTGTAGCCTTGCCGTTGTCAACCTTCTCTTTTTGGCAGGCGGTGACAAAAACCAAAACTACGCCCGCAATTATTATATGCCCAATTCTCATATGCCTGTAAATTAGCCCGTTACTCTTGCATTGCAAATATAGTATTTTTTCCCTAATCATTCTTAAAATCCCTGGTCAATACATATCTTGCATGGCGGGTTACTCCAAATAGCGTCGCCTCATTATTTGGATATCGGCATCCGTCAGGCCGATGGGGCCCTTCAAATAAGATTCAATGGAACCGTAACGGCTGTCGATTTCGTCAAGGGTTTTCACGAAGTTTTCCGTGTTGGCGCCCAGGAAGGACTTGACTACGCCCACTTCTTCCTCCTTGCCGCCCAGGAAGCGGACGCGGCGGGAGTACTTGCGGACATCGGCCTCGTAGGCCCGGTTGGTGGCGTCGAAATCGGCCACGATTGTTTCACGGGAGGCCCCCAGCGCGGCCAGGATCAGGGCCGATGCAATCCCCGTTCGGTCCTTCCCCTGCGTGCAGTGGTAGAGGACGGCGCCTTCTTCCGTGGCAAGGACTTCCCTGAAGAACCGGGCGAACTGCGCCTGGCACTCGGGATCGAAAACAAGGGTGGGGTACATTGCGGCGGCCACTTTCTTTGCCTTCTCGTTGAAGGCGGCCATAACGATTATCTTCCTGACGTCGAACTTCTTGTGGCGGGTGAACTTCCGCCTCTCCTCCTCCGTGGCCTGGGCGGCGACGTTTCCGGTGGCGTCGATGGGGAGGCTGATATACTCGGCCCCGGGAATGGGCCTGTTCTCCTTTCCCTTTTTCTCTTCGTCCTTGCGGAAGTCGATTACTCTGACAACGGGAAGGCAGGCGAGGCAGCGGATGTCCGAGTCGGTGGCATCGGCAAGGTGGGCCGACCTCAGAAGGAGGCCTTCCCTGACCCGCAGGTTCCCCTGAACCACATTGCCCCCAAGGTCCCTGGCGTTGACGATGCCTTTCAGAACTTGCATATGAGGCGGCGGATGTGGACGGCGAAAAAGAGCTTTTCCGGAAGGCTGGACTTCTGGAACTCATAGCGGAGCACCATGTCCAGGCAGGCGAACCGGGCGGCCTCATCGTCAAAATCCCTGTGGTCTTCCTTTCCGGTGTATGCCTTTGCGAAGGCGTCCCAGAAGAAGCGGAGCTGGGCCTCGGTCATATGGAAAATGTCCTGGACCTGCTTCATAGGGGCGTAGGTGTTGCAGATCTGGTAGAGGTGGCCGATGTCGAACATAGGGTCTCCGTATCCAAAGCGGTCCAGGTCTATCCAGAAGCACTTTTCTCCCGCCAGAATCAGGTTCCCGGTGTTGAAGTCTCCGTGACTGCAGGTCTTTACGTCCTTGACGGTCTTGGCGAAAGCGGCCAGGACGGCCTTGTTCTTTTTGCCTATGAACTGGACCTTTTCCACGGCCCTCAGAAGCTGCTCTCTGCGGCTGGGGAAGAAGTCCGTGTTGCAGGGCGTGGAGAAGAGCTCCTTACCCTTTTCGCACATGAGGCGGGCCATTTCTTCTATACGCTCCGGCTGGTCATGGCAGATACGGGAAAGGGATTTCTTTTCCTTGATGCGTTCAGATATGGTGGCATAGGCATCGCCCACGCGCACCAACTCCAGCATCTTGGGAACGGCGATGCCAAGGCTTTCGACCGCCCTGGACACGTCGAACTCCTTCTTCACCGCCTCAAAGGTGTTGAGGCCGGGTTTGTTAACTTTGAGGATCACGTCCGGATGCTCCGGATTCTCATACGTGGTGCCGTTGCCACCCTGGCCGGTCTGGTGCCAGGCAACGAGGTCAATCTGGGGATAATCTGCCATTGTGTTCACTTGTTTGGTCAGAAACAAAGGTACTACTATTTTTTGTATATTTGCAAAACCTACGGCGGCTAAGCAATTGATATGGAAAAAACTTGGAGATGGTTCGGACGGAATGACCGGATTACGCTGGAGATGCTCCGGCAGATTGGGGTGGAGGGCATTGTTACTGCCCTTCACGATGTGCCGGGCGGTGAGGTTTGGAGCGTAGAAGCCATTGAGGACTTGAAGCGTTTCATCGAGGCAGCAGGCCTCAGATGGAGCGTGGTGGAAAGCCTTCCCGTTTCGGAAGCCATTAAATACGGAGGGCCTGAGCGGGACACACTCATTCACAATTATATCCAAAGCCTCACGAATCTGGGACGATGCGGCATCAGGACCGTTTGCTACAACTTCATGCCGGTAATCGACTGGATCCGTACGGACCTGGAGCACGAATGGCCGGACGGAACTACCAGCCTTTACTTCGACATGGCGGAATTCGCCTGGTTCGACCTGCACGTCCTGGGAAGGAAGGGACACTATCCGCCGGAGGTGCTCTCAAGGGTGGAAAAGCTTGAAGCCGATGCGACACCGGAGGACCGGCAACGCCTGGTAGAGAATATCATCGTCAAGACTCAGGGATTCGTCAATGGCAATATTTCCGGGAAGGAAGCGGATCCGGTGGAGACTTTCCGGGGCCTGCTAAGTAAATACGACGGCATCACACGGGATCACCTCCGGGAGAATCTCCGGTACTTCCTGTCGGCCGTGATGCCTGTATGCGATGAGTACGACGTTCATCTATGCGTGCATCCGGACGACCCTCCGATGCCCGTCCTGGGGCTGCCGCGAATAATTAGCACAGCCGATGATATAGAATGGTTCCTCCGGGCGGTGGACAATCCGCACAACGGGCTCACATTCTGCGCGGGCAGCCTTTCCGCCGGTGCGAATAACGACGTCATGGCCATGGCCAAACGCTTCGCTTCACGCACCCGCTTCGTGCACCTGAGAAGCTGCGACATCCTTCCGGGAGGCAATTTCATCGAGGCTCCGCACACGGCCGGAAGGGCCAATCTGGTGGAGCTGATCCGTATTTTCGAGAAGACGGATCCAAGCCTCCCCATGCGTGTAGACCACGGAAAGAATATGCTGGGAGACACTGGATACAACCCGGGTTACAGCTTCCACGGCCGCATGCTGGCCCTGGGACAGGTAGACGGCATGATGGCCGCCGTAAGGGATGAAATCAAAAGAACAATGATATGAACGAACTGTTTTCCATAAAGGGGAAAGTGGCCGTCATCACGGGCGCTGCAGGCGTTCTGGGCGGTTCCATCGCCCGCCATTTCGCAGCCCAAGGGGCTACCGTAGTGGCGCTGGTACACCGGGAAGAGCAGGTTTCCCCTACAAAGGAAACACTTGGGCCGCAGGCACTTGTATTCGCATGCAATGTCCTTGACATCGACGGGCTGGAGAGCATCGCCGAACAGTTGGAGCGCGTGGATATTCTCATCAACGTGGCCGGCGGCAATGTCCCCGGCGCTACCGTGATGCCTGACCAGCACTTCTTTGACATGAAGCCGGAAGACTGGCAGAAGGCTGTGGACCTCAACCTCAACGGTACGGTGTATCCCAGCATGGTTTTCGCCAGGAAATTCGCCGCGCAGAAGGAAGGATGCATCCTCAACATCTCCTCCATGGCGGCATACGATGCGCTGACGCGTGTGGGAGGCTATGGCGCAGCCAAAAGCGCAGTGTCCAATTTCACCAAGTGGCTCTCCGCCGAACTGGCCCTCAAATACGGCGAAAAAATTCGCGTCAACGCCCTTGCGCCGGGCTTTTTCATCGGCAAGCAAAACCGTAGTGCCCTCCTCAATCCGGACGGGTCCCTCACCGAACGCTCCCTGAAAGTGATGGGCAAAACTCCCATGCGGCGCTTCGGCGACATCACCGAACTGAACGGCGCCGCCCAGTTCCTTTGCTCCCCCGCCGCCTCCTTCATCACCGGCGTCGTCCTTCCCGTGGACGGCGGTTTTTCAAGTTTCAGCGGGATTTAAAGTGCTGTTATTTAATTACAAACATATGAAGAGACTTATCATCTCCCTGGTGCTCCTGTCCGCCACCGTATGCGCCCACGCCCAGTTTTTCGATTTTTCCAGCAACGTCCACCGCTACGAGATGGGCCTGAATTTTGGCCATATGGCCTTCAGCACCCAGTATGCCCGCTTTGGTATGGGCATGAACATGCTTGCTTGGGGCGTTTACCTGGATTTCAACAAAACGGATGCCCAGCACAAATATGACGGCAAGTTCAGCGACACCCAGTGGAATGACGATGAGTTCTTCAACATAAGCCTGGGCTACCAGATCCCAATCCTTCGCTGGTTCCGCGTTATGCCGCTCGTTGGCTACGCCCAGACCAACGAGGGCATTACGGATGCGTCCACAATCAATATCAACACCGGGGAGGAATCAAGTTCAGTGTATCATACATACACCGTCACTCCGGGCACCCGCGTCCACTACTTCAACTTTGGCGGAGGCATCTCCATCCAGCCCCTCAAGTGGTTCAGCATCAACTTCGCCTTCACCCGCTACGCCGTCTACGGCGGCTTCGCCATCGACATGGACGCCATCGCCCGCTACTAGCATACCTGAAGTAACGCCAACAAAAAGAGCGGCGCATCGCGTCGCTCTTTCATGTGCCTCGGGCGGGACTAAATGCATAGGTGGCTATTGTGGAGTAACAGGTGACTATTTGGACCACCTAAACTTTTGAGCTATAATTGGTTAGGTTTTGTCTGAACACCTTCACCATAGCCCCCGGAAAATGTGGTCAAATGTGGTCAACTTTAGAAATCGTGGTCAAATGTGGTCGAAAATCAGTACCTTTGAGAGTTAGATAAATCGGAATTTATAATTATGACCAGAGAAGAATCAAGGGCACGTAATGCATTGGAGAAAGTCTCAACTAAGTGCAGGAAGCAAGTAGCAAAGAAGTATGGTTGGAAACAAAACGACTATCTAAATTGGAAAATAGATTCTGGCTACTATTTCAGCTTATGTCATTTGGTATTGGAGCAGGTTGAGCTTTCCGTGAAGCCATACTTCATTGATGACCTATGGTGGGACATATTTGAGATGCCAGAAAACAAACAAGCACCTAAAAGCTTAAGAGGTAATGGAGCTTTTGCTGTTTCAGATGTAAAATTAAAGGAGTACGCTGTCTTTGATACAGCCAAAATTCCAGTTTATACAGAAGATGATGTGATCGCCCGATGGGAAGGCACGTTCAGTACTGTAGAGGCAGACATTGCCCATTTCCTCAGCGAGAACCCCAATCCAGATAGTTTTTGCCCATCTGGAAGAACGAACCGCATTTACGATCTAATGATGGATATACACTCAGGAAACACCAAACAAGCTTTGGAAAGAATTGAGTATTTTAAGTCGCACAATTTTGGCAGTGGCTACGAAGGCCCTAAAGGTGATGCTTATGGCTACATTGAGAGATGGTGTAAGAAGTAAATTCACATTTATCGGCCTCTTTGGTTCTTTGGTCTGAAAGAAAAAAGTGACCAAAAGTGACCGAATTCTATGACCTTTTATTTCAGCTGTTGAGACTTCAGAAATTGGTATAATCTGACCTATCAAAAGAAAGTAGTAACTTTGTATGTTTGATGATGATTTCATTATGAGCAAAGTTGCTAAAAGACCAGATCCTAATTCGGCATTTCCCAATCCGAATCTGCCAAGGCTATGCTTCATTAAAAACGTGGTGAAGAATCCCCGTATCATCATTGGGGACTATACCTATTATGACGATGTGGATGGGGCTGACCAATTTGAAGCGCACGTCACCCACTTCTACGATTTCATCGGCGACAAACTGATAATCGGGAAGTTCTGTGCCATAGCAAAAGGGATAGAGTTCGTAATGAATGGCGCTAATCACAGAATGGATGGAGTGACGGCCTATCCTTTTTACATAATGGGCGGAGACTGGGGTAGCGCAATAGCACCAGTAAAAGACGAGCTCCCACTTAAGGGTGACACCGTTGTGGGTAATGATGTCTGGATAGGTCAGAACGTGACCGTGATGCCAGGTGTTCATATTGGGGATGGAGCTATCATTGGGGCGAACTCTGTCGTGGCCTCCGACATTCCTCCTTATGCTGTTGCTGCCGGAAATCCCTGCAGGGTTATCAGAAAGCGTTTTGATGACGATTTTATCGACTATCTGTTGGCCCTAAAGTGGTGGGATTGGGACATCGAGAAGATCGAGGCCAACTTTGAGGCTCTGTCCAGCGGTGACCTCTCACTGATAAGAAAGATTAAGGTGTAAATACCTATCTGTCGGTCTCTCTGCTCTTCTGCTGGAAGCAAAAGTGACCAAATGCGACCAAATTTTCTGAAATGCGACCAAATGCGACCGAAATAACTATCTAGTTCGAAAGGGTCTGGAGAATAATGATTATCTTTGACAGTTAGATAAATCGAGATTTGACGTTATCTTCGTTCTGAGCGCCAACTGGCCATCGGGTGCTCCTGCCGGTCCATACAATTGGCAGTGTATAAGCGTTTTAAGCCTTTTTTGATCGGAAATTTTCCCGTTTCATGGCTATTTAAAAATGCAAACAAGTTTGACACTCAAAAAACAAAAACGCTCACCGAAGTGAGCGCCGAGGTTTCAATGGAACTGCAGTCTAGTACACAAAAGCAGCACGCACAAAGCGATATGTCGATGTTTGATCCCCAGGTCCCTCATAAACATCCCAGTATATAGATGTAGATGTAGATAAATAGAAAGCATAACCCCAGTAAGTGGGATTATCAGAGGCAGATTCTGAACTTGTCCAGTAACCATCATCATTTTGAGCGAAATCGTGCTTCAAGTTAAAGTCCATTTTGTCGAAAAAATCCCATTTGTTGGTGATAGAGGTGCCCTCCCCTCCCACCAAGCGATAGAACTGCATACCAGCCGGCAAGAACCAGTTGCTGGCGCCTTCGGGCCGCTCGGCACCATAGTTCCAAGCGACATAGGCAGCCGGATGCGCGTCAAAACCATAATCCTGAAGAATATTGGTATTGTCGTATCCATAATCGTCGGTATAAGGATAATAAGGATAATCATAAGGATTTATTTTATGACGACCTACCGCTATATCCCGATAAACATTACTATGCCCCCAGATAAAATTGTCGGTTCCTCCGTAGGAAACATCCGATGACGCCAGGACAAAAATCCGGCTGTCAGGGAAGTCGTGATCAACCGCGCTGGAGGAGACATAGGCTATGTATCCGATCCTGACCGCGGGATTTGCGCCTTTGGGGGCGATTGTTCCGCTGGGATAAACTTCCCATCCCACATATTTACGGCAGTCTGTGCCCTTGTTGATCCGGCTCTTGATGCGTGAGAGGGTAAGCTGAGCAGGTGACGCCTGCGCAGTAAAGTACTTTCCCCTTACCAGAGGCATCGAAGCGTTCATCTCATACCAGGCGGCTGTACCTTCTTCAAAAGCGCTGATGGCGAAGTCTGTCCAGACGTTGGCGTCGTCGCCACATGGGATGGCCACATAATAAAAGTCTGTGGGAGAGGAGGGGGTGATAGTACAGGTCGTCCCTCCAAATTGCAAGATGAATTTTTTTGCGACAAGAGCCGCTCCGTCATTTTTACGGTACAGCTGGAGGCGAACAATGGCCTGCTGGCTCACAAAGTCGGCATCAGTGGTGATAACCGTCGTTCCGCTTACAGTAGCGGTAACAGTGGCAAGCGCATAATCGCAGATTTTGTCGATGCTCTTTGCATTCCCTGTCAGCGTTCCATCCTGAGAGGCGTAATCGGGGCTCCCGTATTTAAGAAGTAGCTCTTCTCCGTTTTGGGGGGCTGCGTCCAGCTCACCCGTGAAGGTGGTGCTGGCAGTGCCGCCACTTTCCGCAGTAAGGGTACCGTACTTGGTTGTCGTTCCGTCTGCGGTCCATACCTCAATGATGTCGCCCTCTGTCCATGTGGCCGAAATGGAAGAGTGTTCCCCCAAAGCCAAAGCCTTGGTCGCGACTTTCCCGGCCTTGACCGTCATGGTATAAACTGGAGATTCCGGAGTGATATCAGGTGAAAAAGACTCCGACTTGTCGCAGGAAGTGAATAAAGATACAGTAATGACTGCTGCCAAGCAGCACAACAAGGTTGTGTTTCTCATCATTTTACCCCCGTTTTAATCGTCAGAACCAAACATGCCCCAGTTGCCGCCATAAGAATAATCACTGCGGTTCCCGGTTTGCTGAGGGCCCCAGCTTGCACATATTACATTCTCCTGCGCCACTGTCACCACAGTGCATTCAGGAAGGGTATAAGCCCATTTTTCTTTCATAACACTACTAATTAACCCCACAAATATAGCAAAAAATTTTGTGAGGCTGACCAAAAAGATTCTTCACTACGTCCAGAATGACAGTAAATGTAAATTCCAATTTATCGGTCTCCCGGTCCTTCATCCGGAAAAAGGTGACCAAAAGTGACCAAATTTGGGGGATATAAAAAATAAGACTTTGCAAAGTGTTTGAAAATCAACAGCTTACAAAGTCTTTAATGTGCCTCGGGCGGGAATCGAACCCGCACGGCCGTTTCGGGCCAAGGGATTTTCATGCCACTATGGCTTTCGCCACCATCGCTGTTTGTGGTCTGGACTATTCCTTCACCATGGGGTATTCCCCTTTAGGTGTGCCGTGTCTAGTCTCTGCACCTTCCTCCTTATAGAGGCTTGGCTCAAGATTGCCTTCGGCATAATCCGCTAAGGTTTCCTTGAATTTACGGCATTCTACATCCCTCTTTTCAGAGAGTGCACTCATTTGTGCTCTTCCTCGATAATTATTTGTAAGGGCATGGCAATTGGGACAAAGTAATTGAAGATTTGAGATCCTATTGTCGGTATTAATACCGTTTATGTGATGAATCTCAAGAGGGATATCTTGTCCAAGCCAGGTCGAAAGACGGCATTGTTCGCAGTAATGTATTCCAGTATGTTTTTTGTAACGTTCTCGTAAGCGCCAAGAGCATTTGTATATGGAGTCTTTCGTAAACACCATTTCATCTGAAATAGGTACTTTCGGTTTGAATTTCAATCCAACGTTCCAACCTTGACCGGTGAAATGTGTCGTGTCCAAATTATACTCCTTGATCATTCGATGAATCGTCCTGTAATTGCCGCCAAGCGGTCTTAACCCCAATTGACGCAATACCCCGGCTACGGAAACATTATCTGCCACGGCCTGTTTAAAATCCTCTACTGAATAATTCTTTTTCATAGTAGAGGCAAATTTAAGCCTTACTTTTGTGTTTTACAAATAATTATGTCAAAGAACGATCTAAGTCCCTCGTGTCTACCATTCCACCACCAAGGCGTCGGACGGAAGCGGCAGGGCCGCTGAATCCGGCTTGCAAAGATACGGATTTTTTCGGAACTTTGCCTTATGATTTGTTATCCGAAGGTTAAAATCAATCTGGGGCTCAATGTGCTGCGGCGCCGTGAGGATGGATTTCACGACCTGGAGACACTGTTCGTGCCTTGTGACCAGTTCCAGGACACTCTTGAAATCATCCCCGGGGACGATTACAGCCGGACGGTGAAGGGCCTTGAGGAGCGTTACCGCGCTCCGGAAAGTCTGCGTCAGGCTATCTCTCCCGACGGTAAACTTATGATTACAATAGCTCGTGCTGAGGGCGTGGACTGGGAGCCGCTGGAAGACCTGACGGCAAAGGCCTATCGCCTTCTGGACAAGGACCATAAGCTCCCGCCCGTCAAGATCTATCTCGAAAAGACTTCGCCGGTCGGGGCAGGTCTCGGCGGAGGCTCTGCCGATGCCGCTCAGGCCCTGAAGGCCATCAGCAGCCTTTTTGAACAGAATCTCTCCCAGCGTGAACTTGCCGCCCGTGCCTCCCGCCTTGGCAGCGACTGTGCCTTTTTCATCTATGACCACCCTATGTTCGGTAGCGGCCGCGGCGAGATCCTGACCCCTATGGACATAGACCTGAGTCCATTCCGGATCGAGGTCATCGTCCCCGAGGGAATCTCGGTAAGTACGGCCGACGCTTACCGCGGAATCAGCCCCCGGATACCTTCCAAGGCGCTGAAAGAGATACTGAGGCAGTCGCCCGAGACCTGGCGGGACGAACTTGTCAACGACTTCGAACTCACTGTTTTCCAAAAGTATCCGGCCCTCGCCCGTTTCAAGGCAGAGCTATATGACAGAGGCGCCGTCTATGCCTCTATGTCCGGCAGCGGTTCAGCCCTCTTCGGCCTCTTCCGCGCCTGATTGCCCTGCCTGATTACCCCGCTCCTCCGCACTATGCTTGAGAAGCATATTTTTAT
>JAEEGF010898119.1_pt1 | contig 33712 bp, 37 predicted proteins | sample 9134171 | NCBI WGS metagenome assembly JAEEGF01 (sample SAMN16246542, study PRJNA631951) | gut metagenome | biome: gut microbiome; feature: rumen; material: AP-attached | host: Bos | place: Iran: Karaj | collected 2018-10
TCAGGGCCAAGATTGATATAGTCGATTTCTTCATCCTCCAGGCAATCTGAAAGGTCGTATCGGGCCAGCGAGTGCCATTTCAATACCTCTTCAGCAGCTACCGCATCTGCTGTTCCCCGGATGAATTCCCCCAAAACAGAGTTTTTATCTTCATAATTGTCCGGCATCCATTTACCAGCAGTAAAGCGGCCGTCCTTCAGTTCGAGAAGGCAGAACTCGGAATAATCCGGCATGTCCTTTTCCTCAATACTGTGAAATTCATTAAAGGACAGACTGAGCTTCCTGTAATCGCACGTAAACATCGCTTCTTTACTCCTTCCTTTGCTCCATATTACTTATTCGGACACTCCCAGCTTCCTGAAGGCAGTCCGCACCACTGCGAATGCTGCGACTGCAACCATCAGATCGGCGATCGGTCCCGCTGTGAGCACACCGTCGATCCCGAAAAAGTGCGGCAGAATAAGCAGAAGGGAGATCAGGACCAACTGCTTGGAGAGGGAGATCAGGATCCCGTTTCTCGGCTTTTTAATGGAGACCATCGCATTCATGGACACTGGCAGGACACCTGCCAGAATAACCAGCAGCATGAATTCATGCATATACCGCAGCGCAAAAGCCCCGTATCCGCCAGTACTGTCCCCGAACAACCGGAGGATCTGAGTGGGGAAGAGCCAGAAACAAGCGGTCTCTAGCGCACCGCTCACAAAAGCATAGCAATATATGAGATACGCTGTTTTCTTCACTCTCTCATAGTTTTTGGCGCCGAAGTTGAAGCCCATGATGGGCTGGGCGCCGATGGCGCAGCCGATGATGGTGGAATAGAACAGGAAATTGAATTTGTTCACCACGCCTGCGGCCGCCAGCGCCTCGCTGCCGCCGTAGACGGAAAGGGCGCCGTATTTGCTGAGGGACGTGTTGAGCACGGTGTTCATCACCAGCATGGCGGCCTGATTCAGGCTGCCGGCCGCGCCGATCGAAACGATCTGCTTCAGCTTCCGGCCTGTCACGCTGAAATGATGTTTTTCCAGCTTCCCGGTGCGGAAGCGCCGCAGATAGAAGAACACGAGGATCGCCGACACGATCTGCCCGATCACGGTGGCGATGGCCGCGCCGGCGATGCCCATGTTCAGCGGGAACAGGAACAGCCAGTCCAGCACGAAGTTCAGCGCCACGCCCGACAGCGAGCAGAACAGCGCGTAGCGCGGGCTGCCGTCGGAACGGATCAGCAGGGTGCCGCCGTTCGTGAGCGCCAGGAACGGGAATCCGGGCGCGATGAGGCGCATATACGTGAGCGCGTAGGGCGTCACCTGCTCGGTCGAGCCGAACAGCCGCACGAACCACGGCGCGAACAGCAGCACAAGTGTGCACGTGAAGAGGCCCTGCAGCGTCAGCAGCGTCAGATCCGCGCCGGCAAAGCCGAGCGCCTCGTCCTTGTTCCCGCGGCCGTTGGAGATGTTGAAATTCACCGACCCGCCGTTTGAGAACAGGATGGTAAGCGCGCCGCAGAGGAACGTGAGCGGGTAGGCTACCGTGGTGGCCGCGTTGCCCAGGAACCCGATCCGCTGCCCGATGAACATCTGGTCCACCATGTTGTACAGCGACGCGATGAGCGTGGCCACGATGCTGGGGATCGCGTACTGGATCAGCAGCTTTCCGACCGGTTCCGTACCGAGCGGATTCGGACCGCTGTTTTTTTGATCCATAAAGAATCTTCCTTCCTGACCCTGCGGTTCCGCTTACAGCTCAACAACGAACTCTTCCATCGGCTCGCGCTCGGTGTGCAGCCGGTGCGGTTTGGAGTTTTCTCCCGGATATCCGAGTGCCAGCATGAGCGAGGGGACCGTGCCGTCCGGGAGCTCGAAAGCCTCCCGCACCTGCTCCGCGTCGAACCCGCGCAGCCAGATACTGTGGATGCCGAGGTCTTCCGCCTCAAACATCATGGAGCTTGCCGCGATGCTGGCGTCCATGTCGCCCGACACAAAGCCGTCCCGCGGGTTGTGCCAGGCATCGGCTTCCACATAGCACACAAGGATGACCACCGGCGCATGATACGTATGCGTCAGCTTTGCCGCTTTTGTCAGGGCGCCGGCGCTTTTCAGCACGTAGAAGCGCTGCGGCTGGTTGTTGCAGGCGGTCGGCGCGATGCGGCCGGCCTCCAGGATCTTATACAGTTTTTCCTCTTCCAGCGGCGTCGAAGCAAAACTCCGCTCGGAAAACCGGTTTCTTGCCATTTCCAGAAATTCCATTTTTATACCTCCCCGATATACGTTCCGTTTCTGATTCCGTCCCTGTTATTTCAGTTTTTCCGACCACTCGTCTTCCCGGAAGCCCGTCAGCACGAAGCCGTCGCCCACCACCAGCGGGCGCTTCACCAGCATCCCGTCGGAAGCGAGGAGCCGGAACTGCTCGTCCTCGCTCATGTCCGGGAGCTTCTTCGCGAGCTCCAGCTCACGGTAGGGAATGCCGCTCGTGTTGAAAAAGCGCTTCAGCGGCAGTCCGCTCGCAGCGTAATACGCCCGCAGCGTCTCCTCGTCGGGATGCTGCGTCTTAATATCCAGCAGCTCATAAGAGATGCCGTTGTCATCCAGCCACTTCAGAGCCTTCTTGCAGGTCGAACACCTGCTGTAACAATATACTTTGATCATAGTATTCCTCCAATCCTCCAAAACCGGGATAGTGTTTCATGAGACATCCCTATAACTGGTTGATTTCTTTCTCGGTATTTTCGATTCGGGCAAGGATTTCATCAAATTCCGGTTGTTCACCGAAAATCATGTTTTTCATGTGCTCATAATCAGCCTTAAGGACTGAAAGACAGTCCTCTGGCGGCATCAGCCGCATCGAGCCGGGTTTGGCCATTTCGTAATGAGCGGAACCGGCCGGATAGAAGCGATCCTTGAAAGCTACGACCTGCCGAAGCAGCTCCAGATCTTTATATGCGGAATTCTTCACCGGGCTTTGTGTCATGCACCACAGATCGTAATAGTGACGGGAGTAACGAGAAGGGAATTTTCCGTTGGTGCGGAATGCCTCCTTATGCAGAATGGTAACCTTTTCCCAGAAGGTGCGCTCAGGCGAAACGGTACGGAGCACAGAACTCGGTTGTTGGAAGGCTTGTGGATACTGTTCCGCAGCAAATGATGTGATCACGGCTTCCTGCGTCGGTGTCCAGGCAGCCAAAGCGCCTATCTCCAGACGGATAACCGGCAGGATCGCATGCTCAGAGAACATATGGGGATAAGCAAAGCAGACGGTCTGAGGATCAGAGGAATCAATGGTGATCTGAAAACTCTCGTTCAGCAACTTATGGAAATCCGCTTCCAGCCGGGGGACGAATTCTTCTGCAAGGAAGATCTCTGTCCGGGCGTTGACCGCTTTGTTGAATCTGTCCTGTTTTGTTCTGCTGCGCTCAGCCCAGGGTTCATCCTTCTCGCAGACGACCAGCCTCCAGTCCAGAATAAGGTCGATATCCTCAGAAAACCGATGGATCAGATCAAAGCATTTGGACAGGCTGGTACCGCCCTTGAAAGCCAGATGCTCCTTCCACGGAGAGTCGTGGAACAGATAATCCAGTGTCCAGCAGACCCAGAAGTCTTTTTCAATCATAGCTTCCGGAAGCGATTTCTCTCTGGCAGTGACCAGAAACAATTCCTCGCGTTCGTTTTTGCTGAGATTTGCAACACTTTTCATGATCTCGAACCCCCGCAGACGGCCTTGATCGCCTCATAGATCCATGCAGTGACATAGCGACTCTCCTGCAGGAGAAGGCTTTTCTCTTCGGAACTCAGTTTGCGGGAAAGATAGGATATCGTCTCCGGGTCAATATTATCCCTGCCGAGCGCACGAAGAGCCTGAATGATCAGTGCAGTGATTTCCGACACACCGATCAGCTCATTTTTGCGATCGGTGTGTTTGAACTGAAACCTGATCCCGTCCGTCTCGTAGGTTTTATACGGACCGTCACTGACATACAGCCAGACCGATGGGATCTGAGTTGATAGCCCCAGAATATTCAGCGCTGTATCACCGCAGGGGACGATCGTCCAGCCGTAGTTTCTTGCGATTGCTTTGGCTACATCGTCTTCTCTTGGCGGTACAAGTCGATTCAGCAGCTGGCTGAAGCGAGGCTTCATATAAACGCCGCGCTTCACTTTTTGGAGCGTTCCTTCCTCAAGCAGGCGGCTCAGGCACATGGTGATCTTACGGGCTTCGGCAAGATCAGAGAAATCAGCCGGTATAAAGATCTCCCCGGGAGACGCATGTTCAATTCGTGCCCTGACTTGATTTAGAATGTCTGGCCGAGCCATAGGATCACCTCCGTTCGTTGTAAATACTATATATTTTTTACAACGAAATGTCAAGCACTACCGTTGAAAACAAAATACAACGCAGCAGAGGAAAGGATCCCTGCTGCGTTGGTTCTTTTTCAGATCTCATTTCTGCGGTTCAGTTCGCGTTCCACTTTGTTCAGCGTGTCGAAAAACCGCTTGGTGGCCACAGCCGGCCCGGCCAGCAGCAGCCCGTAGACGTTCCAGCCGAACATGTGCCGGTACGAGGTATAAGGCCCCGGCACGCCGAGCGCAATGGCTTTTGCCTTCAGTTCCTCGGCGATCCGCGCCATCCAGACCAGGGTGTAGATAAACAGCGTCGGGATGCCGAGCAGATAGGCCTTCCAGTAGGGCTGGACTTTGTGCCCCAGGATCTCTTCCAGCTCCTTCTGCAGACCGCCGAGCGACATGTACAGCAGGAAGAACAGCCCGAACGTGCAGAAGTCCACAAGCCCCAGCAGGAACCCTTTCCGGTTCGTGTGTCGAAATCTCATGATACCCTCTCCGGAACGCGATCAACCGGGGAAGTCTTCCTCGTCCAGATCGTCCACCTGGAACAGGCGCTTCGCGGCCATGTACTCGCCGGCCTGATGGTTCGGCGCGTCCGACGCCCGGTAGTACGTGTAGTACCGGAAGACGGGCACCTCATAGACGCCGATGCTCCAGAAGTCCGTCCAGCTCGCGCAGCGGCTGTACTGCTCGCCGTCGATCTCGCAGTCGCCGAGATACTCCTCCAACAGATAGGCGGTGCCGAATGGGTCCGGAAATTCCGCAAAGGAAATCTCCGCCTCTTCTTCCGTATATTCCCCGGTCTGCGCCAGATGTGCGAAAAACGCTTCCCGGATCCCGTCGATATCCAGATATTTCATAGTTACAGATCTCCGCATTGTCATATTTGCAGGACTTTTCTTCAGTATACCGTACCGGACGCCAAATTACCAGTTTCCATTCCCCGTAGCCGGCAAATCTTTCCCAAAAAATTTTTTCAATTGGTGCTTGACAGGCACAATACCTCGTGATATGATGTATCACGCGAAGGGAGGTATGACATGGACGCTCAACTGAAGCGCGGTCTGCTGGACGTATGTGTGCTGGCCGCTATCAAGAATGAGGACTCCTACGGGTACAAGATCATCAAGGACATGAAGCCCTATGTGGAATTATCCGAGTCCACCCTGTATACCATCCTGAAACGTCTGGAAACGGCGAAGATGCTGACGGTACGGAGCGTGGAGCACGAAGGCAGGCTCCGAAAGTACTACCACATCACCGACAGGGGCAAGAGCCGGATTCGGGAGTTCCGGGACGACTGGGAAGAGATCATTCCCATCTACAACTTTATCACAAGGGAGGACGCCCGTGATGAATAAGGAAGAATTTCTAAGCGCGCTGCGGAGCGCGCTGGCGGGTCTGCCGCAGGAAGATATCGAGGAGCGGCTGGCCTTTTACAGCGAGAGCATCGACGACCGCGTGGAAGACGGCCTGACCGAAGAGGAAGCCGTGAAAGCGCTCGGCACGGTGGACGAGGTCCGGGACCAGATCATGGCAGAGATCCCGCTGACAAAGCTGGTGCGGGAGAAGATGCGGCCGAAGGGAAGGCTGAAAGCGTGGGAGATCGTGCTGCTGGTGCTCGGCGCGCCGCTCTGGATCCCGCTGCTGATCGCGGCGCTCGCGGTGCTGTTTTCGCTTTACATCTGCATCTGGGCACTGGTGATCAGCGTCTACGCCGTGGAGCTGGCCCTGGTGGGCGGCGTTATCGCCGGCGTCGGAAGCACGGTGATGTATCTGAAGGAAGGCAACTTCGTAGGAGCGCTGTTTTCCGCCGGCGCCGCTGTACTGTGCGCGGGACTTGCGATCCTGCTGTTCTTCGGCTGCATCAAACTCACAAAAGCCGTCGTGAAACTGACGGCAAGGATGCTGCTGGGCATCAAGAATTCATTTGTAGGCAAGGAGGCTTAACGGAATGAAAGGAAAGAACTGGCTGACTGCTGCGACGATCCTGATCCTGGCGGGTCTGTGCATCTGCGTGACAGCGTACAAATTCTTCGGTTTTGATTTTTCCGGCCCGACCAAGGGCAAAAATGGGAACAACGGGGGCCTTGTGACAAACACCTATGAGGTGAAAAAGGATTTCCGGGATATCGACATCGACGGCAGCGTGGAAGACATCACCTTCCTGCCCGCGAAGGACGGAAAATGCACGGTGGAGTGCCTTGAGTTTGAAAGCCAGCTCCACAACGTCCGCGTTGAGGGCGGCACCCTGAAGATCGACGTGAAAGACGACCGGTCGTGGAGTTTCGGCATCGTGACGGGGACCCCGAAGATCACCGTGTATCTTCCCGATGAAGACTACGGGAAGCTGGAGATCGACACCGACACCGGCAACGTGGCGATCCCGAAGGATTTCACCTTTGAAAGCATCGGGATCGAGGGCGACACCGGCGATGTCGACTGCATGGCGTCCGAGGCCGGCAGGGTCGACATCGAGACCGACACCGGAAAGACCACCGTGTCCGATCTGAAGACAAACGAGCTTCGGCTGAAGGCGAGCACGGGCGATATCATCGTCACCGGCGTGGAGTGCAAAGGCGACATGACCGTCAACGCGAGCACGGGCGACGTTTCGCTGAAGAACGTGACCTGCCGGAACTTCAACTCCAAAGCGAGCACCGGCGAGCTGAACATGACGAACGTGATCGCGGAGGATACCTTCACCATCGAGCGGACCACCGGCCACGTGAAGTTTGACGGGTGCGACGCCGAAACGATCTATGTGAAGACCGACACCGGCGACGTGACCGGCACGCTCCTCAGCGACAAGGTCTTCCTCGTCGACACCGACACCGGCGACGTGGATGTTCCCAAGTCGATCACGGGCGGCAGGTGCGAGATCGAGAGCGACACCGGCGACATCAGGCTGGATGTAAAGAAATAAAAAACGGCAGAAAAGCAGAGCCGCCCGCATTTGCGGGCGGCTGTGTTCGTTTCGGACAACGGATCATGTCTTTTTATTCCGCCGGACGGGGAAGCCGGTGCCGTTGTCGAACCGGGCGGAGATATCCTCCAGATACCTGCGGATCGGCAGATGCTGCGGGCAGGCCTCTTCGCACTGGCCGCATTTGATGCAGTCTTTTGCCCGGCCGTGCCCGGCCATCACCGTGTTGAGATAGTACACGTTCTGGCTGGAGTTGCCGATTGTCGTGCGCATGAGGCTGTTGTAGATGGAAAAGAACTGCGGGATGGCGATGTTCATCGGGCAGCCGTGCGTGCAGTAGGCGCAGGCGGTGCAGGGAATGGCCGTTTTGGCGTTGATGATCTTCACCACTTCGTCGATCACCGCGTATTCCGACCCGGTAAGCGGCTCAAAGTCCTGGAAGACCGCGCAGTTTTCCTCGATCTGCGCCAATGCGTTCATGCCGCTGAGCACGCGCCGCACGCCCGGCTGGCTGGCTGCGAACCGCAGGGCCCAGCTGGCGACGGATGCGTCGGGGGCGAAGTCCTTCATCAGCTTTTCCGCCTCCTCCGGGATGCGGATGAGCGTGCCGCCCTTGCATGGCTCCATTACGGTTACGGGCTTTCCGTATTTCCCGGCAACGCCCAGGCACCGGCGGCCCTGCACGTTGGGCTGGTCGAAATCCAGATAGTTGATCTGCAGCTGCACAAAATCCAGGCAGTCGCCGTACTTTGAGAGGATCTCCTCCAGCAGCTCCGGCGTATCATGGAACGACATGCCGACGTTCCGGATCTTCCCTTCCTCCTTCTTCCGCTTCACGAAGTGGAACACGTCGTAATCGCAGCATTTGGCGTAGACGTTGACGCCCATGTTATGCATCAGGTAGTGGTCAAAATAGTCGACGCCGCAGTTGGTGAGCTGCTCCGCGAAGATCGCTTCCAGATCGTCGGCGTCCATAAAGTCGCGCAGAGGCAGCTTGGTCGCCAGTTCGAAGCTCTCCCGGGGATGGCGCTCCACCAGTGCCTGCCGCACGGCCTTCTCGCACTCATACCCGTGATACGTGTAAGCCGTGTCGAAATAGGTGAAGCCCTTTGCGAGAAAGGCATCGAACAGCTTTTCGATCGCCTCAAAGTCAAAGGACGTCGGATCTTCCTTGTCCAGGACCGGCAAACGCATGGTCCCGAAACCGAACGCTTTTGTATAGGAAATGCCCAATTGAAACCCTCCTTGTCAGGTGTCTGCTCATAACTGCCGGCGTTATGGGAAAAGAAGCGGTATGAAGTTCAATACCGCTTCTTTTCGTATCTGTATTATGCGAAGAATTCGTTGATGGAGTCGATGACTTCCTCGGTGTGCTCGAGGGGTTTGGTGAGGAGCGACACGACCACGAACACGATGAGCGAAACGCCCATGGCCCAGAGGCCCGCGCCGAAGCCGAGCGGCGAGATCTTCAGGATGAAGGTGAAGCTCACCATGATGGCTTCGCCGATGATGATGCTCCAGAGAGCGCCAGCCCGGGTCGAACGCTTCCAGTACAGGGCGCCGATCATGGACGGGCACAGGGCGCCGACGCCCGCGTTGGCCAGCGTCAGGATATCGCTGAGCATGGCGGGACGGAGCAGCGCGAACACCACGGAGAGCGCGCCGAGCACCAGCACGCAGACCTTGGCGGCCTTGTACATGCTGAAATCATCCGCGTCCTTCTTCATGTACTTCTTGTACACGTCGGTGGAGAGCATGGTGCTGACGGCGTGCAGCTGCGAGTCGCCGGTGGACATGGCCGCGGCCAGCGCACCGGAGATGATCAGCGCCGCAAAGACCGTCGGCGTATACTTGAGCAGCAGCTCGGGGAAGATGGTGTCGGCCGCTGCGAGCTCAGGCATCAGCACATTGCCCACCATGCCGATGGCCGGGGTGAAGATATAGATGCTGGTGAGGTAGATGGCGGAGAACACAGCCGACCACTTCAGCACCCGCAGGCTCTTGCCGGCGAAGAAGCGCAGCGTGATATGCGGGAACATCATCATGCCGAACGTGATGACGATCCACCTTGAGAGCCAGTCCTGCATGGTGCAGACGCCGTTGGGTCCCGGCAGCGTAAACAGCTCCGGCTTCACCTCAAAGGCGGCCGCGTAGGCGGCGGAGACGGAGGGGAACTGCGAGCGCAGGATCCACAGCGAGCCCACGATGAGGCCCACGTACATGAACACGCCCTGCGCGGCGTCGGTGATGGCAACGCCCTTCATGCCGCCGAGCCACACCAGGATGATCATGATCACAAAGAACAGGATCGCGCCGACAGCATAGCTGAGCTTGCCGCCGCTGATGGTGCTGAAGATATAGCTGCAGCCGATGGCCTGCATGGCCACGTAGGGGATGGTGAACACCATGGTGACGATGGTGACGAGGATGCCGATGAGGTTGGAGTCGTACACGTCAGAGGCGTAGTCGGCGATGGAGAAGTAGCCGTACTTCTTGCCGAGGAACCAGAACCGGCGGCCCCAGACCCAGAACAGAACGCCCGGCAGGACGGTCCAGAGGCCGTTGGCCCACCAGCCGATGCCGTTTTTGAAGACGTAGCCGCCCGCGCCCATGAAGGCGTAAGCGCTGTGATACGTGGCGCTGAAGGTCAGCGTCAGGACGAAGATGCCGAGGCCGCTGCCGGTGGCAAAGTCCTTGATGTTCTTCTTGTCCCGCTTGGAGGCGTAGAACGCGATGCCGAGCAGAACGAGCATATAGAGGATGAGGATCACAAAACCGACGTTCATATCTCTCAGCCTCTCTTTCTCTCAACGGGGACGATCTCTTCCTTGTCCTGCGCGCAGTTCCAGGGTTTCAGCGCGATGGCAGCCACGAGAAAGTCGATGATCATGATGCCGTACCAGAGCTCCAGCCACAGATACATGCTCGGCCAGCCGAACGTAATGGGGGAAGCGACGCACAGCTTGTTAATGAGCGGGAGGATCGGCGGATTGACCATCAGCACGCTGACGACCAGGATCACGTAGAACCACACCAGCCCTTTGCTTTTTTTCTTCATGTTTTCACGTCCTTTTCACTGCAGACTCTCTATCACCGCGACCAGGTTCTTCACCAGATGGTCGTGATAGACTTTTCCTTTTTCCGGATCGGACTTGGAAGGCTCGCCGCTCGCGCCGCCCGCGATCTCCGCGTTCTTTTTCGCGTGCTCATAGGTGCTGGGCACGTAGCAGAGCGTGTCGTGCACGTAGCAGGGGTCCACCGAATAGAGCGGCGTGTCCTTGATGGGATTGTCCTTCGCCTTTTCCAGATGCACCATCTCCGGATAGCGGTACATCATGTGCGAGGTCTCCACCTCTTCCGCGTGGCCGACGGGGCCGAACCCGAGCTCGCCCACGATGTCCTTGGACATATAGGCAGGGTCGAAGATCTTGACCGTGACGCCCAGCTCGCGCTGCGCGCGCTCGGCGGCGATCTGCATCCACACCACGTTCACGATGCGGTGGCCGTTGATGAGGATGATCTTGTCAGCGCCGTGTTTCTGCAGCGACTGCATGATGTCGTAGGTCAGATCGGCCAGCACTTCCGGCCGGATGGTGATGGTGCCCGGCCGCACCATGTGATGCGGGCTCCACCCGAACCAGACCGGCGGGGTGATGAGCGCGCCCGTCTTTTCCGCCGCGTCCTCGGCGAGGGTGATGGCCACATAGCTGTCGGTCCCCAGCGGCAGATGCAGCGAGTGCTGCTCCACGCTGCCCACCGGCACGATCACAACGCCTTTCGCCGCCCTGATGGCCTCTTCAGCCTCAGGCCAGCTCATTTCCTGTAACCAGTGTCCCATTGAATCACTCCTTTTTTCCCGAAATTAAGAGTATCATACCACCAGCGGTATATTCGCGCAATTGCATATTTATACTTTTTTTCGGTTGTTCTTTCACGCCTGCACCGTGGCGATGTATTCCACGTTGTCCGGCACCGGGATGCCGGGATCCTCCTCCGTCACGGCGGGCGTTTTCCCCTGCTCTTCCAGGCCCATCACAAAGTGGCACAGGGCGATGCCGAGGTCGATCTTCTGCATGTCGCCCACGGCGTCGGAGACGTAGCCCTTGTCCTTCTTCTCATAGAAGTGGTACCCCTCTTCGGTGACGACGATCCGCCACGGCTGCCGGTTCACGGCTGAGGGCGCGCGGCGCACCATCTCGATGAGATCGCCGAGCGCTTCCTTCTTTGTCCCGCTGAGCGGCTTGTCGAGGCTGCCGTCGAAAAACAGCTTTTCCGCGGGCAGGCGGCTGTCGGAGCCGGCGCCTTTCCGCATCAGCGTCTCCCGGACCGACATCTTTTCCGCCGGATAGCCCAGCGGGCTGATGCAAGGCATCCGCTCCCCGACCTGCAGGCCGGCTGCCCGGGCAAAGTTGTCCCGCTTCATCGTGCCGCCGATCCACGTGGTGCCGATGCCCAGCGACCAGGCGTACAGCACCAGCCGCTCAAACGAGTATCCGAACGCCACGTCCGCGTAGGGCACCCCGGGCACCTTTCCCGTCACGTACAGCTTCTCCCCGCTGAGCACCGGGCTCGAGAGGCCGTGCTCCTCAGCGTCCAGCAGCACGAACGTCACCGGGATGTCGAACGGATTGCTGATGCCGGCGATGAACGCCACCAGCTTCTCCCGGTCCTCCGGCCGCAGCGGCTTCCCGTCAAAGGTGCGGACGCTCCGCCGCCCTTTGATCACTTCCAGTAATGTTGCCATGCGTTTCCCCTTTATATGAATTTTTTATACCCATTCGCTGGAGCTGAGCATCTCCCGGATCACGGAGGCGCTTTCCTCCGCTAGCTCCGTCCGGTAATAGGCGTGCAGGTAGTAGAACGTCTTTCCCTTTTTGAGCGAGAAGGATTCCCCGGTCATCCCGACGTCCTCCGTCGTGTAGGTATACCGGTAGCCTTCCGCCGGAACGCCGCCCGCGTCTTCCGACAGGAACCCCGCCAGCGCATACCCGTAGGCCGCCATCGGCCCCCGGACGCCGGCTTCCATCCGCTTTGCCACTTCCTTTGACGAGAGCATCAGCGCGGCAAGGCCGCTCTTTTTCCACGCGGCCGACACCACGATATGCCGCTCCGGGTCGGTAATGGTCCACTGCGGCGCGCCGCCGAGATACGTCACCCCTTCGCGCTCCGCCTCATCCATCTCACGGAACCCGTCCGGGACCGTCAGCTTCCATTCCCGATTCAGCACCTTTGCTTCCATCTTCATCCCTCCGAAAGGATACGGTCCTTATTCCGCCTTTTTGCGCGGGTGATTGGCCAGGCTGAACGGGCACCGTTTGCCGATGCACTGGTTGTTCTGCGCGGCGTGCGTGCACACGATCTCCGGCTTTTCCATCTCCACGCCGAAGTGCTCCTTCACAAAGTCGATGGCAGCCAGGATCGACAGATATGAATCCCGTTTGCAGCAGCGGGGCCCGCCGATCTCGCCGATGGCCGTGAGCGATTTTGCCGTCATCTTATGGGAGAGCGCGAACGGCTCCGCCGACAGCGGCGTGGAGGAGGAGATGATCGACACGAACATCCCCGAGCTGATGCCGGCGCCGCAGGCGCCCCAGAAGCCGCAGGCCCCGCCCGGCACTTCCTTGCCGCGTTCCATCATCTCGCCGAGCGCTTTCTCCAGGTCGATGTTCCCGCCCGCGTTTTTGTACGCCGTCAGCAGCGCGGCGCCCACCATCACGTGGTGTTCCGGTCCGTGCATGTGGCAGAAGGGCAGCGCCATCATGCTTTGGATGATCTCCACGGGGTTTTTTGACGTGCTTGCAAGGCAGACAGCCAGAATGGAATCCAGCCCGGCCATGTGGCACTCGCTGCACACGTAATGGCCGTTGACGCAGCGGGTCTTGCTGTTTTCCTTTTTGTGGCAGATCGCGCACTCCATCATCTCATCCGCTTCCAGATACACAAGCGGCGCTTTGCAGATCAGGCATTCTTCGTTCATGGCACACCTCTTCTTTCTCTCGTGCTCTCAGTATACAGCACCGGGCGCGGATTTTCCATTCCTTCCTGTAAAGTTCCCTTTTCTCTGCGCCTTACGAAAAGTATTTCCGCCAGGGGAAGCGGTCGTGAAGGGTAAAGTGCTTTTCGTAAAACGCGGAGAACCGGCCGATGACCGTGCCGTTGACAAGCGCGCACAGGATCGTGCCCGCCTTCACGCCCTCAAAGTGCCACAGGCCGAAGATCAGGAAGCTCATCACAATGCCGATCAGGCAGCTGACGCAGTCGTACCCGGTCTTGAACCGATGGATCTCCACGTGGAAATGCGCAGACACCTCTTTCACGAAAAGCTCGTACGCCTGCGGCGAGATATACGAGTGGAACATGGCGGACACGCCCGCGGCGCAGAAAAGCATCCCGCACACATAATAGACGGCGCGCAGCCACAGGGCGTCCGTCGGCAGCATGGCGCCAAGCAGCATGAATCCGTCCAGCACAAAGCCGTAGATCACCGCGGTGACAAATGAGAACAGATAGGAAAGGCGGAACCGGCGCAGCACCAGCATCATCACGAGCAGGAGCACCGCCTGCAGGCAGTATTCCGCTGTCCCGAAGGTGAAAAAACTCCACGTGGGCGAGAGCCACCGGTAAAGCAGGTAGGCCGGCGCCACCACCATCGAAACGCCGAAATTTGCCCGCTCCATCAGCACCACGCCCATCGCGATGCACACGATGCCCAGCAGGTAAGCGGCCTCCGTGCTGAATCTTCTTTTCATAAGCAACCCCCAAAAAAGCATAACAAGCTTCCTCCGTTTGGTACAGAAACGGAAAAAGCTCATTTTCATTTTACCATGTGTGTCAAGAGGAACCGACACGCTGGCCGGCATGGCGGCGGCGCTGCCACCGACTTTGTGCGCAACGGCTTTGAGATCGAAGCGTCCCTGCACGAGATGATGTCGATCGATCCGAAGGAGAAGCGCATGGTCGTGGGCGCGCGGCTGGTTCCACCCGTGCTCCGCGTGGCCTCTGAGCGACCTGAAGATCAAGATCCCCATCCTGTAAAAACGACCGAAGCAAGCAAACGCCCGGGACCATGGCATCCAGACCACGGTCCCGGGCATTTCAATATCGTCATTTTTCCGTTCAACACAGTCATTTTCAGCTTTTATGACTATGTTGACCGGTGCGCTCTGCGGAACCGGACCTCCCGGACAAGAAAAACCATCCGGACGGTTGAGACAAGCCGGCAAAAGCGTTCCGAAAAGGGGAATCCGCGATTATGGAAGCCTCACACTGTCTGATCCGTCAGTCCGCATGCGATAAAGAGCGTTGTCGCTGTCGGTCAGATAGAATATCCATCTTCCTGCAAGATTAAAATCAGAAACCGCCGATGTACATACAGTGTACCGCGTCTTTCCGTCAGGCGTCATCCATTCGAGATAACCTGTCTCTGCGGAAATATAGAACACTCCGCTTTCTCTTGCAATGAATCTGGAGATCGGCTGACGGGTCAAAATCTCCACATTACTGCCGTTTAAGTCCATACTCACCAGAACGCCGGCATTCCCGTCCGTGTTGTCTTCTGTTGTCAGACAGTACAGTTTCTCACTGCAGAGGTCGATATCCCTGCAGGGGCTGCTTAAGAGTCTGCCGTTATTTCCTCCGTCATGGTCACAACGGAACAGATAATCGCCGTTTTCAGGATCGGCATAAAACAGGCTTTCACCTGACACATTCAGATACGCGCAGGCTGTTTTGGCATTCAGCTGCTTTGCTTCCAGCGTTTTCAGATCTATACCGTAGAGATACCCGCTGCCTTTTTCGTCATCGATGAAAAGCGTGCCGTCGTAAATGCAGAATCGCCCCCAAAGGTCGCTGCTTACAACTTCTTCCGTCCTCTTATCAAGGTCCATCCGGATGAGCGCATCTTCCGTCAGATAATACAGGCATCCATCCCAACAGCTTAAATTGGAGACCGTCCCGTTTTCGGAAAGCAGGTCTGTTTCTTCAGTATACGGGTCCATCTGATAAACACAGCCCTGATGCGTGTAAAAAATATGGTCTTTTCCCATAACGGCAAAAGCGCCCTGTTCCGCGTTGAGATTGCCTGAAAGATTTCCGGAAAGGTCTGGAATATCGGTGTTTTCGATCCCTATTCCGGGCGCGTCCGATATCCCGTTTTCATACCCGGTCCGGTATCCGTTCCTGTATCCGATGCTGTTTCCGCTGTCATCTCCGACGGAGTTTCCTCTCATATACATGTGGAGCGACGCGATGACGACAGCACACAAAAACAGGGCGAATACCAGCAAGTTTATGGCTCTTCTTGGAAAGCTGAGTTCTCTCTTAAGGGAGGACTGCACTTCTATCAGGCTGTGAAACCGTTGCAGGGTGTCCAGCGCCGTGCAGCGATGAATGATATTCTTTAAAACCTTGTTTTTGATGCCGGTATCTATCCCGGATTTTTTGTCCTGTCCGGTCACAAGAAACAAAAGCAGCATTCCCAGACCGTAGATCAAAACGCTCTCTTTTGATGTGAACCCCTTTACATATTCCGGCGGAAGATACGCCTCCTTAACAGGTTCCGGAACAGTTTCTTTTGAGATCGCGATCGTTCCGTCGGGTGAAAGAAGGATCGCCTGCGGATGCACGACCTGCAGTCCGGCCTCTGTTGTTGCGGCCTCTTCCACAAGCCTGCTGCATAGCACGTTGGCAATGCCCATGGCTTTTCTTTCTTCCATGGGACCGTTCAGCGCAATTATCTCAGCAAGGGACATGCTGTCTCTTTTCATAAGCAAGTTCTCCCCTTAAAAGAGCCGCCTTTCGTCAGATTCTATGGTCGTCCGCTCCGTCGTAACGAACGCACCACAGGCGGCTCTCGTCATCCAGATTATGATAGAAGATCCATTCTCCGGCCAGGTTAAAATCGTTTGCCCTGTTTTGGGTAATTCTGCAGAGCATGTTTCCTTCGGGAGTACCCATCCAGAGCATCGAATCGTACCCGTCCAGCAGCACAACGCCCCTGCTCTCATAACTGAACTGCACCGGGTTGAGGTCCTCAACGCTTTTCAACACGCCGTCAGGCGTATTCTTTTCGGCATAGTCCTCCACAAAGGACGCGTCGACCGGGGTAAGAGACCAGTCGGAAAGATCAAAGTAAGAAACATCCTCTTCGGTGGCTATATAGTACTCCGAATCCAAAACGAGCAGATGCCCTTCTGTTCCGCCATAGGTTATATTTCCATCGTCCGTATAAAGGCTTTGCTGAATGATGTCTTTCTTGGAAGAATAGTACAGCCACCCGTTATACGCGCACAGCCCTTCTGCATGACCGTCTTCTATGAACAGTTCCGGGTCTGTTCCGTCGGCGGTCATTCTGAAGATGTCCCCGTCTTGAATGTAATAGATATAACCATCGTACAGCAGCGCATAGGCGCCCTGGGGAGTCAGGAAATTGACGGGCAGATTTCCGTCTTCCGGATGGGCTGTTTTTTCTCCCAGGCGATAGATCGGAACATCCTGATAACCTTCCACATAACCTTCATCATAACCCGCACGATATCCGGAAGCCTCCCCGCTTACCATACCCATGTGGTTCCCCACGAAGTAAGAGGCAGGAACAATAAGGCCTATCGCGACAACGGCGGCCGCAATCGTCAGGACTTTCCGGCTCTTCTTCCGGCTGCTGCGCCGAATCAGCTTCTCGATCTCCTCGACGTTCTGAATACGGTCGCGGGGATCAAACGCGATGCATCTTTGGATCAGATTGCGAAGATCATTGCTTACGATCTCAGAGCCGAGCGCAGGCTTTGCCGCCTGACCGGTTGCCATATAGAGCATCACGACGCCCAGGGCGTAAATATCCGTCAGAGGAGATGACTGGTCGAACCCGTACTGCTCCGGCGGCGCGTAATCCAGGGTCAGAACGATCGAAGTGTCCTGCCGCATGCCGGTCTTGTGGATCCTCGCAATGCCGAAATCGATAAGGTTGATGCTGCCGTCTTTCCCCAACACGATGTTCTGCGGCTTGATATCCCGGTGAATGATCGGCGGAGACTGGTTGTGCAGATATTTCAGGATTCCGACCAGATCCAGCGTGACACGGAAAATATCTTCTTCCGGAAGCGTTCCCTTTTTCTGAATGATCTTATCCAGCGATTTTCCTTCGATATATTCACGCACCATGTAATGGCGGCCGTCTTTTTCAAAGGAGGCATACACTTTGGGGATTCCGGGATGATCCAGGCGGCTCAGCATTTTTGCCTCTTCCAGTGCGTCCTCCGCGGCATAATCCTCCGTGACGCGAAGAATGGCCGGCAGATCGTCGGAGAGTCGGTTCAGAAGGTAAGTCTCTTTTTTGCCGTCGTCGTCCTTCTTAAGGCATCCCGTCACAACGTAATTGTCGGTGATCTCTTTCGGGAAAGACGCCAGGGACAGTTCGTCGGCGAGGCTGTCCTCATATCCTTTCAGAAATTCGGCAACATCACTCGCGAAAGAGTTATCCCGTACAGATTCCACCACTTCCGGTAAGGACGGCTCCATGGTCCACCTCCTGTTATTCTGCTGCGTGCTCGACCCTGCATGTTCACCCTCAACAAGGGCAGCCTTTCCGAAAGAAGCAAACAGGGGAGGCGTGAAGAGGATCGGCGCGAGGAGAATGCTGAAAAAGATGAAACAGTAAGCGATCCTCGACTCCAGGCCGATACCGTGCCGCGACAGGATATAAACGCATCTGTCCACACAGAGGAAGGCAACGGGGATAAAAAGCCAGTTCCCGCGTATATATCGGAAGATCAGCTTAACGCCGGCGATCAGGCCCTGATCATTTTCTCCGACTTTGGTCGAAGGAAATGTTTTCTTCTTGCGTTTGAATTTGTTCAGCACCCACATGAGTGCCCCTGACAGGATGGACACGGAATGGCAGATAAAGGAAATGGCCACCTCCAGGGTACAGATCAGACTTGCGCGGTGCTCTTTCGGAAGCTGCCGCCCGTAAACAAAGCGTCTGATCCAGGGCAGAAGGACAAAACAGGCGTCACAGATCAGAAAGCCGGCCCACAGAAGATGGATGTTCCCGAAATAGCATTCGACAAAAACAGTCGGCAGCAGCAGCATCTGGTTGATGATAGAGAAGAAGTACAGGATCATATAGAGAAGGTCGCAAGGTCTGGTTTTCCCGACCTGCACCGTCCCCTCGAACATCATCTCGAGAAGCCCGTAGGCATATCTGCGCTGTTTTCCCGTTTCCTCTGTAAAATTCGTGCTGGTGTACTCTGTAAACTCAAGGCCCTGGATCTTGGCGTATTTCCCGTAATATCCCATTCCGTAGAGCCGTATAGCCAGATCAAAATCTTCCGACACCTTGTTCTCAGCCCATCTGCCGGTCTTTTCCAGAATGCCCTTCCGGATAAATACGTTATGACCGACGAGAGGCACGAAGAACCCCTGCAACGCCATGCACGGCCAGGTGCAGTGAAACAGTTCGTTGATCTGATGGCCGGTAGCCCGGGAATAGAAGTTTTCCTGCAGATTTACGGTGTTGGTCGCGCACTGGACATAGGCCAGCTTCTCATCGAAAGCGAACTCCGGCGCGACAGCTTCCAGGATACCCTCCCTGACACCGGAATCCTTATCCAGAAGAAGGATGATCTCATGGGTATGGCAATCGCCCTCGGCGTATCCCGAAGCAGCAAGACCGGCGTCGGCATCCCCTTCGCGGGATTCCGCTCCGCTTCCAGCCAGATCTCCGAAACGAAGGGTATAGTTCAGGTTCGAGGCCTTTTTAAACAGGCCCGCCCGCCCTTTGGCCGGTCTGGCGACAAAAGCGACGCCATGCTCTCTGTAGAACCGGATTCTTTCCGCGGCTTTCTTCTCCTGCGGGGACAGCTGCTCCGGGTCCTTCTGAAAAGAATCCATCAGCCTGTCCACGTCTTCTTTCCCGCATTTCCCGCCCATAAGGGGCGCCAGCCCGTCATCCGAGATAAGGACGTTGGCATCCTGAGAGCTGTAATCGCGGTAACTGCGGACAGCGGCAAGGCTCTGGCGGATCGTTTCAAAGATCACTTCATTCTCTTCCGTATATACCGGTATGCTCACCGTGACCGGAAGAAGCTGTGAAGAGCGCACTTCTCTCCTGGCAGCATTCATATAGTGCTTGCGGTTAACGAGCGTTTCACCCAGCAGAATGCTGCGGACGGCCGGCTGCAAAGACCACAGGACGTTCGCCACATAAGAAAAGGGGTATATGAAAAAGAAAAACGAAAGCACAAGACGCCACAGCTGCTGCAGAGGAGCGCCGTATAAGAAAAACAGGGAAAGGTGAACCGCAGCATTGATCAGCTGGGCAATGATCTGGGGGAAGACCCCGCATATCATATTCCCCAGTTTTTCCGGTATGTGTTTTTTTGGGGTTCTTTTTCTCCGCATTCCAATCAACTCAATCTTTTTCCAACGGATTTACTTTCATCTGTGCCAGGGCATACCAACCTGTTGCTCCGATGCTCAGGGTGTTGTTGTATTCCCAGAGCTCTTCCGTTCCGCTCAATACGAATCCGGTTGAAACACCGTCTCTGTCCGCCGCCGGAACGCCGCCGTCTTTATATTCCTGCGTTTTCAGGTATCCGAGGATGGCATTGTATTCTTCCGTCCGTTCCTGATTCCAGTAGCACAGTGCCATCTGAGCGGTCCCCTCGTTCCATATACCGTCAAGATCGCCCGCGCTGAAGTCAAAGCCGGCGCCGACAGCTATGTTCTTTTCCACGAAGGCGAGCATCTGCTGCACGTTCTCCAGCTCGTTCCCGAAAGCAAGGATCGACAGAGCGGTGGCGTCAAGGGGAACGACTCCGACATTGATCGTTTTCCCGTCTTCCTCGGTCCCGGTATAAAAGCAGCACAGATCAGGGTCATACATGGAGAGGACAAATTCGCGCGCGGATTCAGCCGCAGCCCTGTAAGCATCCGCTTTCTGCGGAGAAGTTTCGTTTATGACTTCCGCCAGAACGGAAAAAGCAACGGTAAGCGCGATGTTGTGCTCTGTGGACTGGTAGACGACCTTTTTCTGCACTTCGTCCCAGCCCTCATATCCGGCGGTAAAGCCTCCGCCCGGCGCGGCCAGATCCAGCAGGAAATCCGCGGCTTTTTCGGCGGCGGCTGTATATTCCGCACCCTTTGCTTCCGGCACGACTTCGGAGGCCTTGCAAAGGGCGAGGATCGTCCACGCCATATTGCCGGCAGATGTCGAGACCGAGTAATAGTCTTCCTGCCATCTTCCGTTCTGCCAGAATCCCGGCAGCGGTACGGTTCCCTTGGCGACGGAACGGCCCGAATCTACGCTGGGATCACCGCACAGATAAACATTTCTGAGCCTTCCGTCATGGAAGGTCCGGTCATGTTCCTGCGCGTATACGATGGCGTCCGCCAGCTTTTCCGCATGCCAGGAAGCCCCTGCTTCGGAAAGCACATACAGGGCGATCGCATTGTCGTAGAGATAAGCCTGTTCCGTTTTTTTATCACTGCCGATAAACCCGGAATACTGCTCGGTCAGCGTGGCAAGAAAACCGGCGGCCGATGATTTTTCCGCAATCGCCTTTGCGGAGGGGTCGATCTTTGTGTCAGAGCCGCAGCCCTGAAGAAAAAGAAGGACCAGCAACATCCCGAGGCTTATGCAGCGCCGCAAATGCTTCATGTGTTTTCCCATACAAAAAACTCCTATCTGTACACTGGCTTTTGATAACATTTTAAAACGGAAAAATATGTTTTGGTTTGCTCTGTGCATACAAATCCGTTTTTATTTTTTTATATTTATATTTCCGACCCGTCATCCAGCGGATCTACGCCGACCGTACACATCAGCTCGTAGGTTCGGACGGTGTCGTAGTGATGGTTGATTGCGAAAATGATGGCGGCGTCCCGCATGATCAGGGAATGAAGCGCTCCGCACTGTGTAACCGCCAGCATCCGCTGCGTTGTTTTCAGATCAAGACCCATTGCAATGGCGATCAAAATATAATAATCGCGCTTCCCCCGTCTGCGCCCTTCCATCAGCTGGTAACCATAGGTGCGGGGGATATTCGCTTTCTGTATGATCTCGCTTTTCTTCTGCCCGGTTTTGTAAAGGAGCTCATCAAAAAAGCAGCGGATATCCTCATCCAGATAATTCTCCCAATCCATGGGAAAAGTATCGCCCTTGAGCTTTTCATTCATCAGTTTTGTATTCAGCGAATCTTCTTTTCTCATAACAGGCCATCCTTATTCGGCTTCGCAAAAAACCGACATCAAAGCAGCATATACTAACCCAAAATTATACTATCATTCCTGAAAGAAACAATCAAGCGGCATCTGGGGGAAAGCGCACAAAAGCCGGAAAAAATAACGGAACAGCGGGAAGTATGATCTGAGGCTTACGGGCTCAGGCTGCCGGACGGCGCAAAGACAGGCAAAAGGCACGGCAGACTCCGTTCGGAATCTGCCATGCCTTTTTTCAGAGCGCATGCGGCGCCCGCCTCAGCGGGACAGGGGCGTTCGTTATCTTCACCAGCTGTCGGGGACCGCTGTTCCGCACTGAGAACAGACCGCCGCGTTTTCTGAAAGCTTTGCGCCGCAATTCATGCAGAAGTTGTTTATCGGCGTCCCGGCGTCTGCCGGTTCGGCAGGCTTTTCCGCCGCGACAGGGATGCCCATCACCGTCACGCCGCTGAACGGGTTGGAAAGTATCAGGCTTTCTTTCTCGGCTTCCGCGATGCCCGCCTCGATAAGACTGCTGTCCGCCCCTGCCTTTTCCAGATAGTTCCTGATCGCCTGTTTATGATCGGCAAAGTTGACGGAGGAAGTGATTATCCCGTTCTGGCTGGATACCGCTATCGTTCCGCCCCAGGCCTCAGGATAGATCACGGACAGCTCCATGTTTTTAGCCGGTTCGTACCCGTCGCGCAGTTTTTCGGCCTTTTCCCGGATGATGGCCGCAATGTCGCCGCCGGGGTTTCCGAAAGCCGCTCCTTTTGCGGCAAACACATAGAACGTGTCTTTTTCCTGCTTCCGGCTCTCGCCGGCCTTTTCCTGCTCCTCAGCAGCGGGCGCCGCGGGAGTCGGAAGCTCCGCGAACATGTGGATGCAGTTTTCGCATACGGCGCTTCCCTCGGAATGGTCCTGCAATTGCATATACCGCAGCGCCTGTTCGGCGGAGTGTCCCGAAAGCGAGAGGAACACGGCGTTCAGATCGGCGTAGTGCTTCCGGTATTCGGGAGAAGCGTAAAACACATTGTTGGGTACGATATACGCGTTTACTCCGGAAAGACTGCGGTTGCACACGTCGCATACGCCGCTTCCCCTATATGGGCGCAGAGACGAAAGCGGCACCTTTGCGCCGCTTTTCGCCGGCGCGGGGACGTACGAGGACTTCGAAACGGCAGGGGAAACCGCCGGTCCCGCGGAAGCAGCCGAGCCGCCTTGGGGCTGATAGGAGCGATAGAGCGGCGCCTCCCGGGAAACGGAAGCCGGTCCGGACGAAAAGGCGTTCAAGGCCTGTGAAGACGCGCAGAGCTTCACGATCAGGACGATCGGGCCGGCAAGCGGCAGGAACAGCCAGAAGAGGTTGGCCCAGCTTTTTCCTCCGTCCCGCAGCCGCCTCACGGTAATGGCAAGGGAGGGAAGAAGCGAGATCAGTGAATAGACCAGCAACAGGGACGAAGACCCTGAACTGCCTCTCGAAGATGAGATGATCTGGCTTAGAATATTGATCAGAATGAAGACGATAAAACCGGCAAGAGCCGCAAGCCAGTATCCGGGCAGATCGGTTCTGCCTTTGAAATCAAGATACCCTTTCCAGTAGTTTTTATAGGCGTTTATCATTTTTTCTTTCTTCCTTTCTGTCTGCCTCAGACCCGCGGCAAACCGGGGAAATCAGACAAATTTTCTGTTGAAACTCACATTTACTTCGCCGCCCGGCACTGCCTCAAAGCGGTAAACATCAGGAAAGGCTACCCCGTATGCATCGGTCACGAACAGGGTGTTCCATCTGTTTTCTGTGGAAAAGCTGATCGTTTTCCCGTTTTTTACGGGCCCGCAGCTGACCCCGTTCAGGTAGACCATCTGTACCACGGCCGCGCCCACGAAGGATTTCTGACGTGTAAAGTTGATCCTGCAGGGAGCGGAGAGGATATCTTCATCCGCTGCTTCAAGGGGAAGGCTTACGAACTTGTTCTTACAGGCCTTGCACCGGTACGAGAGCGGCTCGGCGGTGCCCGCGCTCTCCTTTGACGCGCTGCTGCTTACGGCAAGATTCGCTATTGCGCCGCCCATGAACGCCGCCGCGATCTCACCGCCCGCAGCTCCTTTTTTCCCGATGGGCAGAATATCCTCATTTCCGCACGCGGGGCACCTGAGATCTTTCAGACTTGCGATAGTGCTCATTGTTCTTTTCCTCCTTCATTTCTCCGGCAGCCGCCTCAGCCCTTGAACGAGCCGTGGGACCACTGTCCGTCGAAGACCTTGCCGTTGTTGAACCACATTCTGCCGTAACCTTCCTTCAGACCGGCAGAGAAATTGCCGTCATAAGCGCCGTCCACCGCGCTGCGCCATTCTCCGTAACCCTCGATCAGGCCGTCGACCCAGTCTTCTGACCAGAGCGTGTCGCCGGTATCCCAGCGGTCGTTGGTCTCCTGGATGGTCAGAGTCCCCGTGCCGTTGGGTTTGCCGTCCAGCCACTCGCCGGTATAGAGGCCGTCAACAGAGAATTTGCTGGTCACCATCGTATACGGTTCGTCCGTCACCGTTTCGACCGGCGGCATCCGCTCGCAGTCAACATTGTATTCGAAAGTTCTGCCGGATGCGAATTCCGTGATGATATGCAGCGACAGAACATCGCCGTCGAATTCATAAGTTCCTCCGCAGCCGGTGATCTGGAGCGTGTTGTCCGGGGGGATCTCCGCAGAGAAGCTGCCGTCTTCGTCGTTGACAGAAATCGGGTAGCTCTCCGTATAATCGCCCTGACGAAACCGGTAGGTGCCGGTGCCGTCTTCCTGCAGCCGGATCTTAAGGAATATCTCATCACCGCCGCCCTGGGGCTGTCCGGTCCCCGACCAGCGTCCGGCAAGAGCAGAAAGGAGGGAATCGCTGTCGTCCCCGCTTTCCTCTGCGGGCGGAGTATCCGTGATATACGGCGCCGCGTCCAGAACGAACTGCTCGTCTTCGTTGTCGCTGCTGTACAGGATGATCTGCTCCGGCAGTTTTCCCACATCAAACAGGTAAGTGTTTGTTCCGTCGCCAAAATTCACGGTGTTCCAGGAATACGTTTTTTCTCCGATCCGGACATCGACGTTGAAGGGGACGACGAGGCGTCCGTTCCGGAACGGCAGGATCCCGTTGAACGAATAGCCGACGCCGCTGAGCACAACGTTAAGCTTTCCGTCGTCGCCAACGTAAACGGAATCGACGGTGACGGACGCTCTGTTTCCCTCAAACGAGAGCGAGACGGTTTCTGCCTCTGCCGGCGCGCTTTCTTCTTCTGGGAGAACTTCTGCCTCCGCGGGCAGAGCCACCGTCTGGGTTTCCTCCGGCGCCGCTGCTGTCAGATCTCCGCCGTCGCTGATGTCCACTTTCACACGCTCCGCGCCGCAGCCGGTAAACAGACCCAGCATGAGGAACAAAGCAAGAATGATCGCCGTTTTTTTCATCATGATGTAGCCATCCTTTCTTTCTCTTATGTTTTAAAACTGTTTTCTGTCAGAAGGTGCTCATGTTCTCCCGCTCGGAGCCGACATTGCCGTTGGCGGTGGTCCTGAGCGTCAGCACATAGTCTCCGTAGCGTTCCAGATTAAAGAGATCGCTGGTATCGCTGGATTTCAGCCGCTGGTAAACGCCGTTGGAACCGAACATCTCTTTCTCTCCGTACCAGGCTCCGGTGCTGCTCGCCGTTTTCAGCACGTATACTCCCGCGGGAAGCTTCACCGAAGCCGTGTCGCCGCCGTTGATAAACACGCTTGATACCAGGGTCTCGTTTGAGCCGGAAACAGCGTAGATCTTGAAGTAGGTGCTGACGTCGCCATCTGACTTGGGATCGATCTTGAACGAGCAGCCGGAGGCGGTGTAGGAGCTGTTATGGTAGGTCTCTCCCGTGGCCGGCTTGGAAAGCACACAGGCCTCTGCGCGGCTTCTGGCGTCGCGATAAGAGCCGAGTTCCTGGAAGAGTTTGCAGGCGGTGTAATTCAGGCCGTTTGCCAGCGCTTCCTCCGCTTCGGCATAGCTGACCCCGTTCCGGCATTCAGCTATCATGTCCGCCCGGTTCTCCATATCCTGTCCTTCGTCCGATTCCAACAGGCTGAGCGCATGCGCGTACTCTCCGCTGTCCATCGCGTCGAGGATCTCCTGCCGGACAAGGAAGAACCGGCATTTTTCCAGAAGCGCGCCGGCGTCTCCGTAGCCCTCTGCCGCCTCCAGAGCTTCGATGGCGGCCTCATATTCTTCCGCTTCAAAGAGCGCTCTGCCTTTCTCGAACAGCAGCGCGTGCCTGCATTCTTCGAGCAGGTCTTCCGAGTCCTTAAATCCGCTCAGCCTCTCAAAGCTGCTGATCGCCGAGTCAAACTCACCCTGCGTCATGGCCTCTTTTGCCGCAGTGTATGCAATGCCCTTTTCGGCATACACTGCCAGGACCGGCGCGTCCTCGTATTCGCCCAGAGCCGTAAACACATCCCGTGCCTGAGCATAGGCACCCTGCTCCAGATATGCGGCGCCCTGGTTGTACCGCCCAATCCGCCTCTGCTCGGAGATGCGCGGCACGAGCACAAACGCGAGGACAGCGCATACTGCAACGCCGCACAGAGCGATCATCAACGGCTGCCGGCGTTTTTTCGGGCCGGCGTTCTTATCCGGGACCTGTTCCGGGGGGAGCTCCGGCGCTTTTTCCTCTTCGGCCGCATCTTCCTGCGGGATATACGGCTCGGGAACGGTTTCGGGCTCGGGAGCAGCTCCGGGCTCGGGAACGGGTTCTGGCTGAGGTTCCGTGTCCGAAGCCTTGTTTTCCTGTTCTGCGTCAGCGGGAGCATTTTCTTCCGCCGGCACTGCCGGAGGCGTGTCTGCTGCGGTTTCTTCTGTGGCTGCAACGTTCCGCGTCACAACTTCCGCCGGTTCGGCAGCGGCGGCGCTGTCGACGGCCTCTGTGTTGAGGACCTCTTCCTTCGTGGGCGTTCCGCAGACGGGGCAGAAGTTCGCTGTTTCCGGTATTGACGATCCGCAATTCTTACAAATCATGTTCTTTCCCTCCTGATCGATCCTGTTGCTCATAAACAACGGCAGTTTTCACATTTCTCTTATCTCAGTTCAATTCCAGGCATAAAGAAAGCCTTTGGAACACCATCCGGTTTCTTCCAGCGTTCCCCTTTGCACGGTTCCGACTTGGGACAGAGGCTCTTTGGTTTCCGTGACAAGTTTTGTCAACGGGTCCGCTTTTCGGTTCGAAATGTCTTCATTCAGCATGATCCTGGGCTCAATGTCCTTTTGCAGTATCTCCCTGTCACCGGCGATCGCCACCAAGGTCAGATATTCCTGCCCGAGAAGAGTTTTAAAGGTATCTCCCTCAAAAATAGTCATTCCCTCCAGCAGCCTGGCCGGAACTGATCTCCCGATCAGAAAGCCTTTCTGAAATTCATAGGGGCCGGGAAGCTCGTTCAGTTTTTCTATGCTGAACCGAACCAAAAGAATACCCTTCATATCGTTCTCCCTCAAAAATCTAAAACCTGCAGCATCGCTGTCATGAACAGTATAAAGTGCAGGATAAAAGCGCTGGTCTGCTCTTTGCATACACTTCAAAAAATTTTTTTCGGAGAAAGAAGGGCCGCCCCATCCTGTAAAAAACACAAAGAAAGCAAACGCCCGGGATCAGGCAAGCCATGACCCCGGGCCTTTCAATATCGTCATTTTTCCGTTCAACATCGTCATTTTCCGCTTTTATGACGATGTTGAGCGGTTTTTCAGTCTTTTGCTCTTCCCAGCAGGCGCATCTTGAAGGCGCGGATCTTCGCCGCGTTCCGGCTCGTGAAGATCACCCCGATGATGACCATCCCGAACGCGATGCCGAGCCCGAAGCTCCCGATGCCCTCATAGGGGGGCGTGTTCTCCAGCCCGAGCGCCGTGATCGCCAAAAACGCGACGAACCCGACCAGCCCGGCCACGAACATCCAATGCATCCTGCGCAGCATGCGCGTCTTTTCCTCGTTGCTGTAGTCTGCCACCTGCAGGACGGCTTCTTTCATTTCTTCGTTCATTTGCTCACTTTTCCTTTCTCCGTTTAAGATCTCGCGGAGATCGACCGCGTACAGATTCGAGAGCTCGATCAGAATGTCGAGATCCGGCATGTTGCTGCCGGTCTCCCAGCGGGAGACGGTCCGGCGCGCCACGCCCATCTGCTCCGCGAGCTGTTCCTGGGTCAGGCCTTTCTCCCTGCGGAGCGCCTGCAGAAAACTTCCGATTTTTACCAGATCCATCGTTCGTCGACCTCCTTTTCGCCCTCAGCATACCGCCGCCGCGCCCGTCAGAACAGGACACAAAGTGAGCAAATGCCCTGTTTTGCAAAATGAGACGCACCGTGTCCCATGCCAGAATACCGAAATCTTATCCGAAGTCCCTCAGCTCATGATGGAGCCGTTGTACTTCATCTGCGCCCGATACATCACGACCGCGCCCAGCACGATGCCCGCCGCGAGCGGGACCCACCAGTAAGGCGAGTCGAAATACGTGAGCACACCGTCAAGGCCGATCCCGGCCCCGATCAGGATGATGCCGATCCCCATCTGCCGGGTATAGGCGGGGATATCCGCCTTCTTCACGTTCCGGTAATGATAGTCGTGCAGAAGAGAGATCTTCTGCTTCAGCCACAGCAGCAGCCCCAGCACGATGCAGAGCGCCGCGACCCCGAACTCAACGATCAGACCTACGATCATTATTCTTCCTCCTGTACCGCCGGATCCTGTGCGCCAGATACCCGATGCCCGTGTTCACAAGCACCAGCAGCAGCACCAGCACCCACACGTCGTCATCGATCCCCACCGTCGCGTCCACGATCCGTACCACGAACCGCGACACCACCAGCATCACCGCGGCGGTGGCGGCAATAAACAGACCCTTTTTCATCGTCCCGTTTCTTTTCCCAGGATCTGAGCAGAAGGTTACTGCAGCTGATTCCTCGGGTCGGAGAGGAACGCGATCGCCCAGTCCTGGCCGATCCTGTATTCGCTGTCATCCGCGGCAAACGTCTCCCGGAACTGCTGCGCGATGCCGTTGTACATCTCCATCGTCACCGGCACATACCCCGAGCCGCCGTCGTACGCGATCTCGAACTTGGGCTCCTCACCGGGCACGAAATACACGCCGATCACTTTCTTGCCGGCCAGCTGTCCCTGCAGCTGTGCCATCACCACCAGCTTCAGGATCTCGGTCACGCGGTCGTCGAGGCCCGCGTTGAAGATGGCGGTCTTCTCCCGCAGCGTGCTCTGGTCGGTCACGATGCGGCCCCGCATATCCAGCACCTTCTTCATGGCGTCGAGCGCCTGCTTCGTCTCCTCCACCTGCTCCGGCACGGTGTTGTAGATCATCACGCCGTGCACCATGTCGTTAAACAGCATGGGGTAGTTCACGTGCGTTTTATGCCCGCACTTTTCGCATTCCACCGCAAACAGTTTCCCGCTGATGATGTCGTCGATGGCATTGGGCACATCCGTGTTGATGCTCCGCCACAGGGTGAAAGGGATGTCCGCCCCGCACTGCGGGCATTTGACGGTCTGATTTACCGGTTGTGACATGTCTGCATTCTCTCCTTCCGAAATCTCTCTATTTCTCCACCGGCCCCGCGTAGTCCGCGATGCCGCCGATGCTTTTGGCCCGGTAACCCATCTTCTTCAGGATCCCCGCGGCCCGTTTGCTCCGGGTGCCGCGGAGGCAGTAGACAAACAGGGCTTTGTCCTTCGGCACCGTGATCTTCTCCATTACCGACAGCGGCTGATTGATTGCGCCCGGGATGTGACCGGAGCAAAACTCGTCCCGCTCCCGCACATCCAGCAGCACGGCGTTTTCCGTGTTCCGCCATTCCTCCAGCCCCCTGTTGATATTCCCAAACAAAAACATCATTCTCTCTCCCCGTTTTCTGCCATCCCGCTGAGAGTCGCGCCCGTCAGCCGGTACGTGGTCCAATCCTCCATAAAGAACCTCTGGATCATACCTGGAGGTGCTTTGTTTTACGTATCGGTAAGATGAAAAGCATATGCCAGCAGAGCCCTGAGAGCTTTGTTTGCTGATCACTATGCGATCGCGTCGACGAGGGAAGCGATGTCGTCAGAGCCGAGGCCGTAGGTATCCCGAAGATCCCCCTGACCGCGGACCAGGATGCAATAGCTGAAGTTGTCAGAGGACCAGATTGCTTTCATCGCCCGACCCTCCTCGTTGCCAAAGCATCGGATTTGCCATCCACCTGCCTCGATCGTCCACTCATATGCGTAGGCGGTATAATCGCCGGACACATCGGCCGTGTCGTAGCTCACCTCATGATCCGGCCGGTTCACGCCTTTTCGAACCGTAAGCTCCGCAGCACCAACGTAGCCGTTTGCCTCGGCAAGCAGATCCGTATAGCGGTAGAACTCCCAGCCGATCGGGCCTCCGACTACTTCCGCTCCGGCTTCCGGAAGCTTGAAATAGCCGACGCCCGCTCCGTCCGCCGCAGCTTCCGCGCTGTCGGCCTCCGTCCAGGGATTTGGCATGGAGATGGAGCCGTCGCCCATGGCCGGGATCCATTCGAACACCATATCCTCCCCGGTTTCGGACTGATCCTCGTGCCAGGTAAAGGTTCCGTCGTCGTGGAAGGCGATGGTTCCGGTGCCGTCGTCATAAACGGACTCATCGCTCTTGATTTCGCCAGCCTCATCATAGACAAGCTCTGCTTTGCTGGCGCCGGAATAGCTGATGGCCAGCGTGTCAGTATCCAGCTTGCCGACGATGATCCAGCGAGTCTGCTCCCAGGCGCTGCTGCCCCACTTGATCGTGATAAACGCTTCATCAAAGCCCCAGCACTCTACCGTGGCATGCGCCCGGTCGCACTGGTACTCCCCGACGAAATTCATCACGGGATTCTGCCAGTTCGGATCTTCCTCAAACACGGCAGTGTATTCCGCACTTTCGTCCAGCAGAAGCGTGATCTGTGGCTCGGTCGAATAGTCTTCTCCGTTCTTTGTCCATTTTACAAAGAGATTGCCCGCCTCCGGCTCGGCCAGGAAGGTATGGACAGCCGGTTCGGCCAGGCCGATATAGGCAGACTGGGCCGGGAACTCCGGATCGATCTCCGGCGCTTCCTCACCCTCGGCGTATGCGATATGGCCCCAGCCCTCAATGTTGACAGTGACAATGATCGTTGCCTCCGGCATATCCACCGGTGTGAAATAGTAGGTCTCGCCGCCCTCAACTTCGAGTTTGAGACCGTCTTCGCCCTCTTCGGTAATGGTAACGTTGAAGGGATCCAAATTCTCATCCCAGCCGTTCAGGTTGCCGCGCAGGGCATTCCCTTCCTGATGGATGATCCAGCCGATCGCTTCACCGTCCAGCATCAGGGAGACAGCCCAGCCCTCATAGCCTTCCGTCTCGGAGAGGTTAACGATCAGATGATTGCCGCTCTCGTCTTCATAAGTGCCCTGCCGGGTCCATTCTATGATTTCCGGCTCCGCGGGCTTCGTTTCTCCGCAGGCTGCCAGCACAAAGAGCATGCTGGCCGCCAGGATCATGCAAATCAGCTTTTTCATGTTTCATTTCTCCTTTTTCTTCTTTGCCGTTTTTGTTATCTCTTCATGGTAAAAATAGTTGCAAACGACAGGCGGCTCACCGAAGGGTGCGCGGTGCTGCTCATCATCACGGATATAAAGCATACCCTCCCTGGTTGTGTATGCTCTGATCGCCTGATCCAGCGCCGTCCAATAATCGCGGCTTTTCTTCGTATAGATGTCATGATACAGTTCATCCAACTCCGGGTGATGCTCATGTACCCAGTCAAGAATGCGCTTCTTATAGTCCCCGCGAAGATTCAAATTCTCCAGCCACACGAGATTGCACTGACCCTTTGCCCGCTCAATGATCTTGATCACGTCCGTGATGCCGGGGAAAATCGGTGAGATGAAACAGGTGGACTGTATGCCCGCTTCATAAAACTGCCGCATGGCCTCAAGCCTGCGTTCAATGCTGACGGCCCGATCCATCTCTTTGCGAAAATCCTCATCCAGCGTATTGATCGACCAGGAAACATGCGCGCTCGGAAACTGCTTGATCAGATCCAGATCTCGCAGGATAAGATCAGACTTTGTCGAAATGCTGATGCTGATCCCGGTATCCAGCAGCTGCTCCAGCAAAGCCCGGGTGCGTCTGTATTTCTTCTCCAAGGGCTGGTAAGGATCCGTCACGGAGCAAAAGAACGCCTCTTTCCCTGCGAACCTGCCGGGTCGATCGATTTCCGGCCAGCTTTTGACATCTACGAACTCGCCCCACGGCTCGGGATGATTCGTGAACCGCTTCATGAACGACGCATAGCAGTACTTGCAGGCATGCGTACAGCCCACATAGGGATTGACAGCATAATCTGACACCGGCAGATTCGTTTTCGTCATGATGTCTTTGACTTCTATTACTTTGATTACCATACCTGTTTCTCCTTGCTTTTGCCGCCAATTTTTGCCGCCTTGACAGCGCTCTGACAGTGGATCCGGACAACACGGTTCCATGAAACATAGAGTTATTTGCAGGAATTACGGCTTTTGCCTAGCTGCACTATCGCCCATACGCCCGCGCTGATCCCGATGTTCCCTTCCAGCGTCAGCCGCTTCTGCGCTTCCTGAAACGCGTCCTTGAACCGCGTGCTGCCGCACAGGGTGATGACTTTGTATTGTTCCACCATGATCTTTTTCCCCTTAACTGCTCCAGCGGCCGTTGATAAACACCATCTGGTCCATCACATTTCCGGCCTCGGTCATGATCACGGCCTTTATGTACGTCCCGCTCTTGTCTTTCCGCAGTTCCTTCATCCTTGCCCTGGCCGTTTCCAGTTCCCAGTCAAACAGCACTTTATCCTTCCCGCCGTCCGTCCGGATCAGTCTTGTGATGAAGCCGGAGGCTGTATTACACGCCATTGTTTTCTCTCCTATGCATTAAAAGTTTTTTACAGCATGATCGTATCACGGAACCAGTCCGGAATTTGGGACTCGCCGCAGAGCCCGGCATCACGGTTTTCCGGCTCCCTTCATATTTACAGCTTCTTCATCTAAAATCCTGCTTTATAGTATACAGTATCAGAAGCCGAAATTCTATTTCATTTTTTTTGAGAGCGGACGCAACCTTTTCCGCTCCTTTGCGTGTATAGAAGTGAAAGCGCTTTTGAAACGATTTGGGAGGTCGCCATGGAAGATTCAGCCATAGTCGATCTGTATTGGCGGCGCTCGGAGCAGGCCATTGCCGAATCCGAGCGGAAGTACGGAAATTATTGCAGCAGCATCGCGCAGCGGATCTGCCGCAGCGTGCGCGATGCCGAGGAATGCGTCAACGACACCTGGCTTTCAGCCTGGAACACGATGCCGGACAAACGTCCGCAGCGTCTGGGGCTGTATCTCGGCTGCCTGACGCGGAACGCGGCCATCAGCCGCCTGCGCGCGGAGAGCAGCCAGAAGCGCGGCGGTGCGGAGATCGAGCTCGTCCTGGATGAGCTCTCGGAAGTCCTCCGGTCGGAGAGCGATCCGGCCCGGGAGGCGGAGATGCGCGAGCTCGGCGAAGCGGTCAGACACTTTGTCCACCAATTGCCGGAGACCGAGCGGAACATCTTCCTCGGCCGCTACTTCTTCGGCTACCCGGTCAAAACCATCGCTGAGCGCTGCGGGTATACCGAGAGCAGGACAAAGAGCCTGCTGCACCGCCTGCGCGGCCGGCTGCGCCGGACGCTCGAGAAGGAGGGACTGCTGTGAACCGATACGATGTATTTCAGGCGCTGAGCCAGGTCGACGAGGCGCATCTTGAGGCGGCCGAACGCTTTTTGGAAAGCGGAAAGGAGCCTGTTGTGAAACACAAAACCATAAGATCCGTGCGCGTCGTGCTGCTGGCCGCGGCCATCACCGCGCTGCTGGCGGCGACCGCCTACGCCGCCGGCCTGTTCGGCCTGCGGTGGCGCGAGGTCGCGCCGGAAGAGGCGTTCCCGGTGCATTTCAGCGCCGCCTGGGATAAGGAGTACGGGGCCTGGAAGGGCACCTACGCCCTGGAATTCGACAGCCCCCTGACCTGTCAGCCCGTGCGCTACCGGTTCGGCTGGCTGCCGGACGGTCTCAGCTTCCCCGTCTGCGAGAAGGACGCGGACGGCTGGGTGAAGCGCCTTGACCCGAAACCGTACGGCGACGACGTCCCCTGGTACGCGCACGTGGAGGCGGAAAACAAAGATACGGAACAGTTCTTTATCAGCGATATGTATTACGCCCCG
>JAEEGF010851671.1_pt1 | contig 33702 bp, 30 predicted proteins | sample 9134171 | NCBI WGS metagenome assembly JAEEGF01 (sample SAMN16246542, study PRJNA631951) | gut metagenome | biome: gut microbiome; feature: rumen; material: AP-attached | host: Bos | place: Iran: Karaj | collected 2018-10
GCAGTGGACCAGAGCGCCTCGTTGAGAAGAAGCGGAAGGCCTTTTTTGAGATACTTGCCGACTTCCTGAAGAGGCACCCAGAGTTTTTGGAAGACCCCTTTTGCCCAGGGCTGCTCGGTGGTATGGGTATGTGTCCAAATCATGACGATCAGCGCCTCCACGTAACGGGAGACCACGGTCGCGACTGCCGCGCCCTGAACGCCCATTTTCGGCAGCCCCAGATTGCCGAAAATCAAAAGGTAATTGCCTAAAAGATTGACCAGCACCGCAACGACGCCGGCTTTCATCGGCAGAACGGTCTGGCCGCATTCGCGAAGCGTGGAAGAGTAGGCCTGCAGAAGAAACACCGCAGGGAAGGAAAACATCAGTATATAAAGATATTGTTTTCCAAAATCAAGCGTCGCCTGAATGGAAGCGGCGTTCATGCCGCTTTCATCGTTCAGATAGAGACTGATCAGGAAGGTTCCGAAGAAGTTGAGGATCAGAAAGGCCGCGATCGTCAGAAAGAAGCCGATCCAGAGTTTCACGCGGAAAGTACGGCGGATGCCCTCCTGATCGCCCGCGCCGCAGTACTGGGCGGTGAAGATCCCGATACCGCCCACGCCCCCGAACACGCAGAGCATGTACACAAAATGAAGCTGGTTCACGATGGAGACACCGGACATTTCCTCCGTTCCGATCTGCCCCACCATGATATTGTCCAGCATGCCGACAAAGTTGGTGATGCCGTTCTGAATGATGATCGGAACGGCGATTGCAAGCACCATTTTGTAGAAAGCTTTGTCTCCGATGTATTTCGTCCGGAAACGCTGCCAAAGACCGCTTTGCATAGTGACCTCTTCTGAATGTCTCCTGAGTGACACGAAGGTGATTTTATCGTAGTAAGCCTTTTCCGTCAATGAAAAAGGACCGGGTCTTCATCCGGTCCTTTTCGTGTTCTGTAAAGTTGTTTACGGTTCCACCGGTGTATCTGTGACAGGCGGATCGGTCGGCGTATCCGTGGGCGCATCGGTCGGCGGGGCTGTAGGCGGATCGGTGGGCGGGGCTGTAGGCGGATCGGTCGGCGGATCAGTCGGCGGTGCCGTGGGCGGATCGGTCGGGGCCGTCGTTTCCGAACCCGGCGTGGACTCGTCATCCGGCGCGGTCGTTTCTTCGTCGGTCTCGGATTCGGTCTCGGTCGGGAAGTCCGTGCCGGTCTCGCCGTACATCACGCGTCCCTGCACCTGATTGTCCTTTGCGGTCCAGGTTCCGGGGAACAGCGCACGCATTTCCCGGTTGAACGCGGCCATCTTGCCGTCCTTGATGAGCTGCGGCGCGGCACCGACGTCCGTCTGTTCGGAATCGATGAAGGACATGTTCGAGATCAGATAGTTGCGGGTTCTGTCCATGGTCGGCTTCAGGATCCAGCGGACGTCAGGTGCGACCTGCACCTTGGGCGCATAACCCTTGTAGCGGTCGTGATTCAGCTGCGTACGGGTCTGGACACCGTTGTCGATCACGAACTTGTAGCTGACGGACTCCAGAATGGGCTCCATGAAGATCGTTTCCGGGAAAATGATCTTCTCGTTCGCGTCGACCCAGCCCATCGGAAGACTGTTGTTGACGACATTTTCCACGCCCGGAGACTGCAGATTGAGAATGTTGGTCTCAAAGCGGACCGAGTGCGAAGGTCCATGCTCCTCACGGCCGATGACGTTGACCGTCACCGTGCAGTTCGCCGTGTTCACGGAGGCATCCAGGAAGATATAATCAGAGGTCGTGTTCTGGGCTATGAAGTCCGAACCGCCCTGCGCGTACACCATGGCGTCCATGGAAGCGTCCACGTAAGAAACAACGTAGGAGTGATTTCTTCTGAGCAGGATACCGAGCTCCGCGCGAAGCAGCGCGTTGTAAAGCGTGGTCGTGGTCTGGCAGATGCCGCCGCCGATCTCTTCCGTATGACCATCGTTGAACGTGCCGGCCGGGGCATAACCGCCTGCCAGCGTCACCGGCGCGTACATAGCCAGCGCGGAGATCTGCTGGCCGGGAGAGAACATGTTGCCGCTGATCCCCTGGGTGGAGCGGATCAGGTTCTGCTGACGGTTATGGTCGACCGTGTCGATCGGCTTGTTGTATGAGGTGGTAAAGGAACCGATGACGACATAACTTCTGGCGCGTTCCACGGTCATCTGCGGTTCGACGGTCGTGTACTGTGTGGCCAGTTCGTAGACATCGTCTGAAAGACTGCCGCTCTTCAGCGTATTGATGAAGCTGTCCAGTCCTTCCGTGAAATCATAGGTGTGGCCGTTTTGTCCGGGGACGATGTTGAGGCCGCCCTGACGGACCGTCACGATGGTTTCGACAGGTTCCTGATTCCAGGAAGAGAGCGCGTCGGTGATGGCGGCGCGGATGCTGTCCGGATCGAAGACCAGGCCGGGAGAGATGACAATGGGATCTTTCTCGCGGTCTTTGGCCATCTTGTAGCGCTCCAGCACGGTGCCGGAAAGGATGCACGAACGCAGGGTCTCGGTGGCATTGGTCTCTTCCAGATGAATGCCGAGGTCCTGGAACGTGGCGGTCCATTCTTTGTCCGCGTCCGCGCTTATGGCATGAAGTCTCTTGGTCAGGACGGTGGACGTGGCGCGGTTGATCTTTGCCACGGCTTCTTCGACCGTAAGACCTGAGAGAGACTCGCCGAACGCGAAGACGTTGGAGACCAGCGTGCCGGTCTTGATGTTGAGTTCCTCCTGTACAGGATTTCCCGTGTCCAGCGTGGCCATGACGGTATGATTTCCGACGCCTGCCGTGAGGGAAAGGGCCAGAACGACCACCGCCGTTGCCAGCGCGGTCAGCATGGGAAACTTGAAAAAGCTGTTACGTTTCTGTTTCATCTATGATCCTCCGTTTCTTCGGGATCAGCGAGGGGCTCCGCTTCGGGAGCGTCCTCGTCTTCTTCAACCAGTTCGTCAAACTCGACGGTGTCCAGAAATTCGTCAAAGGCGTCGCGGGCCAGTTCAAATTCCTGATCGTCTTCAATATTTTCGAGTTCGGGTTCGCCGCCGGGCATTTCCCTGTAGCGGTAGATCCAGACATTTCCGGTCTCTGCCTCAGGTCCTTCAAGGGGGAGAAGCGCGATGTAATCTCTTCCTCCGGCCTGAAAAACCGTTACGGTCCGGCACTCGATTTCTGAACCGTCATCGAGACTGAGCGTCACGGTGACTTCCATATCGTCGTCAAACAATTCCTTCATCCGTAAGCCTCCGGCTCAAAAAACAATCAATACAAATCCGTAATTATATCAGAACAGAGCTGTTTTGTAAATCGCCCCGCCTCTTTACACGTTGAAGCGGAAGAGAACGACGTCCCCGTCCTGCATGACGTAGTCCTTGCCCTCCAGCCGGACCAGGCCTTTCTCCTTGGCGGCATTCAGGGAGCCCAGTTCGAGGAGATCCTTCCAGTCCACGATCTCGGCGCGGATGAAGCCGCGTTCAAAGTCCGAATGGATCTTGCCCGCCGCCTGCGGGGCTTTCGTGCCCTTCGTGATCGTCCAGGCGCGGGTCTCTTTCTCGCCGGCGGTAAGATAGGAGATGAGCCCGAGCGTCGTATAGCTGGCGTTGATCAGCTTATCGAGACCGGAACTCTTAAGACCCAGATCTTCCAGAAACGCTTTCCGCTCTTCGTCATCGAATTCCGAAAGTTCCGCCTCCACCTTCGCGGAGATCACAAAGACCTGGGAGCCTTCCTTTTCGGCGTATTGCCGGACCGCTTCCACGAAAGCGTTGCCTGCGCCGTCGTCCACGAGGTCGTCCTCGGAGACGTTGGCGGCATAGATGACGGGCTTGTCCGTGAGAAGCGTAAGCGAGCGGACGAACTTCTGATCGTCCTCGTCCCGCGGCGTATAAGCCTTGGCAGGTTTTCCGTCTTCCAGCAGCTCTTTCAGCGCTTTGAGCGTCTCCAGTTCCTGGCGGGCGGTTTTGTCATTGGCCGCGAGTTTTGCGGTACGGCCGATACGCTTCTCCAGAACGTCCAGGTCCGCGAAGATCAATTCGAAAGAAATGGTCTCGATGTCCCGGACCGGATCCACGGAACCGTCCACGTGCACCACGTTCGGATCCTCGAAGCAGCGTACCACATGAATGATCGCATCCACTTCCCGGATGTGGGAGAGGAACTGGTTCCCGAGACCTTCGCCCTTGGAAGCGCCTTTCACCAGACCGGCGATGTCCACAAACTCGATCACGGCAGGCGTGATCTTTCGGGAGTCATAGAGCGCGGCCAGTTTTTCGAGCCGCTCGTCCGGAACCGGAACGATCCCCACATTCGGGTCAATGGTGCAGAACGGATAGTTCGCCGCTTCCGCCTTGCCGCGTGTCAATGAATTGAAAAGGGTGCTCTTGCCGACGTTCGGCAATCCCACGATACCTAGTTTCATGAATTTCCTAAAACTCCTTGAAAAGGGCTTCCCGCCCCTGTGGATCTATATGCCAAAGAGAGATGCGTCGCATCAAGGCATCATAAATCGGCTAAATTGTACCTCAAAACCGTTCAAAATACAAGATGTTGTGGTCAGTTTTTTTTACAAATATATTTTGGAGCCCGGAGAGGGGAAAACCCACCGGATCCCCTTTTCCACATTTTTATCCCCACTTTCCACCACCACCCGAAATTTCCTGAAAAAACTTGAAAATTCTCCAAAAAACACTTGCATTTTTGTGGAGAATTCAGTACTATTAGAGCAGTCCGGAAGAAAAAGTGGCGGGAAGTGCCACAAAGTGGGACGAGTTTCAGAAAGGGGGTGATCAGGATGCTCATGGGTACATACAGCCATTCGCTGGATGCGAAGGGCAGGCTGATCATTCCGGCCCAGTTCAGGAAGAACCTGGGAGAGAGCTTCGTCCTGACGAAGAGCCCCGACAAGTGTCTGGCCATTTACTCCGAAGAGGAGTGGCTGAAGCAGATCGAAGCGACCAATACGCTGCCAAAGCTGACCAATGAAGCCGCGCGGCGTTTCCGCAGGATCTACTTCGGCAATTCCACTTCCGCGGAGCTGGACAAACAGGGCAGGATCCTGATTCCGGCAAATCTCAGAGAATACGCGGGGCTCACAAAGGACGTGACCCTTGTCGGTGTCACCGACCACGTGGAAGTCTGGGATGAGAAGGCCTGGAATGCCTACAATGACGAGAACGATCTCACCGAGATCCTTTCCGATCTCGAAAATGTCGACCTGTAAGGCGCGGTCATGGATTTTTCGCACATTCCGGTACTTCTGAACGAAACGATCGAACTCCTTTCCGTAAAGCCCTCCGGTGTCTATCTGGACGGAACGGCCGGCGGCGGCGGGCACTCTTATGAGATAGCAAAAAGGCTTACGGAAGGCGGAAAGCTCTTTTCCACAGACCGCGACGGAGAAGCGGTCCGTGCCGCAGAAGAGCGGCTGGCTCCCTTTAAGGACCGCGTACAGGTCATCCGCGGAAACTACGCGGATTACCGGGAACTGATCGCCCCTTACGGAGTGGAGAAACTGGACGGGATCCTCCTGGACCTTGGGGTCTCCTCCCACCAGTTCGACGATCCGGAGCGCGGATTTTCCTACCGGTCTGACGGTCCCCTCGACATGAGGATGGACGAGAGAGACACGCTTACTGCGGCAGATATCCTGAACGGGTATCCGGAGAAAGAGATCTACAGAGTCCTCCGGGACTTCGGCGAAGAGCCGTTTGCTAAAAACATTGCGAAGCACATCTGCCTTAGGAGGGAAGAGGAGCCGCTCAGGACCACGTTTCAGCTGGTCGACATCATCAAGGCGGCGATCCCTGCGAAAGTCAGAGAGAAGGGAGGCCATCCGGCCAAAAGAACCTTCCAGGCGCTCCGCATCGAGACCAACGGAGAACTGAATGCGCTCCGTGACGCATTGAAGACCATGATCGACGACCTCAACGAGGGCGGAAGGATCGCAGTCATTTCCTTCCATTCGCTGGAGGACCGCATGGTCAAGCAGGCATTCAGAACGGCAGAAGACCCTTGCATCTGCCCGCCGGATTTCCCGGTATGTGTCTGCGGAAGGAAGCCGAAGGGTTTCCAGGTCACGAAAAAACCGGTGACCGCTTCCCAGGAAGAACTGGAACGGAACCCCCGCGCGAAAAGCGCGAAACTGAGAGTATTTGAGAAAAGGTCTTCTGAAGCCTGAGGGCTCTTTGGACCGGAGGAACGAACATGGCAGCCCGTGCACTTGAGAGAATTTCATACGGAAGCCAGGCGCCCGCTTATCAGCCTGAAACCATCAGGCGGTCGAAGCAGGCGTATATGGACGGCGTCCGCGCGAAAGTCGAAGAGAGAGTCGGTGCAAAGCGGGCAGCCAGAAGGGCTCTGACGTTCTCGCAGGGACTGATCATTACGGTCTGCACGGCTCTGGTGCTTGCGGCAGCTGTTTTCTACGTGGTCGGTCTCTCCAAGACCCATGAAGTCAAAGCCGGCATCAGCGCGCTGAAATCCGAGATCCAGCTTCTGGAGAAGGAAAATGCGCTTCTGGAGCAGAAGATCGAGGAACGTACGGATTACGAGGCGATCCGCGTGTACGCGACCGAGACGCTCGGCATGCGGCTCCCCCAGAAGCAGCAGGTCGTGAGTTATGAGCGCGGCGCTTCCGACTATGTGGAGAAGAAAGCCGACATTCCCAATGAATAAGAAATTCTCGACGAGAAGAAGGCTGGCTGTTGTTCTCGCTGCGGTCGGTCTTCTTCTTTTCATTTGTATCGGACGGGCAGTAGGCCTGGTACTCATAAACGGCAGCGAGTACGAGCACAAAGCGCTCGCGCAGGCTGCCGGCTCTTCCAAAACGATCCTGGCGAGACCGGGCAACATCATAGACGCCAACGGTCTCTATCTGACATCCACAAGAAAGCAGTTCCGCCTCATCCTGGATCCGAAAGTCATGGCGGAAACAGACAAACAGTTTCCGGGTTCCCTCGACCAGACCGTAAAAACGCTGGCCGGGGCATTTTCCTTGTCTGAAGCAGAACTCATGGAAGCTTATACCAAGGATAACAAGAGTCAGTATGTGCGTTTCCCGGGAGCGCCTGTTCTGGAAGAGGAGCAGGTCGAAAACTACGAGAAGATGGTCCGGGAATTCAACGAAGAGAAGAAGAGCCATAACGACGAAGTCCAGAAAAGCGGCTCCGGAACACGCATCACCGCCCGTATCGCAGGCGTCTGGTTCGAAGAACAGTATGCGCGTTCCTATCCCTTCGGAAATCTCTTGTCCAAGACCATCGGCTATACCACGGCGGATACCACCGAAGCGCTGATGGGCCTGGAACTCATGTACGGCAATGAACTCCGAGGCCGAAACGGCCGCCAGTACACCTACGTGGATGAGAAAGGAAATGTCACCACGGAACTGACGGAGGCGGAGAACGGCTATACTTTATACACGTCGCTGGACACCAATGTGGCCAGGATCCTGCGCGAGGAGATCGCTTCTTTCCTGGAGGAAGGAGACGGAGCGGGCCGTGTGAACGTGCTGGTCATGAATCCGAAAAACGGCGAGATCATTGCGCTGGAGAGCGACACGGAATTCGATCTGAACGACCCGACCAATCTCCGGAATCTGTTTACGGAGGAAGAACTGGAAGATCCCTCTTCCCTGTTTCTTCTTCAGGAAGCGTATCTCAATAATCCGGAGGTTCTTCAGGAAATGTCCCGGGAAGAGCAGCTTTCCGCGCTCCTCATGCAGGTGCACCGGAATTACCCGGTTTCCAATGCCTATGAGCCCGGCTCCACGGCGAAGACCTTGACCATAGCGGCAGGCATCGAGACCGGACTTCTTTCCACGACCGAAACATTTTACTGCGACGGCGCGATCCACGTGGAAGACTACGTGATCCACTGCCATCAGCCTACGCTCTGCGGCGATCTGACGCCGATGGAAGCGCTCGGCCGTTCCTGCAACGTAAGCCTTGTTCAGATCGGCGAGAAGATCGGCCCTCAGGTCTTTTCAAAGTATCAGGAGATCTTCAATCTGGGACAGAAGACCGGCATCGACCTTCCGGGCGAAGCAAACACGGCTTATATGATCTATCCGGAGAAAGCCCTCGGAGAGATCGAACTCGCGACGAACACCTTCGGACAGGGCTACGCGGTGACGATGGTGCAGTTTGCCTCCATGTACGCGTCCATCCTGAACGGCGGTTATTATTATCAGCCTCATATCGTCACCCGGATCGCGGACAGTCTGGGCAATACGGTGAAACAGGTCGAACCCACGCTGGTGAGAAGAACCATTTCCCAGAGCACTTCGGACTACATCAAAGACTGCCTCCGCTACGTCTGCGTGAACGGAACCGCGAACTTCTGGCTGAACCCGGACGGCTACGATCTGGGCGGCAAGACGGGCGCTTCCGAAAAACTGCCGCGCGGCACCGGAAAATACGTGGTATCCTTCATCGGAGCCGCGCCGGTCGAAGACCCCGAATTCATCGTCTATGTCGTGATCGATGAGCCCAACGTGGAAGACCAGTCTTCCTCGGTTCCGGCCCAGATGCTTGCCTCCAGCATTTTCAAGAGGCTTTACACCTATTACAACGTGTACCGCGCCGACGATCCGGATGCCTATCAGTATGACTGGTCCGACATCCATAAAACCGACGGGACCGACGACGGATCGGGCGGAGAGCCCAATGTGGATGACCCTGAGGATACCATCGACTGGATCGATCCCTCAGAGGAACAGCCTGAAGAATGACCATTCATCCTCCCAAAGACAGGAAGCCCCTGTGGCCAAGGGCATGCCCTGAAACCACAGAGGCTTTCCCTGGGAGATCACGAGAGGAGAGGAACGTATGAACCTCGAACTGTTCTGGCCGGTGCTGGCCGGTTTTGTGCTGACTGTATTATTGATGCCGGTTCTGATCCCGCTGCTTCACAAACTGAAATTCGGGCAGCAGGTCCGCAAGGAAGGCATTCAGGCGCATCTGAAAAAGCAGGGAACGCCGACCATGGGCGGCATCGGTTTCCTGATCGCGACGCTGGTTGTCAGCGTCGTTTTCGGCTTGATCAATCAGGCGGACTGGGCGCTTCTTCTGCCGATACTTCTCATGACCGTGTCCTTTGCGCTGATCGGCTTCGTGGACGATTATCTTAAAGTCGTCAAGAAACAGTCGGAAGGCTTCAAGGCCTGGCAGAAGTTCCTTTGCCAGTTCGTGGTCACCGTGGGCTTTGCGCTTTACTGCTTCTTCTCGGACAAGATCGGAACAAAGGTGATCCTGCCTTTCACCGGCGGCAAAGAGTGGGATATGGGATGGCTTTACATTCCGTTCGTGTTCCTCGCCGTCATGGGTACGGACAACGGCACCAATTTCACCGACGGTCTGGACGGGCTTCTGGCCAGCGTCACCTCGGTCGTGGCGTTCTATCTTCTGTTTGTTTCCGCAGGGTCCCAGGGGACGGTCGCGATCGTTTCCGGCGCGCTTGGCGGCGCGCTTCTGGGTTACCTCATTTTCAATGCCTATCCGGCCAAAGTCTTCATGGGAGACACCGGATCTCTGGCCATCGGCGCCTATGTGGCTTCGGCCGCGATCGTGCTTCGGATGGGCTGGTTCATCCTGATTTTCGGACTTCTGTATCTCATTGAAGTCGTGTCCGTCATTCTCCAGGTTGGATTCTTTAAGTTGACGCATGGCAAAAGGCTGTTTAAAATGGCTCCGATCCATCATCATTTTGAAAAATGCGGATGGTCCGAGACACGGATCGTTGCGGCGTTCACCGCCTTCACGTTATTCATGTGTCTCGTTTCCTGGCTTGCGGGCTGACAGTAAAGACAAAGAGAGAATGATATGAACAATACCGTACTTGTGCTCGGCGCCGGCGGATCCGGCATCCACGCATCGGACCTGGCCGTCAGAGAGGGAAAGTCCGTGGTGCTGTACGACGGCAACACGAATCTGGATCCCGAAGAGATCCAAAAGAAAATCTCCGGTCCGGTGAGGATCGTTCTTGGAGAACTTCCGGAGGAGATCCTTCGGGAAGCGGAATTTGCCGTGATCAGTCCCGGGATCCCGACGGACATTCCGCTTGTGACCGGCATACGCAAAGCCGGTCTCAAGGTTCTTTCGGAGATCGAGTTTGCCTGGCTTTTTGAGCGTGGGACCGTGATCGGCATCACCGGCACCAACGGGAAAACGACCACCGTGACACTGGTGGGAGACATCATGAAGGCCGCTTTCGGAGAAGCCAGGGCTTTTACCGTAGGCAACATCGGAACGCCTTATACGGAAAAGGTTTCCGAAACCACGGAGGGATCCGTGACGACGGTGGAACTGTCTTCTTTCCAGCTGGAGACCGTCGACACCTTCCATCCGCATGTTTCCGCCATTCTGAACATCACACCCGATCATCTGAACCGGCACCACACCATGGAAGCCTATGCGGAAGCGAAGGAGAGGGTCACGGAGAACCAGGACGCGGATGATACCGTGGTCCTCAACTGGGAGGATGAGCGGCTCAGAGCATTTGGAGAGCATCTTCAGGAACCGAAGGTCTTATGGTTCTCCGGGCTTCATGAACTGAAAGACGGTTACTATCTCAAAGGGGATACACTCTACGCTGCCGGGGACGGCGTGAATACAGCGCTTCTCCGGACAGATGAAGTGCACCTTGTCGGGCGCTGCAACTATGAAAACATTCTGGCCGCGATCGCTGTTTCCGACGCCATGAACGTGCCTCGTGAAACGACGCTTCAGGTCGTGAAGGAATTCCGTGCGGTCTCGCACCGCATCGAGTTCACCAGGACCGTGAACGGTGTGCGCTATTATGACGATTCCAAAGGCACCAATCCTGACGCGGCCATCCAGGGCATCCGCGCGATGAATTCGAAGACTGTCCTCATCGGCGGCGGCTATGACAAAGGCTCTGAATTTGACGACTGGATCAAGGAATTCGGCGACAAGGTCAAACTCCTCATCCTCATGGGCACAACGGCCCGGAAGATCGCGGATACCGCGAAGAAGTACGGCTTTACTGACGTGGTTTTCGTGTCTTCCATGGAAGAAGCTGTTCAAAAGGCGTATGAAGCTGCGCTTCCGGGCGAGAACGTGCTTCTTTCGCCGGCCTGCGCGAGCTGGGACATGTTCAAAAGCTATGAACAGCGCGGAGACATTTTCAAGAAACTCGTGAGAGAACTGCCGGGTGAATAAGCCCGGTCTTTCAGGCGGCCTTTTTTGGAGAGACCAGTGATGAAACAGGAAGAAAAGCCCTCCGCAGAGAAACGGCCTGCCCGGAAGAAGCGGAAGAAAAAGAACCGGAAATGGATACTGATCCTCGCTGCGGTGATCCTTTTGGCCGCGGCGGCCGTTCTTGTGCTTTATTTCGTCAAGGTGAAGACCTTCGAAGTGGAAGGAAACCGCCAGCTGTCCGACGAGCAGGTCTCGGAACTGTTTTACCCGGAAGAAGAGGACAAAAGGCTTTATAAAGTGTTGTATAACCAACTATCCGGCTTCCGGAAGAATGAAGCTTTCGACGCGGCTTCCGTGAAGCTGAACGGCCTTCAGAGTGCCGTGATCACCGTGAAGGAATCCGTTCCCGCATTTGTGATCGCGACGGATGCTTCCGCCAACTATTACAACAGCTACGGGGTGCGGATCCCGGCCCCCGAGCATCTGGAAGTGGCTTATCCAAAACTCGCCGGTATCGGCTTTATCCGGAGCGATATGCTGAAGAAACCGGTGTTCAGTCCCGAGGACGCCGCGGTCTATGAACAGTGTTGTTCGATTTTCAAGATGACCGGCGAGGTCGGACTTCCCGCAGATTCGCTGTATGTTCAGGGAACACAGTTCACGCTTTCTTTCCGGAAGGTGCGGGTCTCTCTGGGCGGATACGAAAACATGCTGGAAAAACTGCACGAGATCACATACCAGTATGACCAGTATGAAGGACTTTCGGGCGTTCTCCACATGGAAGATTTCGATCCGGACGATCCGTACCGGTCCTACTGGTTTTCAGTCGACACGGAATGAGCGCATCTTTCTCTTTTCCAAAAACTCTTTTTTGCCTTTCATTTTGTCTTGACTTTTCGTAAGTTTTTATCTAACATAAATTGAACCTGTTTGAGGATGGGGACTGCGCGTAAGACAACCAGATGAGAATCCGGCTGTATTTTACCCGTATTTCCGTCGTTTCAGGTTGAAAATGTCCTATAAGCGGCTAAGGTTAAGGAGATACAGAACCATGCTGGAAATCAATGTCAATGAAGAGAACTCCGGAGCACGTCTGGTCGTCATCGGTATCGGCGGAGCAGGCAACAACGCAGTCAACCGGATGGTCGAAGAGAATCTGAGCGGCGTCGAGTTCGTCGGCGTCAATACGGATAAGCAGGTGCTTCAGCTCTGCAAGGCGTCCAACATCCTTCAGATCGGTCAGAAACTGACCAGAGGTCTGGGCTGCGGCGCGGATCCTTCCCAGGGCGAGAAAGCTGCGGAAGAGAGCACGGAGGATCTGACCAATATCATCAAGGGCGCGGACATGGTGTTCGTGACCTGCGGCATGGGCGGCGGCACCGGTACAGGCGGAGCGCCTGTCGTTGCGAAACTCGCGAAGGACATGGGCATCCTGACCGTCGGCGTCGTGACACGTCCCTTTACCTTTGAAGGCAAGCAGCGCAAGGCGAATTCCGATGCCGGTATCGAGAAGCTGAAAGAAGTCGTCGATACGCTCATCGTGATCCCGAACGACAAGCTCCTTCAGATCGTTGACAGAAGGACCAGCATGCCCGACGCGCTGAAGAAAGCCGACGAAGTCCTCCAGCAGGCAGTCCGCGGCATCACGGACCTGATCAATGAGCCCGGAGACATCAATGTGGACTTCGCAGACGTACAGACTGTCATGCGTGACAAGGGCCTTGCCCACGTCGGCATCGGCACGGCGTCCGGCGACGACAAGTGCTCGGAAGCCATGAAGATCGCGGTCTCGAGCCCGCTTCTGGAAACCACCATCAACGGTGCTTCCCATGTGCTGGTCAACATTTCCGGTTCCGTCTCCCTGGCTGAGGCCAATGAGGCGGTCGAATACATCCGTGAGATGGCCGATCCGGAAGCCAATATCATCTTCGGTACCGCCTATCATGAAACGGCGGAAGACACGGTCACCGTCACGGTCATCGCGACCGGCGTGAAGGCCGCGGGCGAGAAGTCTGCGAAGAAAGCCGACAAGCCGAAAGAGCGCAAGGAAGCGACGGAGAACCGCAGCCTGATGGATATGATCGGCGCGACCCAGAAGAAAGCCGAGCCGGAACCCGAGAAGGAAGAAGAGGTTTCCGTGCCTTCTTTCATCAACTACACCGACCGTACGAAGAGAAGCAATGATGAGCTTTCCATCAAGATCCCGGATTTCCTGAAGAAGACCGGAAGATAAGTACTGAAGCGCTTTTTGGGCGCTAAGAAGGGGCCCGCAAAAGGGCCCCTTTTTCATATCGTAAGACAGATGTTTTCAGGAGGAAACATGGTAAAGAATGAAAGCATCGAGGGATTTCTCGGACGTTTGTCTTCTGAATCTCCCACACCGGGAGGCGGAGGCGCAGGCGCGCTCTCCGGAGCAATCGGATGCGCATTGGGCCGCATGGTTGCGCATCTGACGATCGGAAGAAAGAAATATGCCGAAGCCGAAGAGCGGATGATCCGCTCGGATGAGAAGCTGGCTATACTCGAAGAAACATTTCTTCAACTCGCAGACCGGGATGAAGAGGCTTTTCAGCACTTCGTGGATGCCATGAAACGCCCGAAGGAGACAGAAGAGGAGAAGACGGCCCGCAAGGAAGCAATGTCCATTGCGCTCAAGGATGCGACGGAGGTACCGCTTGCGGTCATGGAAACCGTGCTGGAGGCGTTCCCGGAAGTGCATTCTTTAGCCATCTCCGGCAATAAAAATGCGGTCTCGGATGCCGGCGCCGCGGCAAACATGCTGCTCTCGGCCCTGGAGACCGGCGCCGAGAATGTGCGGATCAATCTGGCTTCCATGAAGGATGAAGCAATCAAGGACGATTATGAACGCCGGATGGAATCCGCGCTGAGAAGCGGCCGTGATGCCCTAGAGGCGATCCGGAATACTGTCCGATCCCGCGTAGAGGGAACTGAAAGGAAGACCGGGATGAAAGAAATCACAGTCAAGTATTTCAACGAACAGATCGAAAGACTCCGCTATGTGGACGGCAAATCTGACTGGATCGACTTGAGAGCCGCGGAAGAGGTCACAATGAAGGCCGGTGAGATGAAGCTCATCCCGCTCGGCGTTGCCATGGCGCTTCCAGAAGGTTATGAAGCCTGGATCGTTCCCCGGAGTTCCACGTTCAAAAACTTCGGCGTCCTTCAGGCCAATTCTTTCGGCGTGGTGGACGAGAGCTACTCGGGCGACGGAGACCAGTGGTATTTCCCGGCCTACGCGGTCCGCGATACCGTGATCCATCAAAACGACCGCATTTGCCAGTTCCGCATCATGAAGCATCAGCCCGAACTGGTTTTCAACGAGACAGACGTTCTCGAAAACGAGACCAGGGGAGGCTTTGGATCCACGGGAGTGCAGTAAGCAATGAAAAAATGGTGGCAGGAAGCAGTCCTGTATGAAATTTACTGCAAGAGTTTCTTTGACAGCAACGGGGACGGGATCGGTGATCTTCCGGGCGTTTTAGAGAAGCTTCCAGTGCTCAAAGAACTCGGGATCGGCTGCATCTGGTTCACCCCGATCTACTGTTCGCCACAGGTAGACAACGGCTATGACGTGTCGGATTACCGCTCCATCGATCCGGCCTACGGGACCATGGACGATTTCAAAAGAGTCCTCGACGCCGCGCATTCGATGGGGATCCGCATCGTCATGGACCAGGTGCTGAATCACAGTTCAGACGAGCATTTCTGGTTCCGCGAATCCAGAAAGTCCAAAGACAATCCCTACCGGAACTATTATATCTGGCAGCCGCCGAAGGCCGACGGTTCCGAACCCAACAACTGGGGGAGTTATTTCCGCGAAGGACGGGGCTCCGCCTGGGAATTTGACGCGGCGACCGGAGAGTATTATCTGCATCAGTATTCCGTGAAAATGCCGGACCTGAACTGGGAATATCCACCGCTTCGGAAAGAGATCTACGAAATGCTTCGTTTCTGGGCGGATATGGGCGTGGACGGCTTCCGTCTGGACATTTTCACGCGCCTTAAGAAGCCGGAAGGCTTCCCGGACACCCAAAAGCAGCCGGATGTCCTCCTGGACCGGAACGGCTTCATCGTGGACAAGAAAATGTGCACGAACGTCCCGGGGATCCATGAGATCATCCATGAGATGCATAAAGAAGTGTTTGGACCCTGTGATGTGTTCACGGTCGGCGAAGGCGCAGGCGTGAATTCGGAAAATGCGCCGGGCTTCATCGGAAAGGAACGGGAAGAGCTCGATACGGTCTACCATTTCGAACTGGCCGGCCGCTCGAAGCCGGTCATGAGAGCGGAAGACTTTCGAAGAGTCCAGAAAGCCTGGTATGAGGTGCAGAAGAAGGACGGCTGGGAAACGCAGCATTTTTCCAACCACGATTCCGCGCGCCAGGTGTCCAATTACGGCGCCGAAGGAAAGTACCGCATCGCTTCCGCCAGGCTTCTCGCCGTGCTTCTTCTGACGACGCCCGGCACGCCGATTCTCTATCAGGGCGAAGAGATCGGCATGGTGAATGTCTCCTACGACCATATCGAAGACTATAACGACCGCTATACTGTCGGAGACTACCGGTCCATGGTGGAGAAGGGCGCGGATCCGAAAGAAACGCTCGCCGTTCTGGCCCCGAAGAGCCGGGACAATGCGCGGACGCCCTACCAGTGGGACGCTAGTCCGAATGCCGGTTTCACCAAGGGCACGCCGTGGCTTCGGGTGAATCCATGTTATCCTGAGATCAATCTCAAGAAAGATATGGAAGATCCGTCCGGCATTTTCAGAGGCTATCAGGAACTCATCCGTATCCGCGCGGAGCATCCGGTCATTCCGGACGGAGAGATCGTTTTCCATCTGGAAGACGATCCGCGGATCATCGCATATACCAGGAAAAATGAAGCGGAGAGCCTTTTGGTCCTTGCAAATCTGTCCGGGGAAGAAGCCCCGCTTCAGCTGCCGCGGGAACTTTGTGAAAAGAACTGGAAGCTTCTGTTCTCAGGCCGTCCGGAGTGCGGGGGCGATCTGAACGCGAAGCACACGCTTGCGCCCTGGGAATCCGAAGTGTTCCTTTGTACGGACTGAAAAGCGGATATAACGAAAAAGGACTCCCCCGGGGAGTCCTTTTTCATGTAAAGGGCAGGTTCAAAGCACCACGCCGTTCTTCGAAAGAAGCGCTCTTGCGGATTCCACGGAATCCACACCCGTGGCATTTTTCACGGGGGCGAAGGCCTTCGTGCGGTCTACTTCAAAGGGCAGGCAGGTGCCGGTGAGTTCCACCATATCCACCACAAGAAGCTCGTATTTATAGCCGTTGGGCTCTTCCGGCTTGATGAGCGTGCCGTCCTCAGCCATGTAGGGAATCTTCTTTTTCGCAAAATGGACAGGCATTTTCATGTCGACGATCTCTTCAAGCTTTGAGACTTTGAAGAGGTAATTCAAAATGACGCCGTAATTGTAAAGAAGCGTTCCGTTCCCGTCGCGAAGCGTCTTCATGTCTTCCGTGATCTCATAGTATTCCACCACGGAAGGCCTGCCGTTCCGCTTGCAGATGACGCCGATCCGCTCTTCGGGCTCGGCCTTTGAAACGACCATCGCGCCGTCGTTCACGCCCGAAAGAAGCGTCGCGCCGACAAAGCAGGGATCCTGGATCTTCTGGAGCACGTTGTCCACCGCGAAGACCGAAAGATATTCGATGCCTTTTTTGTGAACGTCCTCAAGAAGCCCCGCGTTTTTCAGCGAATGGAACCAGCCGCCGTTGCCGTTCGGGGAAAGTGCGAGAGAGGAACGGCTCTTCATGAGCACCTTGCCCTGAAGATCGGTGCAGGGCGCCATGTCCTGACGGAAGAAGCGGATAAAGGCAGGATCGTAGCCGAAATAACTGTGCTCCTCAAAGAAAGCGACAGTCTCATCGTGGTTCAGATCGCTCGTCATGACATACAGCGGGATCAGCGCGCCGGCTTCTTCAGAAACCTTGAGGAGCTGTTTCATGTGGCATTCGAAAATGAACAGGTCTCTCGTAAGACCCATGTTGTACATGCCCTTCGGATGATCGAAGCCGAGACGTGTGCCCTGGCCCCCGGCCAAAAGGACGGCGCCGGTCTTGCAGGCCTTGATGGCCTCAAGTCCTGCCGCACGGAATTCTGCTTCGCGTGCCTGGATCTCTTCGATCGTCACAGCGCCGAGGGGCTCGAAAACCTGCCCCTGAGAAGCCGCTTCCGGGCTTTCCGAAAAGGCTTCCAGAACCGAAAAGTCCGTGGCTTCGATTTCATTTAAAAGCGATTCCTTCTCGGATTCCGTGAGCGTTTCGTAATAACGAAGCAAATGTTCCTGCCCGTATTTTGCAAGTTTCTCTCTGGCGGCGTTGAGGTCCATTCCGAACCCTCCTTCTGTGTGATTATTTGCCTTGATTATATCAGCACCCGCCTCAATGGTCAACGGAAGAAAGCGCGCGGATCACGCGCGGGTGTGGTCCCAAAATGGGCCATACTTGAATTTAAGCCGGAATTCTGTTATAAATCTACTGTAGTATCGCTTTTTGTTTCGGGCTTCGGGCTCGTAAGGAGGGGAAAATGGAGAGCAATATCAAGAAAATTGCCGTGCTGACAAGCGGCGGCGATGCGCCGGGCATGAATGCGGCGGTACGTGCCGTGGTCCGCGGCGCCCTGAAGCAGGGCTTCAAAGTCCTTGGTGTGAAAAGAGGTTATCAGGGCCTTCTGGAAGACGACATTGTCGAAATGGACGCGGCGAGCGTTTCCGATATCATCCAGAAGGGCGGCACGGTGCTGAAGACAGCCAGAAGCTCCCGTTTTGCGACGAAAGAAGGCGTGAAAACCGGCGCGAGGATCCTGAAAGAGCACGAGGTCGACGCGCTGGTCGTCATCGGCGGCGACGGTTCGTTCCGCGGCGCGCTGGACCTTTCCAGAGAAGGCATCAATCTGTTCTGCATCCCCGGAACCATCGACCTGGACGTGGCCTGCACGGACTATACGATCGGCTTTGACACCGCCTGCAACACGGCGATGGACGCGGTCGACAAGATCCGTGACACCAGCTCCTCCCACGGCCGTTGCTCGATCATCGAAGTCATGGGCCGTTCCGCCGGCTATATCGCGACCCACTGCGGCATCGCGACGGGTGCGGAGGACGTGCTGATCCCCGAATTGTATAACGGCGACATCGAAGAGACCATCCAGAAACTCTGTGATCATATCGAAGCCAACAAGGGCGCGGGCAAGACACATTTCCTGGTCGTGAACGCGGAAGGCATCGGCCATTCGGAATACATGGCGGAGAAGATCCAGGAGAAGACCGGCGTCAAGACCGTGGTCACGATCCTGGGCTACATCCAACGCGGCGGCTCACCCTCCTGCAGAGACCGTTTCATGGCGACCATGATGGGCGTGCATGCCATCGATCTGATGGCCATGGGTTATTCGAACCGTGTGGTCGCTTTCAAAGACGGCGAGATCGTGGACTACGACATCCAGAAAGCCCTCCGCATGAGAAAAGACATGCCGCAGGATATTACCCGCGTGACGCGGCTTCTGGTCCGTTTCTAAAGCCGGATGAAGAGAGAACTGCGGGAAATCTCGGAGTGGCAGAAGCGGCCTTCGGAAAGAAGGCGCGACGGCATTTTTGTCGTCGAAGGGATCCGTATGTGCTCGGAGATCCCGCCGGAGCGGATCGAACGGGTCGTCATGACGGAAAGCTTCCTTCGGAGCCACCGGGACCTCGCGGAACGGTTCAAAGGATCCGGATCGCCGCTCATCATCGCAGATGAGACAGAGTTTCAAAGGATCTCTGACACCAGGACGCCTCAGGGGGTTCTGGCCGCGGTGCGGATGAAATCCAGGACAGAGGAAGAAGTGCTTTCCGATCCGAAGGGTGTTTATCTGTTCCTGGAAAGGATCCAGGATCCCGGAAATCTCGGCACCATGCTGAGGAGCGCGGAAGCGGCCAGCTCGGCAGGCGTGCTTATGAGTCCGGACTGCTGTGACATTTATAATCCGAAGACGGTGCGCTCCACCATGGGATCCATTTTCAGGGTTCCCTTCGCGGTCTCAGCAGACCTTCGGGGCGCCGCGGAAAAGCTTCGGAAGATGGGCGGAAAGGTCTATGCGGCTCATCTCGGAGGAGCCGTGGATTATACCGCCATGGACTATCGCTCCAGGTGTGCCTTCCTGATCGGAAACGAAGCGGAAGGCTTGACAGAAGAACTCGCTTCAGTCTCGGATCAGAGGATCCGCATTCCAATGGGCGGGCAGGTGGAATCACTGAATGCCTCACTGGCAGCCACGGTGCTCCTGTATGAAGCGGACCGGCAGAGAAGAGCCGGCTCGGAGAAGGTATTGTGAAGAACTTTAAAGTGATCCGTTATTTCATCGTGATTGTCGCGGCGGCAGCTCTGGTGCTCGGCGCCGTGTTCATTCCGCGCTTCAACGGACCGGAAAAGGACTCCTCTACGCAAAGCGGTGAAGAGAGTTACGGCACAGAAACGAAGATTGCGGACAATGATACGGAAATAGCGCCCGAGACTACGGAATTCAGGACGGATCCGCCCGAAACGGATGATCCGGACGCCATCAAAGACGCGGTGGACGAGGAATTCATTCCGGCAAAAGAGGATACCAACGGCTATACCGGACTTCGCGGGTTCTTTGTCCATAAACTTGTGACGGATCCTGAAAAAGTCGAGTTATATCTGAATATCCGCGAGACGCCCAGCATGAGCGGAAAGATCCTGTACGTCATTTACCCTGATGACATCGTGACCTATACCGGCATGCAGGGAGACTGGTACCGGGTGTCGTTTGACGGTTTTACCGGATATGTGCACAAGAACTATGTGCTCACGGATCAGGATGCCTATGATTATCTGGCCCCGACCGTTGCTTATGCGGCCATGGCCGTCAGCGACCACACCTATCTTTACATGTATCCGGAAGACGACATGTCCGGCGTGGTCATTGCCGACAAGAGCGACTCATACCGCGTGATCGGCCTGACCAACGAGTATTACAAGGTCGCGGGCAATTTCACGAATTACGCCTATCTGTACATCAAGAAGGACCAGTCCATCCTGTATTACATGTTCCAGGGAGCCGGAAACACCAGCGGACTCGACGAGATCGACGAGGCGGTGCTTTCTGCCATGGATATCTCAGAAAACCTGGGACGCGCGCAGGTCCTGGAAGCCGAAGCCAGAAAAGAGCGGGAAGAAGAGGCTGCATCGATCGCTGAGAGCATCGAGGAATCCCTGCAGGCGTCGATCGCATCCAGCATTGAAGCATCCAAGGCGGAAGCCATCCGGGAAGAAGAAAGAAGAGCGGCATCCCGTGCGGCGGAAGAAGCGGCACGGGCTTCCAGAGAGGCCGCGGAAGAGGCCTCGAGAGCGGCATCCCGTGCGGCAGAAGAAGCGTCCAGAAAAGCTTCGGAGGAAGCTTCCAGAGCTTCCGAAGCCCAGGACGCCGAAGCGGCCTGGTATGCCGTGATGCATGAGTATGACGTGGCGCATGCCGCCGCCCGCGGCGCCTATCTGGTCGCCAACCAGCATGAGGCCGCCACGTATGACATTTCCACGCTTCAGAAGATCACGTATACTGACGCAAACGGCGTGACGACAGATTCCTGCCGTGTGACCTTCTACTGTCACTGCACCAAATGCTGCGGCGCCTGGGGCGTGAACGACGTGAATTACCATCCGGTCCGAAACGGCATCCAGCTGAGGGAAGACTACACTGTCGCGGTGGACAGAAAGGTCATCCCCATCGGCACCAAGCTCCTTGCCGTTCTGTACAACGGAGACCAGGAATTGTCCCGCCAGCTGTTCCTTGCGGCGGACACCGGCGTGAAGGGCCTGTCGATCGACGTGTACCGTCAGACCCATAGTTACTGCCATGTGGGCTATACGCTTCCGGATGTGAACGGCCGTATGCCCGCCGGCATGTACAGGACACATTATTACGTCAAACTTTACATCATCCCGTAAGAGAGCACACTCATGAAGAAACTGTTTTCCTGCATACTCGCATTCGTTCTGGCGGCGGGACTCCTTTCCTGCATGCCTGAATCATATACCATTTCCGATACCGGAAAGGCCGATGCACCGGTCACCCAGGAACCCGGATCCAAGGACCCGGGCGATCCGGCGACTTTGCCGGTCGTGACGGATCCGCCGACGCAGGAACCCGTTACGCAGACCCCGCCGGAAGAGAGCACTGCACCATCAAAGGGCGCAGAGACCAGCGCGCCGTATTCCGATCCGGATCAGGGCGTCCTGAAGGACCTCGGCATCTGGCCGGACGCGGCTTCCCTCCCGAACAACAGCATCCCGTACGGAAATGACTGGGAAGACCGGGACCAGTACGGCATCGCGAACGGCATTCACTGGTATGAAGCCAAATTCGGCAAATACGGCGCCGTCTACCGGATCAACACAACGGAAAAACTCCTGTATCTCACGATGGACGAGGGTTATGAAGCCGGCCATACCCCGGTGATCCTGGACATCCTCAAAGAGAAAAATGTCAAAGCGGTCTTTTTCATCACGAAGCAGTTCTACGACAGCGATCCGGAACTGATACAGCGGATGATCGACGAAGGCCATATCCTCGGAAACCACACCTGTGCCCATCCCTCCGGCGGCTATCCCAAGTATGTGGATGCCCACGGGCTTCAGTCTTTCGTGGACGACGTCTCACGGCTTCATAAACTGATCTATGACAGTTTCGGATACAAGATGAAACTGTTCCGTTTCCCCGAAGGAGAGTCCAGCGAACAGCTGATGGCGGTTCTTCAGAATTACGGCTATACGTCCGTCTTCTGGAGTTATGCGCACAGAGACTTTGTCATGGACGACCAGCCGGACGTTTCGGTCACGCTGGAGCGCTGCAAGAGCCATATGGGATGCGGCGCGGTTTATCTTTTGCATGCGGTGTCCTCCTCCAACACAGCCGCGCTGGCTGATTTTATCGATGCAGCAAGAGCGGCGGGGTATGAGTTCGGCGTCTTCCCGGTCGACGAAGTCTCACCCGCCCGGTAAGCGCTCGTGAGCCGATATTTCCGAATTAAGCAGAGCCGTAACAAAAAGCTCACCGAAAATACATTTAAATGAGAAGAAAAGAGGGTGTAAGAAAGTTGCTTTTTGCACCCTCTTTTGTTATAATTATAATCGAAAATCGGCTATTATGGACTTCCATGTCCGGGGTGTTTTGAAAAGCCTCCGAAAGACTTGGAAATGAAGCGAAAAAAGGGGACATTATGGCAGATGAAAAGATGAACGCAAGAGAACGGATCCTCCTTCTCGCAGACGAAGGAAGCTTCGTCGAACTGGGCTCCCGTGTGGAAATGCGCGCGACGGATTTCGGAAGCTCCCTTCAAAAAGAAGCCGGCGACGGAGTCATTACGGGCTACGCCACGGTGGGCGGCCGGCTGGTCTATATCTACAGCCAGGATCCCGAGGTCCTTCACGGATCCATCGGCGAGATGCATGCAAGAAAGATCGCGCATCTTTACGAACTCGCGATGAAGATGGGCGCGCCGATCGTCGGCATGCTGGATTCTTCGGGGCTCCGCCTCGAGGAAGTGACCGATGCGCTGGAAGGCTTCGGCTTTTTGTACCGCACGAAATCCCGCTGTTCGGGCGTCGTGCCGCAGATCTCGATGATCTTCGGAAAATGCGGCGGCGGACTCGCAGTGCTTGCCGCGCTGTCGGACTTCGTGTATATGACGGACGACGCGAAACTGTTCGTGAACGCGCCGAACACGCTTCCCGGAAACACCAAGGACAAACTGGACACTGCATCCGCGGAGTTCCAGGCCGCTGAGAGCGGCATCGTGGACGGCCGCGGAACGGCCATTGAGATCGCAGGCATGGTCAGAGATCTTCTCTCGGTGCTTCCCTCCAACAACGAGTGGCCGGCTGAAGAAGAGGGCACGGACGACCTGAACCGCCTGACCCCCGAACTTTCGGGACAGACGGACGCGGGCTACATCGCCCAGATCGTCTCAGACGGACATTTTCTTCTGGAGGTGAAAGAGGAATTTGCGCCGGAGATGGCTGCGGGCTTCATCCTGCTGGACGGCGCGACTGTCGGCTTCATCGGAAACCGTAAAGACACGCTGACCGCGAAAGGCCTCAGAAAGGCTGCCGCTTTCGTGAATTTCTGCGACGCTTTCGAGATCCCCGTCCTGACACTGACCAATGTGTCCGGATATGAAGCGGGCGTGGAAGAAGAGAAGCAGCTTGCCAAGGCCTCTTCGGAGTTCGCGCTGGCGCTCGGAGGCGCAACGGTCCCGAAGATCAACGTGATCCTGAACGCCACCGGAAGCGGCTACGTGCTCATGAATTCCAAAGCGCTCGGCGCGGATGTGGTCTATGCCTATGAAGATGCGAAGATCTCCGTGATGAATGCAGATTCCGCGTCCAAGATCATCGGCGGAGACGACCTTCAGAAGACTGCCGAACTGTTTGACGAGAAACAGAGCGCTCTTTCGGCCGCAAGACGCGGCTACGTGGACGAACTCATTACGCCGGAAACGTTGAGGAAGCATGTCCTCGCCGCCTTCGAGATGCTCTACGGCAAGCGCGAAGGTATTTTCCGAAAGCATCAAGGCAAGTGAGGTCCCCGGAATGATGAGATTATTACAGGCGGCTGAAGCTGTCACGGAAGCTGAGAATATGGGGGAGCGTTTCGGAAACGCCGGCCTGAACACCCTGATGGGCATGGGCATCGTTTTCATCGTGCTCATCCTGATCAGCCTGATCATTTCCGCGTTCGGCATCATCCATAAGCTGGAAGAGAAGAAGGCGGGCAAGAAGCGCAGAGTAACGCCGGAATCCGATGCCAGGGTCCGCGGACTCGGCACCAAAGCGGCGGAACCTCTTGAGATCGCCGGCCCGGTGTCGGAGGAAGTGACCGACGATCAGGAGATCGCGGCCGTCATCGCGGCGGCAATCGCGGCCTTCGGCGGAACAGACCCGAGCGGTTTTACAGTCAGATCCATTCGTAGAATTCAGAATAACCCGAGGAGAAGGTGAAGAGCATGAAGTCTTATACGATCACTGTTAATGGAACCAGTTACGAAGTAACGGTGGAAGAGCACCTGGACGGTGCCGTCTCCGCGCCGAGGAGCGCTCAGGCCGTCAAGGCCCCGGCTCCGGCGGAAGCCCCGAAGAAAGCCGAAGCGAAAGCGGCCGGCCGTCTTTCGATCGTTGCGCCGATGCCCGGAAAGATCCTTTCCGTGAAAGTGAAGCCCGGCGACGCTGTGAAGCGCGGACAGGCCATCATGGTCCTTGAAGCGATGAAGATGGAGAATGAGATCGTAGCGCCTGAGGACGGTGTCGTCGCTTCCGTGGAAGTGGCCGCAGGTTCCAGCGTGGAAGCGGGCGCGCTGCTTGCGTCCATCAACTGACGGACGGGAAGACACATCAACGTTTAGATCAACTGACGAGGGCAGGAGATGGAATACTTTTTCAATACTCTGAATAATCTGCTGCACCAGACGGCGTTCTTCAACCTCACCTGGGGAAACTACCTGATGATCGTTGTTGCGCTGGTGCTCCTGTACCTTGCGATCGCGAAGGATTATGAACCGCTCCTTCTGGTGCCGATCTCGTTCGGCATGCTGCTCGTGAACATCTATCCGGGCATCATGGCGCCTCCTTCGGAGGGCCAGGCAGGCGGACTTCTGTACTATTTCTACCTGCTGGACGAATGGAGTATCCTTCCGTCGCTCATTTTCCTTGGAGTCGGCGCAATGACGGACTTCGCTCCGCTGATCGCGAATCCCAAAAGCTTTCTTCTGGGCGCCGCGGCGCAGTTCGGTATTTATTTCGCTTACTTCATGGCGATCATCATGGGCTTCAACGACAAGGCTGCAGCCGCGATTTCCATCATCGGCGGCGCGGACGGCCCGACCTCGATCTTCCTGGCCGGCAAACTGAAGCAGACCGAGTACATGGGACCTATCGCAGTCGCCGCGTACACCTATATGTCGCTCGTTCCGATCATCCAGCCGCCCATCATGAAGCTTCTGACGACTGAGAAAGAGCGGAAGATCAAGATGACGCAGCTCAGGCCGGTCTCGAAACTCGAGCGGATCCTGTTCCCGATCATCGTGACGATCGTCGTCTGTCTTCTTCTGCCTTCGACCGCACCCCTGGTCGGCATGCTGATGCTCGGCAACCTCTTCAGAGAATGCGGCGTGGTAAAGCAGCTGAAGGAGACGGCCTCCAACGCGCTGATGTACATCGTCGTCATCATCCTCGGCACGAGTGTCGGCGCAACGACGAGCGCCGAAGCGTTCCTGAAGTTCGATACGCTGAAGATCGTGGCGCTTGGCCTGATCGCATTTGCCTTCGGTACCGCCGCGGGTGTGCTCTTCGGCAAACTGATGTGCAAGCTGACCAAGGGCAAGGTCAATCCGCTGATCGGATCCGCCGGTGTCTCGGCCGTTCCGATGGCGGCGCGTATTTCCCAGAAAGTCGGCGCGGAAGCAGATCCGACGAACTTCCTTCTGATGCACGCCATGGGCCCGAATGTGGCCGGCGTCATCGGTACCGCGGTCGCCGCCGGTGTTTTCATGGCGATCTTCGGTGTGTAAGCGGACAGTTTTTGAAGGACCCTTTGATTGAGGTGACATAAAATGGCTGAAAACATGAATGTGCAAAAGAACCCTGAACCGGCGAAGAGACCTGTGGGCATCGTGGAAACAGTGCTCCGCGACGCGCACCAGTCTTTGATCGCAACCCGCATGACCACGGAGGAGATGCTCCCGATCGTCCCGAAGATGGACAAAGTCGGCTACCATGCCGTGGAATGCTGGGGCGGCGCAACCTTTGACGCCTGCCTCCGCTTCCTGAATGAAGATCCCTGGGAGCGCCTGAGGAAGTTCCGCGACGGGTTTAAGAATACCAAGCTTCAGATGCTGTTCCGCGGACAGAACATCCTTGGATACAACCATTATCCGGACGACGTCGTGGAATACTTCGTGCAGAAGTCCATCGCGAACGGCATCGACATTATCCGCATCTTCGACTGCTTCAACGATCTTAGGAACCTGAAGACGGCCGTGGACGCTTCCAAGCGGGAAAAAGGAGAAGTGCAGGTCGCGCTTTCCTACACGCTGGGCGACGCCTACACGCTGGATTACTGGAAAGACATCGCAAAGCGCATCGAAGACATGGGTGCGGATTCGATCTGCATCAAGGACATGGCCGGCCTTCTGATCCCTTATGAAGCCGAGCGCCTTGTCCGCGCGATCAAGGAAGAAACGTCGATCCCGCTGGAAATGCATACGCATTATACCTCCGGTGTCGCTTCCATGACCTATTTGAAGTCCATCGAAGCCGGTGCCGATTACATCGACACGGCGATCTCGCCCTTCGCGCTCGGTACGAGCCAGCCGGCAACGGAAGTGCTTGTGAAGACGCTGGAAGGCACGCCCTATGATACCGGCCTGGACATCAATCTGCTTTCCGAGATCGCGGATTACTTCCTGCCGATCCGGGAGAAGTATCTGAAGAACGGCCGGATGAACCCGAAGGTCCTGGGCGTGGACATCAAGACGCTTCTGTATCAGGTCCCGGGCGGCATGCTTTCCAACCTGGTGTCCCAGCTGAAGGACGCCCATGCGGAAGACCGTTATTATGACGTGCTCGCGGAGATCCCGAACGTCCGGAAAGACCTCGGCGAACCCCCGCTCGTCACGCCCAGTTCCCAGATCGTCGGTACGCAGGCTGTTCTGAACGTGCTTCAGGGCGAGCGCTACAAGATGATCACGAAGGAAACCAAGAAGGTCCTTCACGGCGACTTCGGCCGCACGGTCAAACCTTTCAATCCGGAGATCCAGAAGAAGGCCATCGGCGACGAAGAACCCATTACCTGCCGTCCGGCGGACCTTCTGGAGCCTGCGCTCGACAAGTACCGCGAAGAAGTCAAGGATTATATGCAGCAGGAAGAAGACATTCTGTCCTATGCGCTGTTCCCGCAGGTTGCGATGGATTTCTTCAAGTATCGTGACGCACAGCAGAAGAAAGTAGACGAAACGGTCGCGGACAAGGAAACCAAGAGCTATCCGGTCTGACCAGAAGAGCTTTATCATTTTTTGAATTTTCAGTTCCATGGTATCGAAAGAAAGACTGTATCAAATGACAAAGGCGGCGGTCTTTGAGCAGAAAGAAAAGAAGCGTGCGCTCAGGATCGTCAACTACCGCAGGAGGGACTACATCCTGTCCAGGATGCTTCTGGTCCTTCTTAGTGTGTCTGTTGCCTATGCGGTTCTGATCGCGGCCATTCTGTTCATGATCATCATGGCATACGAGTCTCTGGTCCTGAACGTCGGCGAGATGATCCTGATCATTGCTGGCATCCTCATCGGCTACGGACTGGTCCTGGCCTTTTATTACGTGGTCTCGCACAAATATTACGGCGAGAAGCATGTGAAGGCATGCAGAGACGTCAAAGAATACCTGAGGACACTGAAGAACATCGAGAAGATCGACAGGGACCAGGAAAAGGCCCAGAGAACCGTCAGAACGACAATTACGGCGTAAAGCCGTAAAGAGAGGCAAGATGCGAGCATTCTTAAGGGCAGGAAGCGCGATAAAAGCATTTTATGAACGCTATGACCGCTATATCGACGGCGTGGTGCGTTTCACTTATGCGCTGATCGTTTTTCTGTCAGTCATGTACAACACGGGTTATAATACGACGCTGAGCAATCCGTTTATCGCGGTTGCGCTTGCGCTGGTATGCGCGTTTCTGCCGGTTTATGTCGTCACGATTTTCGCCTGTGTGCTTCTGATCGCGCAGTTTGTGAGTGTGTCGATGGAAGTGGCCGCGGTGTTCCTGGTCGTCCTGATCCTCATTTTGCTTCTGTATTTCGTGTTCCGTGCACAGGACAGCTGGATCATGATGGTCACGATGGTGCTTTGCCTTTCAGGGCTTTCGCCGGCGCTTCTGCCGCTGGCGCTTCTGTTTACCCCGATCGAGATCATCGTGGTCGTCTTCGGTATTTTCAGCTATGGCTTTATCTCCGTCGTGACGAAGGACCTGACGAGTCTGGCGAGCGCGACTTCACGGCTGACGACCGGAGGGCGCATCAATCTGCTTCTTACGGACATCGTTTCGGACGAGAAACTGCTGCTTCTTCTGATCGCCGTTGCGTCATCCATGCTCCTCGTCACGGTCATCCGGCGCAGCAAAATGGACGACTCCGCCTTGATCGCCATCGTGGCAGGAGATTTCCTGTTCCTGGTGGTTTATCTTCTGGGCGGATATTTCCTGGGCATCGGTCTGGATGCTTCCGGTTATATCCGGCTGGGCGTGGGCTTTGTGCTGAACGCGATTCTTGCTTTCATCATCATCGTCTTTGTGCTGGCAATGGATTACAAGCATACGGAAAATGTCCAGTTCGAGGATGATGATTACTACTATTACGTTAAAGCGATCCCGAAGAACAAAGTCGCCGCTCCCGACCGGAAAGTGAAGAGCATTACCGGAAAGGGCGCTTTGGAGAATCTGACGAAGACCGGGGAAGCCAAAAAAGAAGCGGCACAGGAAATGACCGGAAAGGAGGAAGAGCATGCTGGATAAACTGTTTCAGTGGAACGGCTGGGCGTTCAAGATCGGCGGGATCAGCATCACGATCACCATTACCGGAATCATCGAGACCATTATCTTCATTGTTCTGATCTACTATCTGATCCGATTCTTCCAGCGCACGAAGGCGTGGAACCTTCTGAAGGGGCTCGGGCTTCTGGTTCTTGTCTATGGCGCCGCATATGTTCTGGGCTTCAATAACCTGACATATCTTTTCAAAGTTTTATTTTCGTCGATCCTTCTGGCCGTCATCGTGATCTTTCAGCCGGAGATCCGAAAGGCGCTGGAGCGGCTGGGCACCAACAACCTGATCCAGAAAGTGTTTCCCAGCCTGAAAGTAAAAGATGAAAGCTCCGACCTGTCCGCGGAATCAGTGGAGGCCATTGTGCATGCGCTGAGTTCCATGGGCAGAAACCATGTCGGCGCCCTGATCGTCATCGAGCGGAAGATCATGCTGGATGAATACATCACCACCGGCATCACGCTGGACGCCGCGATCTCGCATGCGCTTCTTGAACAGATCTTTGAAAAAAACACACCGCTTCATGACGGAGCGGTCATCATCCGGGAGAACCGCATCGTCGCCGCGACCTGCTACCTCCCGCTTAGCCAGGAAGCCGGTATTTCCAAGGAACTGGGCACCCGGCACCGTGCCGCACTCGGCATTTCAGAAATGTCTGACTGCATCGCGCTGGTGGCCAGCGAAGAGACCGGACAGCTCTCGTTTGCCGTGAACGGTAAGCTTTCCAGAGACATCAGCGACAAGGAGCTGATGGAGTGTCTGGCCGGAACACGGGAGGCGGCTTCTTCGGAAACTGAGAAGAAGATCCGTCTGAGAGGAAGGAGGCGGAGAAGAAAATGATGGAAAAGATCCGCTCTTTCTTTACCAAAAACTGGGGCCCCAAACTGCTTGCGGTGCTCATTGGCATTGCGGCGTGGATCGTGGTGTTCAACATTCAGGACCCGACGACCGTCGTTTATGTGGACGTCCCGATCAAGTATATCAATGAAAACCTGCTTCTGAAGAATCAGGAACGGGTGTTCCTCTCAGGCCCCGCGACGGTTTCCATCTCTGTTACGGTCCATACAAGCCAGTCCGATCAGGTGAACAGTTCCTTCTTCGAATGTATCGCTGATCTGACGGCTTCTGCCGGAGCAGACATCACCAGACAGAGTCTTCGTACAGAAGTGGAACAGATCGGCGGACAAGGCCTGATTCTGGACTGGGCTTATACACGCGGCGATCCTTTCGTCACGGTCGCACTGGACGAGTATGTCTCAAAATCATTTAGTGTTTCCGCCAAATGGGACAGTATGGAAGTTGAAGGCATGCAGCTCAGAAGCATCCAGTTCTCGCCTGAGACGATCAGGGTTTCCGGGCCTGCTTCCAAGTTCACGAACGTTGCTGCCGTCAAGGTTCCGCTGAATCTTTCGGAAGTTGCCAGATACCTGACGAACGGAGTCTTCGAGGGAAAGATGCCCATCAAGATTTATGATGCGGCAGATATGCCGGTCTCAGACATCACCTCCTTTGCGCTCAGCACAGAGTTCGTGACCACGCGTGTCGAGATCGACAATCTGGTCTCGGTGCCTTTGAGACTGTACGGCGTACCGAAAGGAACACCCGCGGAAGGCTATTATTACAATGGCGCGACGGTACAGCCTGAGAACCTGACGCTTCTCAGTCTGAATCCGATCTCGGTGGATTCCATCACGATTCCGCTTTCGGATGCCGGCTTTGATATCAATGGTCTTACGTCCAGCGTCGATGTGACGGTCGATCTGTCCGGATATGAACCGGAGGGCGTGTCCATTTTCGAGGAGACCGCGACCATCCATATTGAGATCAGTGCGAATTCCACGATGAGCTTCAGCTTCTACTCATTGACAATGGAGCATACCAATACCGCGCTTTATAACTACATGCTGAGAAACAGACCCTATGTGACGGTTTCCGGCACGGAAGCAGCCATCGCAGGCCTTTCGGCTGAGGACTTCAACCCGAAGATCAATCTTTCCGGTCTGGAAGCCGGTACCTATCACGTACCGATCAGCATCACGACGCCCGCCGGAGTCACGATCACCGCGAGCAATCTGACAGCCGAGATCCAGATCACTTACATCGAGACCGCGCCGCCGGAAACCACGACCGTTCCGCCGGAGACAGAGTCTCAGGACGAGACGACAGCTCCGGAAGACGAATCGACGGTCCCCGGCGATGAAACAACAGAAACCGAGCCGGGAGAGTCGGAGACGGTTCCGGAGGAAACAACTTCCGCTGAAGAACCAAGCACGGAACCGGAAGGTGAAGAAGAAACGAATCCGTCTCCCTGAAGGTGGGACCGGAACAGTGAAGAAGGAGATCAGACAGTATGGGCCTTTCCGGCGCAGTGGATGTGCTCATTCCGGTCTATGAACCGGATGAATCCTTTGAAAAACTGCTGAAAATGCTTTCGAATCAGACGGTCCGGCCTGAGAAGATCATTCTGATGGTCACCGAGGGATCGCATGAAGTCGCACTGGACGAACAGAACGATTCGAAGATCGAGATCCACAGGCTTCAGAAAACCGAATTCGATCATGCCGGCACAAGAAATGCCGCGGTATCATTTTCCGATGCGGAACTGGTGCTGTTCATGACACAGGACGCGGTTCCGGAAGACGTACATTTCATCGAAGAACTCGTCGAAGGCATGGAACAGGACGAGAAGATCGCAGTCTCGTACGCCCGGCAGCTCGCGAAGAAGGACACGAAACCCATCGAGCGGCTGATCCGGCGCTTCAATTATCCGGAAGAGTCCAGGATGAAATCCCTTGAAGACCTGGAAGCGTTAGGGATCAAGACCTATTTTTGCTCTGACGTGGCTGCGGTCTACAGGCGTGAGATCTTTACGGAACTGGGCGGTTTTGAGACGCCTGCGGTCTTCAATGAAGACATGGTCTTCGCCGCGAAAGCGGTGAAAGCGGGCTATAAAGTGTATTACAATGCAGAAGCCCGCGTCGTGCATGCGCACAACCTGAAACTCATGGAGCAGTTCCGGAGGAACTTTGACGTCGGCGCTTCTCAGGCTGATCATCCGGAAGTCTTCGAGGAGATCTCCTCCGAGAGCGAAGGCGGAAAGCTTTTCAAGACCGTGTCGAAAGGCCTCGTAAAACTGGGACGCTGGTACCTTCTGCCGTATTTCATTCTTCAGTGCGGCGCGAAATTCATCGGTTTCCGCCTCGGAAAGCGTTATCCGAAACTGAAGCCGGGATTTGTGAAGAAATGCAGCTCAAACAGAGCGTATTGGGAGAGATTCTATGGGCAAAATCAAAGTCACGCGGAATGAGATCGAGGGTCTCGCGGTCATCGAACCGACCGTTTTTAGGGATGAACGCGGCTACTTCGTGGAAACGTACAACGAGAACGACATGAAGGAAGCCGGACTGGATCTCCGCTTTGTGCAGGACAACCAGTCCATGTCCAGAAAGGGCGTCCTCCGGGGACTTCATTTTCAGAAACAGTATCCGCAGGGCAAGCTTGTCCGCGTGCTTCAAGGCCGTGTTTTTGACGTTGCAGTCGATCTTCGGTCAAATTCCCCGACCTTCGGCAAATGGTTCGGCGTGGAACTCTCGGATGAGAACATGAAACAGTTCTACATCCCGGAAGGTTTTGCGCATGGCTTTTACGTGATGTCCGACGTCGCCGTTTTTGCCTATAAATGCACGGATTTCTATCATCCCGGCGATGAAGGCGGCATGAAGTGGGACGATCCGGAGATCGGCATCGAATGGCCGCTTGACGGAGAGCCGCTTCTGTCCGAAAAGGATCAGAAATGGCTGGGCATCCGCGATACATTTCACTTTGGCGGGTAAGCAGAGAATATGACACAAGTAGACCTGAAAAAAACCACAAAGTATGCGGTCCTGGGCTTTCTCGTCTGTGCAGTCCTCTTTACAGTGGGGGCGTGGCAGACGATCAACGGGACGACGGCGCTTTATGAGAAAACGATCACGAGAGCGCTTTTCGGCGGAGAGGGCTTCAATGCTTCCATCAGCTGGTTCCTCCTTCTTCTCGTGCTTTTCGCCGTTCTGATGTTCTGGCTCAGAACCATGAAGAAGAAACAGGTGACCGGAAAGAAATCTCTGGGCCTGTTTATCATCATGACCTTCCACAAGTACCGCTTCCTTCTGGAACAGCTGGTACTCAGGGATTTCAAGATCAAGTACAAGCGTTCCATTCTCGGTGTGTTCTGGTCCTTCTTGAATCCGCTCCTCATGATGAGTGTCCAGTACATTGTTTTCTCCAAGATCTTCAACGTACGCGGCGCAGGCATCGATCATTACGCGATCTATCTCCTGTGCGGTATCGTTATCTGGGGCGGCTTCAATGATTGCGCGACACAGTCCATGCGGTCCATCATGGCAAACTCGCACCTGATCACCAAAGTTTATGTGCCGAAGTACATTTATCCGATCTCCAAGGTTCTTTCTGCCTTCATCAACGTGATCCTGTCGATGGTCCCGCTGCTTCTCGTAACCGTTGTCTACGGGCTTTTCTCGGATCCGCATCTGTTCCTGAAACCTTCGGTGCTTCTGCTGCCTTTTGCACTGATCCTGCTTCTTTTGTTTGTCATGGGCATCGGTTTTGTCCTGTCGACGTTGATGGTCTTTTTCCATGACATCGAGTTCCTCTGGGGCGTGTTCTCCATGGTCTGGATGTATGCGACGCCGATCATCTATTCGCTGTCGATGTTCAATTCGGCGAAGGCCGACTGGGTCAAGTTCATGATGAACTTCAACCCTTTGTATCATTACATCGATTTTGTCCGGGCGATCATCATGGACGGCGTGTCGCCCTCCTTCGCCGAGATGGGCATTTGCCTCGGTTTCTCGCTCCTGAGTTTCTTCCTGGGCGCATTCATCTTCAAGAAGAATCAGGACCGTTTCATCCTGTATCTGTAAG
>JAEEGF010977568.1_pt1 | contig 33691 bp, 31 predicted proteins | sample 9134171 | NCBI WGS metagenome assembly JAEEGF01 (sample SAMN16246542, study PRJNA631951) | gut metagenome | biome: gut microbiome; feature: rumen; material: AP-attached | host: Bos | place: Iran: Karaj | collected 2018-10
CAATGTCCCCGCCACGACAGCAGTTCCTTTTAGCAGTTCATAACAGACCGTGGGCCGCTTTCCCGTCACCCGTTCCACATCGTCTGCCAACATTCCTGCTGTTATGTCCACAACAGGATAGTCGTCGGCATCCGTACAGATGGTTGCCACACCATTGGCAGTAACCAATGGGAAATAACCCGCTTCAGGTTTCTCCGTCACCAGTGGGAAACCCGAAGCGAATATTGATAAAGCTATCATCAGCCCACCAAGGAGCATTGCAATCCTATTCATATTGATGTCTTTTTACCCTAATACCACATCGAGCACCATCATGAGGACAAAGCCTATGGCAAAACCGATGGTGCTGAGGTTGGAGTGCTCACCCTCGCTGGCTTCAGGAATGAGTTCCTCAATAACTACGTAGAACATGGCTCCGGCGGCGAAGGCCAGCAGATAAGGCAGGGCAGGAGTCATCAGCGAGGCCAGCAGAATGATGGCAAGACCGCCGATGGGTTCGACGGCTCCACTCAGGCTGCCGATAAAGAACGAGCGCCACTTACTATTGCCAGCCGCCCGCATAGGCATCGAAATGATAGCTCCTTCCGGCACGTTCTGGATGGCGATACCGATAGAAACAGCCAGCGCACTGGTAAGTGACAGGCCAGAGAGACCACTATCAGCTCCTGCAAACACCACACCTACAGCCATACCCTCAGGCAGGTTGTGGATGGTGACTGCCAAAGCCAGCATCGCCGTGCGAGAAAGGTGCGAACGGGGACCTTCTGGCTTGTCAGTGCCGATATGCAGGTGGGGAGTCAGTTCGTCCATCAGCAAAAGGAAGCATATACCTAACAGGAAACCGACGGCAGCAGGCAAAACCGACCACCGTCCGCTATCTGCAGCCATCTCCATGGATGGAATCAGCAGCGACCATACCGATGCAGCAACCATCACGCCCGAAGCGAAACCCAATAATGTTTTTTGCAAACGGGGCGACATTTCGTCCTTCATCAGAAAGACGAATGCCGCTCCAAGCATGGTACCCAGTAACGGGATGATCAATCCTATCAAAATCGTTTCCATTTGGGTGCAAAGTTACAAAAACAATCCCAACAATGCAATACCTAAAAATGAGGTTTACATTGCTGGGATAAAAGTTTCTATGCGGGCTGCCACTTGCAACGGACGGGCGATACAATCGCACCCTCCTTCTTCAACTCAGCAAAAGCCTTGTCCACTTCCTTACGGTCGATACCTGTAATTTCAGCAATCTTGCCAGCGTTGACGGGTGCACCGAACTCACGCATAGCCTGTAATACCTTTTCTTTCATAATCCGATTGTTTTTAGTAATTTGCAATATTGCGGTTATGGCGGCAAATATACAAAAAATCTCCCACATTTTAGGAATATGGGAGACATTTTTTGTGATTTATAACGATTTCCAAGGGTTTGCGTTTACCCTTGCAACTTGAACATACCCGTGCGGATGCTGGGGATGACACCGCCGCACGCTTGGCAAAGGCTTCTACACTCTCTTTCTCCAACGCATTCACAACTTGTGTTTCCACGTCATAACCGCTACGACGGAAATCGTCGCTCACGCGCTCCAGTGCCTGGGCACTTATGTCGCCCAGCAGGATCTTCTTGCCTGCCGCAATGCGCCGCACGATGGCCGTTCCCATACTACCGGCACCCAGCAGTGCCACTACCTGTTTCTTCTCGTTTCTGTCGAATACCATAGTCTTGTTCTCCTATACTTTAAATTGTTTCTAACTGGGTGCAAAGGTACGACGAAATAAAGAAAGTTTAGTTACCCAAATGGCAGCTAAACTTTCATAAAGTGCAGAAGATGATATCCCTTGCTTACGCCGCTCCCTTATCAAGGGAGCTCAAATGCCTGTACTCAGACGGTGATTTCCCCAATAATTACAGATTCGTTTTGAAAAAGTTCTCTATCTTGTCGTAGGGGATGACGCCCGCCATATCATCGTAGAGGTCAACGTGCGAGGCACCGGGGATGATGAGCAGTTCCTTGTTTCCCACCGTCTTGCTTTCGCCCTCTACATGCTGGCCTGTCATCTTTTCGAAGGCATACTCGCTGAAGTATCGCGAGTGGGCTTTCTCGCCATGGATGAGCAGTACGGGAGTTTCTATTTCGTGTGCAAAGGCCAACAGGGGCTGGTTGAGGAACGACTGGGTGCCGATGACATTCCAACCGTCTGTAGAGTTGCCGCTACGCTCATGGTAGCCACGCGGACACTTGTAATAAGCATGATAGTCCTTCAGGAACTGCGGAGCATCTTCTGGCAGCGGGTCCATGACACCACCTGCCCGCTTGTAGGTTCCCGTACGATAGTCCTCTGTGCGCTGGGCGGCAATAGCACGACGTTTCTCCATGCGCTGAGCCTGCGTGTCCTCGCTCCCGAAGTAACCCTCGGCAGTAACCTTGCTCATGTCGTACATCGTCATGGTGACGGTGGCCTTGATACGCGGGTCGAGGGCTGCGGCATTGATGGCCATGCCTCCCCATCCGCAAATGGCGATAATGCCAATGCGCTCTGCGTCCACGTTATCGAAGTTCGACAGGTAGTCGACGGCGGCAAGGAAGTCCTCGGTGTTGATGTCGGGCGAAGCCATTCGGCGCGGCTCTCCTCCGCTCTCACCTGTGTAGGAAGGGTCGAAGGCGATGGCCAGGAAACCGCGCTCAGCCATGTGCTGGGCGTAGATGCCGCTCGTCTGCTCCTTCACGGCTCCGAATGGGCCTGAGACGGCGATGGCGGCATACTTCCCTCCTTCGGGCTGTGTCTTGGGTGTGTACATGTCGGCTGCGAGTTCAATACCATAGCGATTGTGGAACGTCACTTTCTGATGATTCACATTGTTGCTCTTCGGGAACTTCTTGTCCCATTCTGTTGTCAATTGTAACTTGGTCATATTTTCTTTGTTTTGATTGTTTGTCTCTTTCTGTGTGCAAGCCGTCAGCATTCCGACAGCTAATGCCATAATAATCAGTCTTTTCATATCAGTTTGTTATTTTTGTTGCAAAGGTACGATAAAAATCCGCAACCCGTATAGACAGATTGCGGATAAAACTACCCAAATTATGGAATGTTACTTTTTGCGTTTCTCTTCGTAGAATTGTTTGGGCGTCTGACCCGTCGTATTTTTGAACATACGGGTGAAGTGCTGGGAATATTCAAAGCCCAGTTCGTCGGCCACTTGTGCGATGCTCCGGCCACTGAGAATCAGATTCTTGGCACGATGAATCACAAAACCTCGAATATAGTCTTTCGGACTCTCGCCCAGAGCACCACGCACGATGTCACCGAAATAGCTGGGCGACAGACACAACTCGCTGGCGCAGTATTTCACGCTGGGGAGGCCCTCGGTGCGCTGCTTGCCTTGTTCAAAGTAGTCAATAAGCACCTGCTGAAAACGGACCAGGATGTCGCTGCTGCCAGTCGTCATCTCCTTAAATTGGCGGGCATAGAAGCGGTTGCAGTAGTCCAGAATCAGCTGTATGTAATCTCGCACGATGTCGTCCTGCACATTGTCGCCATCGTTAGTCAACTCAGCCCGTATATTCGACATCAGCCCCGAAAGCGTGTCTTTCTCTTCGGTATTCAGGAAGAGCGCCTCGTTGCTGTTGTACGAGAAGAAATGATAGTCTTTCATGCGCCGTTCTATCTCCGTGCCGTGGATGAACACGGGGTCGAACAGCAGCACCCAACCGTGATACTGCCGTCGCGTGCCGTCATCGCACTTGCCACCAACCTGACCAGGAGCAAAAGCTAACAGCGACCCGTCGCCATCGTGGTAGGTGCCAATGCCGTAGGTCAGGTTCTCGGGGAACTCCCGCTGCAGGAAGATGCCGTAGCATTCTATGCGGTTCATGGTATGGCGTATCTTGCCAGCCTCGTCGTAATGGATGATGGCGACGTGGGGATGCAGGACCGGCACACTGATGTCGCGTGCGTAGTCGTTAGCCTCGTTGATGTACAAATCCAGCGTCATTTCGGCTGCGAAGATACGAAAAAAATGTCATATTCGAGTGGATATGGCAGAAGATTTGGGATTATTTATGAAAATCGGATTTCTTCGGTGAAGGGGATGAAGTGCTTTACACCCTCTGTTGTCAACTGTGGATAGTCGCGGTTGAAGCGGACGAGGGTGGTCTGTGGGAATTGTGCCGCCATGCGCTCGAAGGGGAAACGGATGATGACGGGGGTGTTGAAGCCTACGCCCAATTCCAGAAGCAGCAGACGATGCGTGCTGGCCTGCTGGACGAATGTCTGATAGCGGCGAGCCTGCTGGTGCCAATGGGCATCCTCAACAAAGGTGTCATCGCAGCGGAGGTTCATCGATACAGGTTTGCCATCGGGAGTATGAGGAATCTGCTCTGTGGGGATGCGGCAATCCTTGATGAGTGGTAGCACTTGGTTCACCCAATCCTGATTATGATACAGTTCTTTAGGGAAACCCGATTGTGGCTGGAAGTAAGCATAATCGCCCTGTGTGGCAAAGATACGGTCTTGGTCGAAGCCAGCCTTTTCGAACTGGCCATCTACGTTAGTTGTGATGACAAAGTATTTTTTCTCTTTGACCACATCGAAAAGCTGACGATAGAGCGGCAGCGCCTCTGGCCGATAGCGGGCAAACCAGATATGCTTGGCCCACTGAGCCCACAGTTCTTCTTCGGTCTTGAAGGGATAGAACGATGCTGAATAAAGGTCGGTGATACCGTAACGATTGATCCACTCACGGAACTCTTGACGGAAATCCTCACCTGCATAGTCGAGCCCTGCGGCAGCAGAAAGTCCTGCGCCTGCACCAATCAGCACGTAGTCGGCATCAGCAATCAGTTGATGCAATTGATGTATCTTGTCCATCTCCTAATTATCAATTATCAATTGTCAATTATCAATTGTTTATAGATGTCATAATCCTTATCTAAGAATACGTTGAACACGATGGTCTTAATCGATTGCCTCGGATAACGTTTCACCGTCTCGATGGCAATCTCCGCAGCCCTTTCGTTTGGGAAATGAAACACACCTGTGGATATGCAGCAGAAGGCGATACTCTCTAGTCCAGCCTGCTCTGCAAGGTCGAGACAAGAACGGTAGCACTGGGCCAGTTGTTCTTCTTGTTCCTTTGTTGGAAGGTAAATACTCCCCTCGCCCTTTGGAGAGGGGTTGGGGGTGAGGCTTATGATGGGGCCAACAGTGTGGAGAACGTGCTTGGCTGACAGATTATAGCCATTGGTCATCATGGCCTCGCCCGTTTTCAGGAGCCTGCCCTGCAGCTGGTCATTGCACTCCTTTCTGAGTTGGATACCTGCTGCCGAGTGGATGCAGTTGTCGATGCAGTTATGAAGCGGTGCCCAGCAACCTAAGCCTTGTGCATTGGCAGCATTAACGATGGTATCGACTTTCAAACGAGTGATGTCGCCCTGCCAGAGCTGTATGCCTTCTCCGTCAAGTTTTACAACTCCCTTATCCTCAGCTTGCTGCTGCAACTCGGCATCCTGCATCCTCAGAAAGTCTGCTGAAACCTCTTTTGGTGCCCAAACGTTCATGAGAGCACGCATCATCCGCTGTCTCTCATTCAGAGAAGATGGAATCTGATAGCTGACATGCGCGTCAGCCATCAGATACCGGATAATGTTTTTCAGATTTTCAAGCCTGCCCATCATACTACCACTTCAATTCTTCCTGAAGGATGTTGCCGTCGTTCATGGGGCTGTCGGCCTCAGTGAAGGCATTGGCCTTGTACTGGATGCAGAGCATCGTCAGGTTCTCGTTGCCAGTGTTCTTCAGCGCACGCTTGCCATCGGGAGCCACGCGGATAATGGTGCCCTCGCTGACGGGGAAGATCTCGCCATCCACCTGATACTGGCCCTCACCCTTCAGGATGATATAAAGCTCCTCGTGGGTCTTGTGGGTGTGCAGGAAACCGCTGTCCTGACCAGGAATGAGTGTCTGGAACGACAGTTCGCTACCTGTAGCACCTACGGCCTGACCTACGAACACCTTACCCTGAATGGTGACTGCACCCATCGGCAGCTCGTGCTCAATAATCTCATTTACCTTACCTACGCTTACTGCGCTGAAATTCTTACCTGTTGCAATTGTCTCAATCTGTTTCATAATGTCTTTTACTTTTATAATTAATAATGTTTATACCCTTTTGGCTTACGCCGCTTTCCCGTTTAGCGGGAAACGCTCAAATGTTTTGACGGTGCAAAGGTACGGTGAATTTTTGGTTCCCACAAGAAGGCACTTTTTGGTGCCATAGTTACCAAAAAGTAGGAATTGTGATGTTATCGGGGTTTGCAGAAAACGACTTTAACTTTGATTAACTTAGTATAATTTGGCAAGTCGCTCATGCCAGCTATCATGGCCCTTATCGAATGAGGACAAGCGCATTTCAAGGAAGTGGTAACGGATTAGAAATAAGCCAACTCAGTTATACAATGGATGTCAGCAGGGTGTACAGATAGCTGCCAAAGGATATGAGCAGCCAAATCATGAGGGCGATGAGCAGGAGAAGAAGGATAAGAACAATGGCTGACTGCCAGGCTCGTTGATTCACCTGCTTGATGACTGCTTGGTTGCCATCGACAAAGCCCTGAATCATCTGCATGTTCTGGGTGTTGGCACGATGGAAGATATCGATGATATCGCCTACGAAGAACGGGATCATGCCTAATAGCACATCCCGCAGGGCATTGTTGAGTACAGCCAATGTCAGCGGAACGCTCTTGATGACACGTGCGGAGAAATAGACAAACGGCACGACACAAATCAAGGCAATGGCATCACCCCATCCAGGAATAACACCGATGAGCGCATCCAGATAGTAGCGATCCATGTAGCGGGTCAGCCCTTCCATCGTCTGATAGGCCTTATTATCCATCAGACGTTGGCGTCGTAAAAGCCGTTTCTCGTCTTTATTCATAGACTATACGAGCTCTTTTCCAAAAGGTGACAAGGCCAGCTTTGCCAAACGGAAGTGCATCTTTCCGAAGGGGATACCAATGATGGTGACGCAGAAAATGAGGCCATAGAAGATATGGGTGAGCCAGATCCAGATGCCGCCCACGAAGAACCATAGCACATTCATGAATATGCTCAGACAACCTGGTTGTGATGGCTTCCACTTCACCTTCGTGCCGAACGGCCAGATGGCCAGCATACCTAGTTTCATGCTCTGCAAACCGAAGGGGATGCCGATGATTGTTATCATCAAAATCAGTCCTGCGATGAAATACTCCAGGGCAATATGCAGCCCGCCGAAGATAATCCATCTGGTATACCTTGAATACAGCCTTTAGACAACCTTCGTCGAAACGGGCATTATGGGCCACGAAGGGAATAGTGGCAATCTGGTATCTCATGTCATCGATCTCTTGATCTGAAAAGAACACCTCGACAATGCGCTCTTCCAGCTGCTGCCATACCAATACCAACACCTTCTTGCCGTTACGATAGATATGGAGTTGGCGCGAGCGGACTACAGCTGTCAGTTCTGGGTCATCCTGCATGGCAAGCCAAAGAGGATGATAGATGCCATCCTCGTCAAACAACTTCTTCTGTAGATGTGAGCACATGTTTGTTGTGTCAATAGTCATCATTTCAATCAAACAGTTTCTTCCACAACCACAACACTGTAACAGCACCGACTACGCAGAAGACGAAGTTGGTGAGATACCCTTTACCAAGCAGTTCGATGTTCAGCAGGTGGCTGATAAAGGTTCCGGCGTAGCTGCCGATGATGCCTATAATAAGGTTCATGCAACATCCTTTACCTTCACCGCTCATGATGCGGTTGGCAACGTAGCCAACAAGAATACCAGTCAGTATCGGCCAGGCGGTAAAATCTGCAATGTGTTCTAACATATCCTAAGTTATTCTGATTTGGTTTTGAAAAATGGACATCGTTTGCCGATACACTGGTTATTCTTGTTGGAATAATCGCAGACGATATCTGGCTTTTCCATTTCCACACCGAACTTCTCCTTGGTGAAGTCGATGGCAGAGAGGATGGAGAGATAGGAGTCGCGCTTGCAGCAGCGAGGGCCACCGATATTGCCAATCTCGCCAAGCGACTTTGCCGTCATATGATGCGAGAGAGCAAAGGGCTCTTGTGCCAACGGAGTGGACTTGGAGATAATGGAAACATACATGCCGGAACTGATGCCAGCCACTACGATATAATTGTTGACTCCGCGGAACTTTCCGTATTTGGCCAGCGTCCCTTGGAATGCCTTTGGCTCGTTCAGAATCAGCTGCATGTGCAGGTTGCCATCACTGGTCAACTCCGCGATCTTCTCTTCCAGCGCTTTGACTACATCCTCAGTCAATGGCTGTTCCTTATATGCCCTTACACTATGACGGGCTGCGATAGCTTCTTGTATTGTCATTTGCATAAATACATTTAAATCTGAGCACAAAAGTAGCAAGAAATGCTGAATTATTGCTACCTTTGCGAAGTTTTTTGAGAAATATTAGGATATGGAAGAACTAAGAATTGATATGCGCAAGCAGACTCCAGAGCAGGTACAGCAAAGTATCAAGGATGCTCAGTTGTGCTTTAAGCTCAACCACACCATGCCTTATACCGATGAGTATAACGAGTTGGTGAAGCAGATCTTTGGTGAGTTTGGTGAAGGTAGCCGTTTGATGACTCCCACAACGGTTGTAAGGGGCAATTATCAAATAACCACGATCCAGAGGAACATCAGATAATAACGTGTAAACCAGTCGTGTTGAAACACAACTGTTGGATAGGTGCTGGTGCTACGATTCTTCCTGGTGTGACTGTCGGCGAGAATGCCATCGTAGGAGCTGGCGCAGTTGTTACCAAGGATGTAGAGCCTAACACAGTCGTCGGTGGAATACCCGCAAAGCTGATTAAGAGACTTTGAGCAGGAAATCAAGCCCCTCATAAATAAGCATTGTCGCCAGAGGTATTCTGATGGTTGAACACGAGGTCGAGACAGGCTTTATCAAGTGCAACGGGGTCAGCCGAGGCCAGGATGCCGATGTCTTTCATCTGCGGAGTATGAGGATTGCCGTCGCAGTCGCAATCGACGCTGAGGTTGTTCATCACATTAATATATATGATGTTCTTGCCCTCCTGCTTGAAGTAGTTGTGAACGGCCTGCGCAGCTGCTGCCATCAACTCCAGGAAAGAGTCTTGGTTGTTGTTACCCCATGGACTGGTGGTGCTCTTGCCTGCCGAGTGGATGTAAGCCTTGCCACTCTTCGATGCCACACCAATTGACTGGTTCTTCAGCACACCTCCGAAACCGCCCATGGCATGACCCTTGAAGTGGGCCAGATTGATCATGAAATCGTAGTTCGCAAGATGTGTACCTACGATGTCGTGCTTGATCCATTTTGTATCCGTAACTGGAATCTCCATATCGCCGTCCTCGTCCATGATGTCAACAGTGGCGATGGCCGTGTAGCCACGTTCGGCGATAGCCTGCTTGTGTTTGGCAGTTTCCTTAGTGAAATAGACCTTAGGACTTTGCGCCGTCATTGTTATTGCCGTTAATGCGGCACAGACTGCAAGAACTATTTTCTTCATATCGATGTAGCTTTACTTTAGTTTGTTATACACTTCGTCAGTTACAGGCTCCAGCCAATCGTTAGATTCCTCACCGCCCGTCTTGACGTGGGTGGTGTAGTGTTGGAACCATGAGTTTTTCTGTGCACCATGCCAATGCTTCACGCCCTCTGGAATGTCGATAACTACACCATAGACATCACCGTTGCCTCGTTTTCGCTGAGATTTGCGGCCTTAATGGGAGCAACGAAGCTGTCGCCAATGAAATACTGAGCATAATTTACGTTTGGTTCTCCTACAGGAAAGGCACATGCTGCCAATCCCTTTTGACGCTCTGTCAGCGTCTGACCTTGTACTGTTGCCATAGTCATTATTGCTATTCCAAAAATTACGATTCTTTTCATATCAATGTGTGGCTTTGATCTTCGATCGAGCCTACTCACGCTCGGCAAAGCTCAAGTAAACTTGGCTTTGCGCTCGCTAATGCGTAGCCTTAAGATATTGTAAATCTCCATACGATCTTGTATTTTGAAATCCATAATTTTATCGTTTTTATGTTTCGCGATGTGATGAATCACGCTGCAAAGGTACGACAATCCCCTGAAACTTGTGTTACACAATTTACGGGGTTTTTTACCAATTTTACCGAAAATCGCGATTTTTCGCATAACTGCATATGTACTGTCTTACCTCAAAAAAAAGTAGCACCCGTAGGCGCCGTTTATTCCATTTATTTTCGTTTATCGCGAGGTCTGTTCACACGATATAGGAGGAAGAATAAGAATCAATTAAAACTCCGCAAAATTTGGATGTATCAAAAATTAGTCGTATCTTTGCAGTATGTAAGTTTAATATAATCAATATGTATTCATTATGAACATCAAACATAAGAGACCCAAGTTCTTGTCTGGCTTGAGTAAGAGCAGCTTAGTAAAGCAACTGCTCATGAGCACCCTCGGCACCACCATCTCTATCATACTTACCTTCGGTTCGACATCCTATATAAACAAACTGAAGGACGAGAAGGCCCGTCGCCTGGTCGCTATGACTATCATCAGCGACATTGATCAGAGTAAGAAAGTGGTAAAAAGTCTTATGAATGCTGAGGAGAAAGGACATGATGTCACCAGTTGTCTGATGAATAACGTAGACCATTTAGAAAGCATTTCCGACGATTCGCTCTTTGTTTTCTTCGAATATGTTGGACGTAGTTCGTTCAATGTCGATCAGGAGTTCAAGAAAGCCAACGAGAACATCTTCAACAGCAATCAAGACTCGTGGAGTAAACTCAACGACCGGAAGTTCCTCAATAATGTGCAGGAAATCTACAATGCCAGATCCGTCTTAGAACGTCAGATGAAAGATTGGGTCTATTTCCAGAAACCCCTCACGGAGGATGAGGAATACCAGCTGATTATGAATTCCGATGCTCTAAATACCCGCGAAACATTTCTTTCTGAATGTCGCAAATTGTTGAATTCAAGTCGGGTAAAAAATTACATCGGACATTATCAAATGCGCATGAAGTGTTACAGGCGCATCATGGAATACCTCAACAAGAACGAAGAAAACAAACTCCTGATGGATATCACAGAGCAGGATCTGGAGGACTTTACAAAAACAACTTACATGGAGGTGCGCCCTGCCAAAAAAAGTGAAATTGCGGGAATTTGGAATGCAGTAACTTCTGATGACAGAGAGCAGATAACCTACGAGTTCCGTAAGGATAATACCTTCACAACCCGTCAGACCACGCCTTGGGGGCACAGCATTTATACGGGCTTTATGATACAATGGTTCACAATGACTGGCACATGGCATACTAAGGGAGATTCGCTCATATTGAACTACGACCTGAAGAGTTGTAAGGTTGATGTCGATGACGCAAGTATTACCTACACACCTGATATGGTCGATGAGATAGAACAGTTTAAGAGCGACCTGATTGGAGGAAAATTCTTGCCCAAGGCCATCAAGGTACTGGAGCAGAACAATCGCAAAGCGTATGCCACCAATATCGACAAGCAGGGCACTCGCATGGAGCTGACCGAACCAGACAAAATCCCCGTGCATTATCGGAAACAGATGTGACGGAACCGATAAAAAGGGATAAGATGCCTGAGTCGTTACCAGATGCGCACGCGGTCTTCTGGTTTGACGAAGAGCTTGTCGGCAGACCTGACATCGAAGAGGCGGTACCAGTCGTCCATGAGTCGACAGATGCCGTTGACGCGGTTGTGGCCTGCGGAGTGAACATCGTTGGTATACGACGCCTTCAACTGTTCAATGCTGCGCTCACGGCCTTCCAGAGCGACCGATACGCCATAGGAGAGGAAGAACTTCTTGACCTGTTCGTGGAACTCCTTGCCATAGAATCCCTGATTGAGCAGTCGGCGCTTGTAGGCTTCGAGCGCTAATGTCACACCACCGTAGTCGGCCATGTTTTCCTTCAGCGTAAACTCGCCGTCGGCGGGCTGTCCGGGATAGTGCTCCAGCTGTCCCCAGAGGTCGATAAGCTGTTGTTGCTTCTGTTCGAAGGCCGCTTTGTCCTCGGGTGTCCACCAGTCGCGCAGGGCACCTGTTTCGTCGTGTTTCGAACCGCCTGCGTCGAATCCGTGACACATCTCATGTCCGAAGACGAAGGCTGTGCCGTAGAGTGTGGCTTCGCTCTGCTCTATATCGAAGGTTGGTGCTGTGAGGAATGCGGGCAGGATGACGAGCTGATTGTTACCAGGATCGTACATGGCGTTGTAAAGTGAGAATGGCAGCAGCGAGCACCAGAAGTCCATGCCGTTGGTCTTGACGCTGCGTCCTACTATCTTGCGAGCGTATTCTGCTGTCTGCAGTCGAAGATTGCCGACGGTCTCGAGTAGTGTCTCACCTTCGACGACGGGGGTGAACTCGTCGTTCCACTGGTCGGGATAGCCGATATTGAAAATCATCTTGCGGGCCTTGTTCTGTGCCTCCTGCTTGGTGGCATCGCTCATCCAGTCGAGCTTGCTGATGCGCTCGATGAGTATTTGGCGGAAATCCTCCATCATTTCGAGGCACTTCTCCTTGTAGATATTCTCCTTGCCATAGGCCTCCACCTGCTGACGATACATGTAGTACTTGACATTCTTCATGGCCAGATTCAGGCGGTCGGCACTATTGATATTTTGTCTAAACCTTGGGATGAAAATGAAGTCTTGTCCGAAGAGGTAGTAAATCATATAGTCGCGTATCTGGGCGATGCTCTCGTCGGTGCCAGCCAGCAGCGTTTCGCATGCACGCTTCAGAGCATCCGTTTGACTTTGACTAAGGATATCAGTTAACAGCTTGTCAGCGAATTCGCCAACGCCTATCAGACGGCATACCTCATTGAATGCTGTAGGGATGCTGGCGCTGCGTCGGGTAGGCCTGGGATTATCGATATTGCGCTTAACCATGTTGAACACGCTTTCGTAAGCAGCCAATTCCAATTTCTCTATCACGGTGGCATTGTTGACGATTTCCTCTATGCGCTCATTGCCATAGCCAAAACTGGTAATGTCTTTACATGTTGCTGCCACCAATTTGCCCACCATTTCCTCATTTCCCATAGCGTAAACGAGCTGGGCTGTAGGAGTGGGTGGTGCTGATATGAGAACAGGTTGAATGACTCCCTCGTCGCCAAAGAACATCTGACGCGCCAGGGGCTGATAGCCCCACTTGTGCATCTGGGTGAATGCTGCCAACAGCTCGTCCTGTGTCTTGACGGATTCCAGATACTCTATGCGCGACTTTAATAGCTCAAAATCCCGGGTGTCGTCATTCTCTATGGCTTCCACGCGTTGGCGCACAGCCGATATCACAGGGTCGTCCTGATTATTGAGTACCTTTGCTTCCATCGCTGCCAGCTTCCTGCTGACTATCGTGGGAACATCTAGTGCGGTAGAATCGTCCAGCCACTTGCCATAGGCATAGCGGTAGAAGTTGTCGCCAGGGCGTACGGCTTGGTCGATGTACTGGTCGTTACTGAACGCTTTGTCTTCGGTTGCGCTGGGAACCGGATTGTCGCTGATATTAACGCACGACATGATGCCTGGCAATACAAGCATCAAGAACATCCATAGTTTAATAGTCTGTTTCATGTTGTAATAATGTTTAGGTTTTGTAAATAATTAGTTGTTTCTTCATCCTCTTGCCATTTTATAGATTGTTTCCATGTCGTCGGCGTTGAGCACCTTCAGACCGCCACAGGTGGACGTGTAATTACGGCTGCACTTGCGCGTCATCTCACGTATCTCATCGTCGGTAATGTCGCGACCAATGAGTTCCTTGATGTTGATAGGCATGCCGATGGCATGGTAGAAACGCTCAACGGCCTCGATGCCCTTCAGAGCTGTGCCCTCGGGATCGGTAAAGTCGTTGGGAACATCCATCACATTGACGGCAAAGCGAACAAAACGACGCAGATTCTCGTGCATGGTGTAACGCGCCCAACTAGGCCAGATGGCAGCCAGACCGGCTCCGTGAGTGACGTCGAACATACCGCTGAGTTCGTGCTCCAGCTGATGGGTAGCCCAGTCTTCCTGAACACCCTTGCCCAGCAGTCCCCAGTGGGCCACACTACCGCCCCACATGATCTGGGCGCGCTGACGATAGTCCTCGGGATTCTTCAGCACATCGAACACGGCTGTCTTGATGCGGCGCATGGTGGCCTCGGCCAGGTCGGTGGTCAGGTCCATATCATCGTCCTTGGTGAAGTAGCGCTCAAAGATGTGCATCAGCATATCAGTCACACCAGCCGCCGTCTGATAGGGTGGGAGTGTAAAGGTGCGACAGGGGTTCATGATAGCAAACTTGGGGCGCGACATGTTGTTCGAGTAGCCCAGTTTCACATCGCCGTCCTCATTGGTAATAACCGAGGCCTCGCTCATCTCGCTACCAGCAGCAGGAATGGTCAGTACTGAGGCTACAGGCAACATCGTCTTGGGAGCCTCGGCCTTACCCAGATACAGGTCCCAAACATCTTCGTCCATGCAGACGCCATAGGCGATGCACTTGGCACTATCGATGACGCTACCGCCACCAACGGCCAGAATGAAATCGACACCCTCCTGACGGCACAGCTCGATACCCTGCTTGGCGAGCGATAGACGGGGATTAGGCACCACGCCACCGAGCGTAACAAACTCTACGCCACCATCGCGCAAAAGGCCGCAGATCTTATCCAACAGACCAGAGCGCACGGCACTCTTTCCACCATAATGAACCAGCACCTTAGTGCCACCATACTTCTTCACGAGAGCAGCTACCTGCTCTTCTGACTCCTTACCGAACACAACCTCGGTCGGTGCATAATAATTGAAATCCTTCATATCTGTTGTTTTTATTAATTGTTAGTCCATAGGATAGCGTACGCCCCATTTCTGTCGCAGACCATCCATGAGTTGCATGATGTAGAGGGTTTCGTCGTGCGGCATCTCACGAGGTTCCAAAAGACCTTCCATCAGGGCTTCACGACAAGCCAGGAACTGATATTCGTAACCTGTAATCTGTTGGGGAACCTGAATGGTCTCGACGAATGTGCGATTGGGTCCGTTGACAGTAATCTTTTGTGGGTTGTTGATGTTGTCGATAATCAGGTTGCCCTCCGTTCCGGCAATCACGCCGATATTGTCACCCACGCAGGCGGCACTCGACTGAAGGTTGCACAGCACACCATCTTCGAGTACCAACGTGATGGCGTTAGTCAGGTCCATGCCCGTCTTCGACTTCACGCATTGGCTATCAATGCTGACGATATCGGCAGGGAAGAACATTCGTACGAAGTTCAACGCATAGACACCCAGGTCGAGTAGTGCACCACCACAAAGGTCAGGACGCATGATGCGGGGTTTGTCGCCCATCGAGTAACCTAAGGTGGCTGTGACGAGGCGTGGCGTGCCGATGCGTCCGCTGCTGATCAGATTGCGGACTATTTTTACCACAGGCTGATAACGTGTCCAGATGGCCTCGGCGAGGAACACTTTCTGCTCATGGGCGATGGCGAGAATCTCCTCCGTCTGTCGGGCATTCGCCATAAAAGCTTTTTCCACCAGACAAGGCTTGCCTGCTAAGAGAGCCTCACGTGTCACGTCATAATGATGTGAGTGAGGCGTACCGACATAGATGAGGTCTACGTCAGGGTCGGCTATCAGTTCGCCATACGAACCGTACGCCTTAACGATATTCCACTTGTTGGCAAAAGCCTCTGCTTTCTCTAATGTCCGTGACCCCACGGCGTATGCTTCGCATTCCGTGAGTCCGTTTAGAGTGATGGCTGCTTTCTCAGCTATCCATCCAGTGCCGATGATGCCGACACGCAATATACCATTCTGTATCATAGTTACTTTACTTATTTCTTGTTATGTCTTAATAGACTGACTTCCAGTATTGCCTTTTTTACGGGGGCTACCGTTAATCAATAAAACCTTCATAATCGTATTTGCTTAGATACTGGCTGTAAAGTTACGAAAAAAACTCCCAAACCATAGGGACTTTGGAAACGACTTTAACTTTGATTAACTTAGAGTCATTAGAAAAATCAACATATTCTTTGAAAAAAAGTTGTAAAGATTGCGATTATTCGTTGGAAAAATTGTATTTTTGCACCCACTATTGACGAGCTATTATTAAAATGTATAGACATATTCAATCGCTATTGTTATTGATATTCCTGCCAATAACGATGTTAGCGTCCGTACCTGATATGAAGTTCAGAAGACTTGATATGCGGGATGGACTCTCTAACTCGCAAGTGAACTGCATCTTTCGCGACTCACAAGGAAGGGTGTGGATAGGAACCCCTTACGGCCTGAACCGTTATGATGGCTATCGGATCAAGAGCTACTTTTCGCATACTGCAGACTCTTTGTCAATGCCAGCAAGTAATGTGGAGGATGTGATGGAAGATGCCGAAGGCAACCTGTGGATGAGGCATGGCGTGGTGTATTCCGTCTTCAATCCTCAGACAGAGACTTTCAACCGACATCCTGAACGTTGGCTGCAAAGCATGGGGGTGAAAGGAAGCATTGACCGTATCTATATAGATAGGAGAAAGCAGTTCTGGGTAAAGACCTACGACCAGGGCGTCTGGTACGTGAACCCCTCCACCCGAAAGGTCAGACATTTCCCATTTGGCGACGGACCGCAACAGTTTAATGCCGATATCGGTGTCAGCAATATGGCTGAATATGGCAATAGTCTGGTTATTGTGTCGAACAATGGCGACTTAGTGTGCTTCAATACCCGTCATGCATGGATTTCCTGGAAAAGCCATACGCTAAGACGAATGGGGGCCGAGAAGGATGCCGGCTATTTCGTGACCATCGATTCGGACAAGAATATATGGGTAATCGTAGAAGGACGTGTCTATGTGTGGCTGCGTAAGGCATGCCGATGGATTGATTCTGCCGATGAGGCTTTGCGCTATTTAGGTATATCGGGATTGCCTAAGGATACCAAGATATGGGATATTGCCGTCGATAAATATCGTCAGTTGTGGCTTGCCACAGACCATCAGGGACTTCTTGTCGTCAATGTCAGGGAGAAGTCGCTTCGTCAGTTTCTCAATGCCAAGAACGATGAGACATCTGTGTCTGCCAATACGTTGCGCAAGATATACCGCGACCAGAAAGACCGTATGTGGATAGCTACCTATATGAACGGTGTCAACTACTATGCCGAGAATCTGCATCGTTTCCGTCATGTACAGGCAGGCAATATCAATACGGTATGTGCTGATCAGGAAGGCAATTATTGGCTGGGGTCGGACGATCAGGGTATCATACGCTATAACCCGACTACTGGCGAGAAGACCATATTCAACAGGTCGCAGACAGGATTAGGCTCCGACGTCATCGTGAGCAGTCTTGCGGCAACCGACGGGACGCTCTGGTTTGGCGCCTACGAAGGAGGCTTGGTGCAATATAAGGACGGCCGTTTTCATGCATACAAAGCAACCGGTCAGTCAGACCGTTTGGTTCATAACAGCGTGTGGGCCCTGGCCGAAGACCAATGGGGCAATATCTGGCTGGGCACGCTAGGAGCCGGCGTGCAGCGTATCGATCGCCGGACGGGCCGATTCACGACACTCGACGACCGGACCGGACTGCCCACCAACTATATATCATCCATCCAACTGACGCGCGACGGGTGGCTGTTGATAGCCCATACCGATTTCTATTCGTTGGTCAACCCCAGGACTATGGAGGTCAGGAACTCCTCGTTGGAAGAGCTTACCTCTGATCTTCCACTGACACCAGCATCCAATCAGGTCATGGAGGATTCACGAGGGCTGATATGGCAAGGAACAGCCTCTGGCGTTACTATCAGCTGTCAAAAGAACGGCGTCTGCCGTCCGCTGGCCACGAATGCCGGCCTGACCGGAACCGTCAATGGGCTGGTAGAAGACAGCCGGCATACCGTTTGGGTCATCTTTCAGAATAGCATATCCAACGTCATTCCCCTGGCCTCCGATGACGGGTCGTGGACCTTTGTGGTGCGTAGCTTCAATAATCGCGATGGTTTGCAGGATGCTCCTTTCAACCAGCGTTCAGCTGTACTGTCGCCCGACGGAAAGATTATCGTTGGCGGTCATGAGGGTATCGATGTGATTGACCCTCAGCGGATGGAAGTGGCTTATAGTGAGGACGTTCCGATGATCAGTGGCGTCAGGATGATGGATGGACCTTCGATGCCTGTGTCAGGTCGCTTGGACTTGGCGTACGATGAAAACCATTTCGTCATACAGCTGGCATCCAACAATGGCGAGGTGCACAATCGCAGCCGTTTTGCCTATCGTATGGAAGGCTTGAACAGCGGGTGGCTGTATACGGATGAAAACAATGCCAATGCCGTCTATACCGGTCTGCCTTCAGGACGCTACACGTTCTGTGCCCGTATGCTGAACGATGACGGAACGCTAGGGGAGAAGGAGTGCAGGCTGAATATCACGATAGCCACCCCGTGGTATCGCTCATGGTGGATGCTGGCTGTCTATGTGCTGCTGATAGCTGCAGGTCTGTATTGGCACTATAAGCGCTATCAGGAAAAGATGCGACTGGAAAAGCTGAAGCTGCAACAGGAAAGCAATCATCTGCTTGATGAGCAGCGCCAGAAGTTCAACGATATGATTAGCGATGAGTTGCGCCTGCCTTTCCATGAGACTTTCGAGTCGTTGAATTCGATGATGAAGCGTGAAACCGACGAACAGCGCTACGAACAGCAGCAGCGGGTGTTCACACATCTTGAGGAGTTGTTGCAACAGGTAAATAGCATGGTGGAAAAGAATCACGGTCAGACCAAGCTGGTGCCACAGATAAAGGAGGTGGAGATATCCAATCAGGATGAGAAACTGGTGCGTGATGCTACAACCTACGTAGAGGAAAATCTTAGTAATTCGGATATCAGCGTCGAAACAATGGCGGAAGCATTGGCTATGTCGCGTGTTCATCTATATAAGAAATTGACAGCTATTACCGATATGACACCCTCTGAGTTTATCCGGCAGATACGTTTGCGCCATGCGGAACAGCTGCTCCGGAAGAGCCAGATGACGGTTTCGGAGGTAGCCTATAAGGTTGGATTTAACAACCCGCGCTATCTCACGAAATACTTTAAAGAGATGTATGGCGTCATGCCGTCGGAATACAAGAAAAGCGCAGATTAGGGCGGTTATATAACAAATCATACATGTTTTGTTAACAAATGATGCATAGGGTATAACGTATGCACTCATAGTTTGTGTAAAAATCAGTTAGCCTGTAAAGAAAAGTGTTCGTACCTTTGCAGTACAATTTTTTTATGTTTTAATTCTAACCAAAACAAGTAAACTATGAGTAAATTTTCTCTTAAGTTTGTTGCACTCGTCGTGGCAATGTTCACGATGCAGGCAATGGGTGTTGGGTCTACTCTTAGTGCCAAGGTTGTTGTTGGTAAAGTTGTATCTGCTATTGACGGTGAACCACTCATTGGTGCCACAGTTCAGGTGGATGGAACAAGTACTGGAACAATCACCGATTTTGAAGGCGACTTCAAGATCGAGGCTAAAGAAGGGCAGACCTTAGTGGTATCTTACATTGGCTATATTTCCAAGAAGGTACAGGTGGGTTCTGCAAGTGATTACAACATTACGTTGGACGAAGATCGTGCTTCGCTCGACGAAGTGGTAGTCATTGGTTACGGTGTTCAGAAAAAGAAACTGGTAACGGGTGCTACGCTTCAGGTGAAGGGTGAAGACGTGGCTAAGCTCAACACCACCAATCCACTACAGGCTCTGCAGGGTCAGACGCCTGGTATGACCATCATCTCTGAGTCAGGTCAGCCTGGTGAGGGTCTGAAGGTAAACATTCGTGGTCTGGGTACCACGGGTAGCAGCGGTCCTCTTTATATTATAGATGGTGTACGTGGCGACATTGCTACTGTGAATCCTGCTGATATCGAGAGCATCGACGTGCTGAAGGATGCCGCCTCTGCAGCTATCTATGGTTCGCAGTCAGCCAATGGTGTCGTGCTCGTGACGACCAAGAACGGTAAGGAAGGTCGCGCAGTGGTCAGCTTCGACGGCTATTGGGGTTGGCAGAGTGCTCCCCGTAAGGTGCAGATGCTCAATGCCAAGCAGTACATGACCATCATGGACGAGCAGAACATCAACTCTGGTGGTGCTGCCTACGACTGGTACGGCATGAATGCTGACGGTTCAATGAAGTATGCCAGCATCTTCGACAAGGACGGCAACCTCTACGATACCGACTGGGTAGATCAGATGTTCAAGGACAATGCCCAGACCTATAGTGCCAACCTCAGCATTAGTGGCGGCAGCCAGAAAGGTAACTATGCCGTATCGCTGGGCTATATGAATCAGGAAGGTATTGTTGGTGGCAAGGATGTGTCAAACTATTCGCGCTATAACTTCCGCGTCAACTCTGAATATCAGGTTATCGACAAGTTCCTGAAGGTGGGTGAGCAGATGTCTCTGATCTATTATAAAAAGAATGGTATCGGTGTGGGTAATGCCTATAACAACACGTTGCGTGCTGCTTTCGGTACATCGCCCCTGAGCCCTGTTTATAGCGACAATGGCCGTTATGGCAGTCCTTTTAATGATACTTCTGACAGCGAATGGCAGAACTCTGACGGCAACCCCTACGGTGTGATGATGACAACCAACAACAACAAGACGCAGAACATGACCATCACGGCCAATGCCTATGCCGAGTTTGAGTTCATCAAGAACCTGAAGTTCCGCTCTACGCTGGGTGTGAAGTACGATTCGAACAACTACCGTTCGTTCTCGCCACTTTACCACTTCTCTATTTATAGCTATCAGGACACTCGCACAGGCGTTTCTCAGAGTGCCAGCGATGGTTTTGGTATTACTTGGACCAATACATTGAATTATCAGTTCGATGTCAAGGAGCACCACTTCGATGCTATGATAGGTTACGAAACCTATCGCACAGAAGGTCAGAGCATCTATGGCAGCAACGGTTCGCTGCGCGATGGCTTCGACACTTGGCAGTATGCTTATCTGAGCAATGGTACAGCCATGAACAAAGAAGAAGGTCTCTCTGTCAGCGGTTCACCTTGGGACGAGGAGCGCATGGTCAGCTACTTTGCCCGTGTGGGATGGAACTGGAAGGAGACCTATATGGTCAACGCTACTGTGCGTCGCGATGGTTCCAGCCGTTTTGCCAAGGGACATCGTTTCGGTACCTTCCCCTCTATTTCTGCCGGTTGGGTGATGACCAACGAGAAGTTTATGCAGCCTGTCACCAAGTTTATGGACTATTTCAAGCTGCGTGCCAGCTGGGGTCAGGTGGGTAACCAGAACATCGGTAACTATATGTATCTGGCTCCTATGGCTTTCAATAATTATTATTACAATTTCGGAACCACGCTTGGTAGCGATGGCGACATGTGGGGTGCTGTTCCCACACGTCTCGGTAACGAGAATATCACTTGGGAAACATCAGAGCAGTTCGACTTAGGTTTCGACGCCCGTTTCCTGAACCAGCGCCTGAATGTCAACTTCGACTTCTACGTCAAGACCACCAAGGACTGGCTCGTACAGCCTCCTGTGCTTGCTACCGTTGGTACCGGTGCACCCTACATCAATGGCGGTGACGTGAAGAATACTGGTGTGGAGCTGGGCTTAGCCTGGAACGACCGTATTGGTAAGAACTTCCGTTACTACGTCAACCTCAATGGTGCCTATAATAAGAATAAGGTGGGTAACATTCCCAACGAGGATGGTATTATCCACGGTGCTACAGGTTCTGTGCTCTACGATAACTCTGGCGAGTTCTATCGCGCCTCTAACGGCGAGCCCATTGGTTACTTCTGGGGTTATAAGACTGCAGGCATCTTCCAGAACGAACAGGACATCAAGGACTGGATTGCTGCAGGCAATGGCGTGCTGCAGGATGACGTGAAGCCTGGTGATGTGAAATATTACGACATCAATCACGATGGTGTTATCGACGAGAGCGATAAGGTGAACCTCGGTAACGGTATGCCTAAGTTTACTTATGGCTTCTCACTGGGCTTCGACTGGAAGGGTCTCGACTTCTCTGTGACTGCTAACGGACAGGCAGGCAACAAGATTGTGCAGAGCTTGCGCAACCATGCTAGTGTCAAGGCTAACTACACCACCGCTATTCTCGACCGTTGGACAGGTGAGGGAACCAGCAACAAGATTCCTCGTGTGACCAATACCAACGTCAACTATCAGTTCTCTGATCTCTTTATTCAGGATGGCGACTTCCTGCGTATCTCCAACATCACGCTGGGCTACGACTTCTCTAAGCTGCTCAAGTGTAAGTACATCTCGCAGTGCCGCATCTACGCACAGGTTCAGAATGCCTTCACCTTTACCAAGTATGACGGCATGGATCCTGAAATCGGTTATGGTAACTCTGGCTGGGTAGCAGGTATCGACTATGGCTACTATCCCCGTCCGCGTACCTTCCTTTGTGGTGTTAACTTGAAGTTCTAACATACCAAGATGATTACGAATATGAAAACAAAGATATTATCTATAGCCGCCCTGGGTCTGCTCTCATTGACGCTGACCTCTTGTGGCGAGGATTTTCTGGAGGTTTCTTCCAAGACGGAGGGTACGACAGGAAACTTTTATAACAATGAGGCTGCTGCTTCGCGTGCCCTCATTGGATGCTATGATGGTTGGCAGCGTACGGTGTCCAATGGTCCTACCTTCGCTTTCCACTATCTCTCCGAACTGCTCAGCGATGAGTGCTTTGGTGGCACAGGTAATGCTGATGCCCGCAATTCAGCTGTGGTCGATCGTTTCGATATGGGCGAGGACAATTCACAGATGAATCTGCATAACACGCTGTGGGAGAGCTACTATGCCGCCATCTATCGTGTCAACGAGCTGATAGCCCACGAGAGCACCATCTCATGGAATAGCGACAAGAGTCACGGCCAGCTCATTGGCGAAGCCCGTGCCATACGTGGTATTCTTTACTTCGACCTGGTGCGTATCTTCGAGAATGTTCCTTTGCTCACCGAGCCTTCTACGGAAAATGTTCCACAGGCTGCAGTCGATGATGTCTATGCCCAGATCTTTGCTGATCTGAAGTATGCTGCCGACAATATTCCTGCCGACGCCTATCCTAAGGCTGCTTCGTCTACCAACGACGGACGTATCACCTGTTATGCCGCAAAGGCTATGATGGCTCGCGCATACCTCTTCTATACAGGTGTCTATGGCAAAGAGCCACAGGGCGTATCCAAGGCCGATGCGTTGAGCGCTCTTGAGGATATCATTGCCAGTGGCGAGTATAGCCTTGTACCTCTCTACAAGAATCTCTGGTATTGTGCCAGCACCACATGGACAGGCAGCGACCAGGCTGGATGGACCGAGGTGTCAACCTATGCCGGCGAAGACAATGCTGAGAACATCCTGACCATGAAGTTCAACTACACCAGCGACTATAATGGCAATGCCGGCGGTAACAACGCCATCCAGATGTTCTCCGTACGTGGTGGTACCTTTAAGGCTCCCTACGGACAAGGGTGGGGTGGTGCTACGGTTCCTAAGAACTTTGTAGAGTCATTTCCTGCTGGCGACCAGCGTCGCGACGCTTCTGTCATCGACCTGGCAGCAGAGGGTATTGCCTCTATGCCTGCCTATGCTGACAAGGCTATTGCCGACCAGCGTGAATACACAGGCTACTTCAATAAGAAATACACCGCCCGTTCGGGTTATCACAAGAGCGAGAGCGACGGTTCATGGTCACTCACCCACTATTGGGATGGCTTGATGGCAGGCGACTTCCAGATTTCTCAGCCAATTGGCTATACGCTCATCCGCTATGCCGACGTTCTGCTGATGGCTGCCGAACTGGGTTCTTCTAATGGTCGTGCTTACCTCAATCAGGTTCACAATCGCGCCTATGCTACTCAAGCCGAGGATGGCAGCATTACGATGCCTAACAACGCCATCGAGCTCACCACAGCTAATATCATGGAGGAGCGTCGTCTTGAGTTTGCCTTCGAGGGCATCCGCTATTGGGACCTTCTCCGTCAGGGTGTCAATGTAGCTGCTGCTGCTATCGTAGCTTCTGGCGAGTCTGTGCTCAATGGTGGCATCGAGGGCGAGGTCAGCTACAAGGCTGCTAACATTACCTCTAAGCGTGGCTTCCAGCAGATTCCACAGACACAGATTACCCTGTCGAATGGCGTGCTCAAACAGAATGCGGGATGGTAAGGAAGTTAAGAAGTTAAAGAAGTTAACGAAGTAAAAGAAGTTAAAGAAGTTATGAAAAAATCAATATATCTGTTTGCCGCTGCCTTGTTGATGCTAGGTGCCTGCGCTCCCGACAGTCATAGTTTGGACGCCCCCGCATTGCAGTCGGCAGACCTGACGCATGGCTCAGCATTCTCTGTGTCGGTAGATGCACAGAATACCGTCTCTCTGAAGAGCCTGCTCGACAAGAGCTATAACTGCTATTGGATTCATCCCAACGGACGTGCCCAGGGTCCTGAAGCCTCGCTTCAGTTGCCTTTTGCCGGCACTTACGAGGTTACCTTTGGTGTCGACACCCGTGGTGGTGTGGTCTATGGAGCTCCTTATCAGTTTGAGATTACAACCAATAATATGTCGCTGCTTGAAGATCCCCTTTACACCTATCTTACAGGTGGTGTCGGCAGCACGAAGCGCTGGGTGCCCTGCGATAAGGACTACGGCGTAGGCCAGTGCACGGCTCCCGTCATGTATTGTAATCCTGACGACGTGCTCAACGATGGTTCTGGCGATACCAATATCGGTATTAATCACATGAAGCCCAACTGGGACCCAGGCTATCAGTCGTGGCTCATTCCTGCCGACGATCCTTATATGGACAGCTATATGGAGTTTACGCTCGACGATGTCAACGGTTGCTCTATCACCGAGTATCGTGGCGAGTCGGGCAGCAAGGGTGCATCAACGGGTACGACGACTACAGGCAAGTGGACGCTCAACACGAGCGACAAGAATCATCCCACGCTGTCGTTCAGCGATGCCTTTGCGATGCACAACGCTGGGTTCGATGCTGTATGCTCTAACTATACGGGCAACATCGTCATCACCGAGTTGACACCTTACTTCCTCCAGCTGGCTACCATGCGTACCAATAGCGAGGGAGCCTGGTGGATCGTCTGGAACTTCATTGCCGAGGATGTACAGACGGGCAGGGTGCTGATTCCTTCGGGCGAGGTGAACTACATTAATCCTTCTACGCCTGCCGATCCTGAGGTGACCGACCTCGAGGGGAAGCTCTTCACCACGGATATCAATGGTGTCGAGTTCTCAGGTGCCGAGATGACCTATCTTATCAGCGACGAGGCTGCCTACGACTGGATGTGGTGGAATGGTGGCACGAGCGCCTGGGAGAGTGTTGTCAAGGGTAACTATGGCACTAACTGGGCTCCCCGTTGGGACAGCGATGCCATTGCCGAAAACGAGCTCACGTTGACTAAGAAGGGTGCCTACAGCTATGGCGACTATAACGGCAACTACTCGATCGATGGTTCGAAGATCATCTTCGACCAGCCTGTCACGCTCTTCACCGTCACTGGCGATGCCCGCACCATTGTGCTGACTGGCAAGGAGTGGACCGTCTTCAAGTGCGACCCGGGTTCTGAGATCATCATGGGTGTTCCTGAGGGCAAGGATGATCATGGCAACGTGAACAGCTATCTGGTAACCACGCTGACCTACAAGGCTGTAGGCGGTGGTCAGACCGGTCCGGTCAATGTGCCGTTCGACCCGTCGAAGGTCAATAACTATATCGAGGCCGACAAGTATTTCCGCTGTCAGCTCTACAACCCGTGGGGTGGTGGCAACGATGCTATCGATCCTGCCAACTTGAAGCTGAAGAAGAACCAGAAGATCAATGTGACGCTGCGTCTCGCTGGCTTCACCTTCGACCAGCCCGCCAAGATGGTGCTCTGCTGCAATCGTGGTGAGGAACAGAGTTGGGAGACCGACTGCTTCAACTACTCACGTGCTATCACCGTTAACGGCGATGGTGTCTATACCATCTCTTGGACCAACGACACGGGATCGACCGTCAAGTGGGACGATGGCACATCGGCACTCACCATGACTATGCAGTATGCGGGCTATGCCACACTGGCCGATGATGATTATGCCTCACATTGTACGGTTGAAAGCATCACGATTGAATAAGTGAAAAGTGAAAAATGAAAAGTGAAAAGATTATGAAACTGACAAAGATATATTCCGGCATCATGGCACTCCTCATGGGAGCAGCCATGCTTACCGCCTGTAGCGATGAAGACAGCTACAACTCCTATTCCACGCCATTGATTACCGATGGCTCAGTGGTGACGGGTTCATCGGATGTCACAGCTACCACAGCCACGTTCCACGGTACGGTGGCTGGTCTCGAGCAGATGAACACCGCGTCGTATGCCACAGGTTTCTATTGGGGCACCTCTGCCAATGCCCTCACCGAGACGGTGACAGCAGCTTCTGCTGCATCGTTCTCCGGCACTATCAGTGGTCTTACTGTCAATCAGACCATCTATTATCAGGCCTACGTCACCCTGCAGGGACGTCTGACCTACAAGGGTGAGGTGAAGACGCTGGTAACCACCAACGCTACGGCTACGACAGGCGATGTCTCCGGTATCGACTTCGCTACTGCTACGATGGCGGGTGCCATCAGCCAGTATCCTGCCGACGCTACCGCAGGTATTGTCATCTCTACCTCCAGCGATCAGGAGGCTGTTCGTGCAGGCTTGCGCCTCGCTCCCAGCGAGCTGGCCGACAGCTATAGCATCACGCAGGCTGGTCTGCTGCCTGATACGCACTACTACTATGCTGCCTTCCTCGACCTGGGCTCTGGTGTGGTTTATGGTGATGTCAAGGACTTTACTACTGCCGCCAGCGACATCGATGTCGACGAAGAGTTTGTCGATCTGGGCCTCTCGGTCAAGTGGGCTAAGCGCAATATCGGTGCCAAGACACCTTCTGATCTTGGTGGTCTCTTCGCCTTTGGCGACCTCTCTGGCTGCAATCCCAGCATCGAACCTGCCGACTATGCTTCGGCTGATACCTATAAGTCAGATCTCGACCTGGCTAACAAGGCACTCGGCGGCAAGGGTACACTGCCCACTGCCGACCTCTTTGAAGAGCTCTTCAGCCTGTGTAAGACAGAGTGGACTGAGCTGAACGGTGTGGCCGGCTATCAGGTCACCGGTCCTAATGGCAACAGCATCTTCCTGCCTGCTGCCGGTAAGCGTGTGGCTCACGAGGTCAGCGATCAGGGTGCTCAGGGCTACTACCTGACAGGTTCTGTCAATGGTGGCAACTCTCAGTATGCTGTCGACTACGAGTTCAACGGCTCTACCCGTGCCCGCAGTACCCGTGCCGTCTACGAGGCCCTCTCTATCCGTCCTGTCTCTACAGCCCGCAACGTGAAGTTCAAGAAGGAGCTGCTCTACAACACATGGCATATCGACCTCCGTGCCGATGGCTCTCACGCTCACTTCGAAGGTCCGTGCTGGTTCATGGGTACCGACGACTCTTGGCGTACCATCACCAATGGCGAGCCTATCGTAGGCAACAGCTGGCTCTGGGCTGCTGGTGCTGACGGATGGATTATCGGTGGCGATCCTCGCGACTTCGGTACCATGACCTTCACCGAGGATGGTAAGGTGACTGTGACCAAGATCGATGCCGAGGGTAATGCTACGACCGAGGAGGGTACCTATACTGTCGACGAGGCTAATAAGACCATCTCGCTGTCTATCGACATTCTCGACGTACCTGCTCAGGGTGCCCGTGGCGACAACAAGCGCACCAACCTCAACATCCTCTCGCTCACCGAGGAGACGCTGCAGATTGGTATGCTCATCGATGGTGGCGGCACGCAGCTGTCGTTCAACTATGCTGCCGACATCGTCTACAGCGGTGTTGCTGTCAAAATGATCTGCGTGGGCAACGACTGGGGCGGCTCATGGGACTCAACCCTCGATATGATTTCTCCGCAAGAGCTTGAAGGTCAGCACACCATCACCTATCAGGGACAGTGCAATGGCTTGAAGGTCAACCTCATCGACTTCGTAGGTCTGAAGGAGAAGTTCCCCAATGCCTTCGTGCGTATCGACGAGATGAAGCTCGACGGACAGGCCATCAAGTTCAATGCCAACAACTTCTGCTATGGCGACATCGAGAATAATGGTAACTATCGCATCGAGATGGCTAACGTATGGGGTAAGACCGCTAAGAACGAGCGTATCATTGCCTCGCCGTTCAGCAATCTGAAGGATGTCGACAACGATCCTGCCTTCACCTTCACCAGCTCGTTGGAGATTACCTATACCATCCAGCTCAATGGTCCTGAGGGCAGCTTCATGCCAAACCTCATCACCATCAATCCCAGCTGGGGTGGCACATGGGGCTTCAATCAGGGCGCTTCGTTCAGCGTCGCACTGAATACCGAGACCGCTAAGTACGAGGTGTCGCAGAGCGATTTCGATATCCTCTATACCAGTGGCGACCATGCCGATGGTTCTATCATGACCTTCGTCCAGATCGACAACATCCGCAAGTGGTTCCCCACCATGCACTGTACGCTCAATTCTCTGAAGCTCGACGGCAACAGCGTCAGCTACAATAAGGCTGGTGTGCCCGACAGCAACGAGGGCGACGCCTACCGTCTGGAACTCTGGAACATGTACGGCTTGACCAGCCAGAGCGGCTGTGCCTTCGGTACACCTCAGGATGGTGTCATCAAGGAGCTGAGCTTCAGCAATTCTATGGAGGTTAATTTCACCGTTAACAGTCTCTTTGCAACACCCGAATTTTAATTAGGCTATGAATATGAAAATCAAGTATCTTCTCACGCTGCTGGTGGCATTCTTTGCCACCACAGCGCTCGTTGCCTGTGGCGACGATGATAATGGTAATGGTGGCGGTATGCCTGTCAGCCAGCTGACGGTGCGTCCTGTCTCTCTCTCGTTCGATAGCGATGGCGGCCAGCAGGTCATCAATGCTCAGGCCCCTTCTCAGGCTTCGGCTACGAGCAATGCCGACTGGTGTGTCGTCTCCGTTGGTGCTCAGTATGGCGACGTTAAGATTACACCCGTCACCGTCACCGTAGCTGCCAATCCCACTACCTATGAGCGCACGGCTGTCATCACCATCACGGCCGATGGTCAGACGCAGACCGTTGCTGTGACGCAGGCCGAGGGCTCTGCCGACATTCCTTCGGGCAGCATCACCAAGGGTGCACAGGACATTGCTCCGCTCATGTATCCCGGCTGGAACCTTGGCAACACGCTCGAAGCCACAGGTGACGGTCTGGGCGCAGAGACCGCTTGGCAGCCCACACCAACCACACAGCAGGTCATCGATGCCGTTAAGACAGCTGGCTTCAAGTCTGTCCGCATACCCTGCTCGTGGGATATCCACTCTACCAATGGCGTCATCGATGCCGACTGGCTTAGTCGTGTCAAGCAGGTTGTCGACTACTGCATCAACGATGGACTCTATGTCGTGCTCAACGACCACTGGGACGGCGGTTGGATCGAGGTACAGGGCTTCACCAAGAGCACTTCGTCCTATCAGGCTGTCGACGAGACTCACATCGCTGCTAAGATCAGCCGTCTGAAGGATATCTGGACACAGATAGCTACCGCCTTCAAGGACTACGACGAGCACCTGCTCTTTGCCGGTCTCAACGAGCCCTTCCAGGAGTATTCACTCTTCAGCACGCGTCATGCCGAGCTCACACCAATCCTCATCCGCTATAATCAGGCCTTCGTGCAGGCTGTACGTGCTACTGGTGGCAACAATGGCCAGCGCACGCTGGTCGTTCAGGGCCCCTCTACCAACATCGAGTCGTCGGTCAACTACATGCCGGCCGACAAACTGCCCGAGGCAGCAGGCCGCCTCATGGTCGAAGTCCACTACTACGACCCAGGTCAGTTCTGTGGCACCTATGATGCTACAGGCGACAAGGCCTTCTACTACTGGGGTGCCGACAATCATGGTGCCGACCATAACCCCAGCTATGGCGAGGAGAACTATCTGTCCGGTCAGTTCGGTAAGCTCAAGACCGCCTATACCTCACAGGGCTATCCCGTCATCATCGGCGAGTATGCCGGTTTGCAGCGCACACTGGCCGCTGGCGATCAGACCAAGCACGATGCCTCTGTTAAGAGCTATTATAAGTACCTCAACGCACAGGCCATTCAGAATGGCATCATCCCCTTCGCATGGGATACCAACGATACTGCCGGCTTAGGCAAGGAGAGTGGTTCTACCACCATCATCGACCGTGCCAACGCTGCCGTCATCGGTACCAATGCCATGAAGGGCATTCAGGAGGCTGTTGCTGAGGCTGCGTGGAACAAATAACCCCACATACATTTTTTTAATAGTTAGTTGATAAGACCAGAAACACAAAGAAATCGGACTCACATTTGTGAGTCCGATTGTTTTATATTGGGGGTGCTATTTGATCGCGACTTTCTTACCATTTATTATATATTCTTGATGAACTTTGCGGGATTGCCGCCGACGATGGTGATGCCGCCAGCAGCCATGCAGGTCAGAGAGTGGTTCACGAACACGCCGCGACCGATCTTCATCTGACACGCGAAGTCAATCTGGAGCGGGGGCATCAGATAGCTCGTCTGGTCGAGGTTTCCGTCGAAGAGCTGCTCCTCCAGCGGACGAATCTGCTCTGGTGTGGGAGCTGTGGTGTTGATCTTAAAACAGATGTTGGCGCAGTCGGTCATGTGCTTGATGGCCTCTGCATACTCGGGCGTCGCCATATCGACGTCAGCCCCTGAACGAAGTCTTTCAAAAATATCCATATCTTTGTAATTTACAATTTGATTTCGGGTGCAAAGGTACGACGAAAACGGCAACCTGTTGTTACCCAGATTGCCGTAGAACTTTCAAATATGGAAGATGATTACTTATTTCGGTACTCCGAAGGCGATTTGCCTAGCAATTTCTTCACATATCGCGAGAAATGCGAGGCTGTTTCGAAGTTCATCAGGTCGGCAACCTCGGTTAATGTCTTCGACTGGTCGTTGAGCAGCGAGACGAGTTCGAAGGTGGCATAGTAGGTTATCCACTCCGAGGCAGGAAGGCCGGAAACAGACCTGCTGACCTGCGAGAGATACTTCGACGTGATGCACAGCTTGTCGGCATAATAGGCCACGTCGCGCTGTTGGCGGCAATCTTTCTGAACCAACGAGAGGAAGCGTAGGAAGATGCGCGCGGCATTGTCGTTCGTTTCCATCTGTGACATCTCTGAGGAGTACACCGTCCAGAGGTCATAGAGGAATATCTGCATCACGCGTCCGATAACCTCTTCCTTAAATGGTGAATCCGGCAGGCTGAGTCTATTACGGAATAGTTCGAAATCGTTGTTCATCAGCCGTAGCGATTCCTCGTGCAGATGGAACGACGGATTGATGCGAATGAAGATAAAACCCTTCGAGGCCCACACCATTTCGGGATTGAAGCGCGACAGAAATTCACCCGATGCTATTAGGAAGTCTGCCTCGAAATCATCCGAATACGCCACCTCCTGAATTGCGTTCGACATCTGCCAGATGACCAAGTCATCCTTCTGCGACACATGCGTCTGCTTCCCGTCCGAGAACCGCATTACTCCACCACGCACCAATATGTGCACGTGATAGCTACTCGTATACTCCGACGGCATCCGTCCGTCCCGCTTCGTGTTCAGTAGATTACAGCCTGTCATTTCGCCCATAATTCAATCTTTTACGAGTGCAAAGTTACGAAAAATCTCCCATATTATGCGAATATCAAAGATTCTTTTGGCATTTATTATGAGATAATACCTACTTATGATTAATTGGTTTAGGATGCTTTTTGAGTGTTACGAAAAAGAAAAAGCCCAACTTTTGAGTATTGCACAGTTCACGGAATCGCCGTACCTTTGCACCCAGATTTTTTAGCCATTAAGATAAGATAGAAATGAACGCAACAATTGTAATTTACGGTTCCTCTACTGGAACGTGCGAGGCTATCGCAGAGAAGATAGCCCAGAAACTTGGCTGCGAGGCCATCAACGTACAGGACTTGACAGCTGATGTTGTAGAAAGCAACCAGAACCTGATTCTCGGCACTTCGACATGGGGTGCTGGTGAGTTGCAGGACGACTGGTACGACGGTCTGCGAGTGCTGCAGGGTGCCAATCTTGCCGACAAGACTATCGCCCTCTTCGGCTGTGGCGACTGTGAGTCGTATGGCGACACTTTTGTTGGTGGCATCGGCGAGTTGTATAATGGTATCAAGGAAAGCGGTGCCCGTTTTGTAGGGGCTGTCAGTACAGACGGTTATACCTTTGATGACTCAGAGGCTGTTGTTGATGGTAAGTTCGTGGGACTTCCTCTCGACGATGTGAACGAGGATGACAAGACGGATGCCCGTATCGATGCGTGGGTAGCTGAAATTTCTCCCAACCTTTAAACTTTCGGGTATATGCAGCAGACGGTAGAAAGGCAAGTGACAAGTGAGGCAATGTCCCCCGCCATGAAGGTGTTGATGAATCACATTTATGAATACAAGAAAGGTGTGCGCAGGATGATACTCTTCACCTGCAACCGCCGTTTCGAGGCTTTTGCCACCAACCGGTTGTGCCGCCAGTCCATCGACTACGTGGTGCAGCCCGCTGGCAAAGAGAATGTCAACGTCTATTTTGGTCGCAAGGAGTGTCTCGATGCCATCCGTCTGTTCGTCACCCGTCCGCTGAATGAGCTGACTCCAGAAGAGGATTTTATCCTTGGAGCCATGCTCGGCTACGACATCTGTGCCCAGTGTGAGCGTTACTGCGAACGAAGAAAAAGGAAACAATGAGCTTATTAAAGAAACTATTCTCACAATGCGCCCATCCACAAGGAAGGATGGGACAGGCAATGCTTAAGTTTATGAACCTCTGCCATGCGCCGCTGAACAAATGGGGACTTGGCCTTGTCAGTTTCCATGACGGCATGACGATGCTCGACATCGGATGTGGTGGCGGTGCAACGCTGAAACGTCTCCTTGAGCGAAGCAAAGATGCCAAAGTGTATGGTATTGACATCTCTGAGGACAGCGTGGCCAAAGCCAAAGAGGTGAACAAGGCACTCCTTAACAAGCAGGTATTCATCGAGCAAGGCTCCGTCAGTCAGCTGCCATACGAAGATGCGAAGTTCGACCTCGTAACGGCTGTTGAGACCGTCTATTTCTGGCCGAACCTGCTAGAATGTGTCAAAGAGGTGCGCAGGGTTATAAAACCCGGTGGCCAGTTTGTCATCATGGTAGAGGTCGTCACTATGAATTCAAAGTGGCTGAAAGTCGTGGAGGGTATGACAGCCTATCCACCAGAGCAGTTGAAGCAATTTCTCGATGATGCAGGGTTCACACAGACAGAAATCCATCGCAAGAAGCCATCATACGCCACCATTCTTGGTGTGAAACCTTAAAATTGTTGTCATTGCAACTAAATTGCAAAAGATTTGTCGTACCTTTGCCGTCGAAACGGCGAAGATGCTCTCGCTCGGCAAAATGAGAGCGAGCTCTCTTTTGCTCTCACTTAATCGCATCATTGCAGCATGGTT
>JAEEGF011739588.1_pt1 | contig 33681 bp, 21 predicted proteins | sample 9134171 | NCBI WGS metagenome assembly JAEEGF01 (sample SAMN16246542, study PRJNA631951) | gut metagenome | biome: gut microbiome; feature: rumen; material: AP-attached | host: Bos | place: Iran: Karaj | collected 2018-10
ACTGCGTGAGATGATGGAACAGAATATCATACAGATTGCCCCTCTGGCCTTTATGCGTGGTAGAACCCTGAGTGATGCCGTAGTGATTCTGGACGAGGCCCAGAACACCACCAACTCACAGATTAAGATGTTCCTGACCCGTATGGGCATGAACACCAAGATGATTATCACAGGCGATATGACCCAGATTGACCTGCCGAAAGGTGTCAGGAGCGGTCTGCGTGAAGCCAGCCAGATTCTGAAAGGCATAAAAGGCATCAGCTTCATAGAGATGAACGAGAAGGACATCGTCAGACACAAACTGGTAACCCGCATCGTGAATGCCTACAACAAATACGAGGCTGAGATAGAGAGGGGAAAGCAATATACGGAAAACAAAAAACAAGATAACTGAAAAAAGATATGAAAGCATTAACAAGAACAGACTTCAACCTGCCCGGACAGGTAAGTGTTTATCATGGTAAGGTCAGAGATGTATATAACATCAACGATGACTTGATGGTAATGGTGGCAACAGACCGTATCTCTGCCTTTGACGTAATCCTTCCCAAGGGTATCCCCTTCAAGGGTCAGGTGCTGAACCAGATTGCAGCCAGCTTCCTGGATGCCACAGCTGACATTGTGCCCAACTGGAAGCTTGCCACCCCCGACCCAATGGTAACCGTTGGTCTGAAGGCAGAAGGATTCCGTGTAGAGATGATTATCCGTGGTTACCTGACAGGTAGCGCTTGGCGTGAGTACAAGAACGGATGCCGTGAACTGTGTGGAGTAAAGTTGCCTGAGGGTATGCGTGAGAACGAGAAGTTCCCCGAACCCATCATCACCCCCACCACCAAGGCTGACGAGGGTCATGACGAAAACATCTCTGCCGAGGAAATCATCAAGCAGGGCTTGGTAAGCAAGGAAGACTGGGAGACTATGGTGAAGTACACCCGTGCCCTCTTCCAGCGTGGTAGCGAGATTGCTGCCAGCAAGGGCCTTATCCTGGTTGACACCAAGTACGAGTTCGGTAAGCGTGATGGCAAGGTCATCCTGATTGACGAGATTCACACTCCCGACAGCAGTCGTTACTTCTATGCTGACGGCTACGAAGAGAAGTTTGCCAAGGGCGAGCCCCAGAAGCAGTTGAGCAAGGAGTTCGTACGTCAGTGGCTGATTGAGCACAACTTCATGAACCAGCCCGGTCAGGTTATGCCCGAGATTACAGACGAATACGCCCAGAGCGTAGCAGACCGTTACATTGAATTGTACGAGCACATCGTTGGCGAGAAGTTTGTACCCGCCACAACAGAAGGCGACATTGCTGCACGTATTGAGAAGAACGTGACTACCTGGTTACAGAACCGATAAATGTACAAACAGGAGACAATAAATCCTTATCACGAAGGGGAGAAGGGTGAGCAAGTGGAGCAGATGTTTGACCACATTGCTCACTCTTACGACCTTCTGAATCATGCGCTCTCCCTGGGAATTGACCGGGGGTGGCGACGCAAAGCCGTTGACTCTCTAAAAGAATATCATCCCCAGAACCTCCTTGACATTGCCACTGGTACAGGAGACTTTGCCATACTTGCCGCCAAACGACTGCAACCAAAGACTATTATAGGCGCAGACATCAGCGAAGGTATGATGGCGGTTGGACGTGAGAAAGTCAAGAAGCTGAACATGCAGGACACAATATCCTTTCAACGAGAGGACTGCATGAACCTTTCCTTTCCTGACAACAGTTTTGATGCCGTAACATCCGCTTATGGCGTTCGCAACTTTCAGGATCTGGATGCAGGACTTTCGGAGATGTATCGTGTTCTGCGCACAGGCGGACATCTATTGATAGTGGAACTCTGTACCCCACCCCATTTCCCCATGAAGCAACTCTTCTGGCTTTATGCCCATGTGGTAATGCCCTTCATTGGGAAGATTATCAGTCACGACTCATCGGCATACACCTATCTTCCCTCTTCTATGGAAGCCTTTCCGCAAGGAGAGGTGATGGAAGGAATCCTCAAGAAAGCCGGGTTCCAAGAAATAAAATGGAAACGCTTCACCTTTGGACTCTGCACGATGTACCTGGCATGCAAGTGAAGAGTGAAACCACTAACCGCTAACCGCTTAAGAAGAAATGGATAAATACGGAATTATAGGAAACCCTTTGGGGCACAGTTTCAGTAAAGGATTTTTTACTGAGAAATTTGCCAAGGAAGGCATTGATGCCCAGTATCTCAACTTTCAGATTCCTGAGATAGGAAAACTGACGGATGTACTGAAAGAGAACCCAGAACTAAGAGGCATCAATGTAACACTCCCCTATAAGACCGATGTCATTCCTTTTCTGGACGAACTGAGCGACGAGGCTAGAGAGATTGGTGCCGTCAACGTTGTGCAGATCAGGAACGGACACCTGAAAGGATTCAACAGCGACATCATAGGCTTTACCAGAAGCATTCAGCCCTTGCTAAAGCCTCATCACAAAAAAGCATTGATTTTAGGAACCGGTGGTGCCAGCCGAGCCATACGCGTAGGACTCACCCGCCTGGGACTGGAATGGAAATATGTCAGTCGTACCCCACGTGAGGGCATGATTACCTACAACGATATTACAGCAGAAACCCTCAAGGAATACGAGGCGATTGTCAACTGCAGTCCCGTTGGCATGTTCCCCAAGGTTGACGAGTGCCCAGCCATTCCTTATGAATTCCTGACAGCAGACAATCTGCTTTATGATCTGGTATATAATCCTGAGGACACTTTGTTCCTTAAGAGGGGCAGGGAGCAAGGGGCAAGGGGCAAGAATGGCTTGGAGATGCTGCACCTGCAAGCTATTGCCAGCTGGGAATTCTGGAACGAATAAGTATTCTCAATTAAAGTGTAGTTTGACTTCAAATCCACACTGGAAGGGCTTGTTCCGTTGCGAATAGCCTCTACCCATCTGTTGAAAATAGATTGTCCTGCAACGGTTATCAAAGATATTATTGGCCCATACAGCAAACTCAAGATGTTTGCGATAAAAAGACAGTTTGGCATCAAGGGCATTATAGAAAGGTTCACTGGAAAGATTATCCTCCGTCCAGTAGAAGCGCCCCAGCCCATGCCAGTTAGCAATAATATTCATTCCATCTAAAAGCTGACGCCCCAAGATCTTGGGCATAGGCAATCCGTAATTAGCCCCCAAATCAAAACTATGTTGGGGAACAAAAGGAACATAGTTATCCTTGTACGACACATCTGCAGAGAACTTATAATCCGTAAATGTGGCATGAGTATATCCATAAGTAGCATGGGCCTGCAAACGATCCGTAAGCTTTGAGCGGAGAGAGAGCTCGCCACCCAAGGAACGACTTTTTCCGGCATTCTTAGTCGTAAGTTCCAATACTGAGGGGGCCATTTGAACAATCTGTTGATCAGTAACATTTGTCAAGAAAACAGAAGCATCAAGGAACAGCTTATTCCGAAGGAGATTAAGATGTGTACCCAACTCATAATTCCATGCATATTCGGGTCGGTATAGTTGGGGAGCGCCATTATTCACAAGACAGTCATAACCTCCACTCCTGTATCCACGTGATACCGTTCCGTACACATTTCCCTTAGAGAAAGAATACTGTAAGGAGGTACGAGGCAACAACTGCCACCAGCCGTCACCCAATTGTGCATCCGACTGGTTGGTGTAAGAACAACCAACATGCTCATAGGCTAACCGTAGTCCCATGGTAAAGTCCAGTCCCTTAGCATTGAAGATATCGCGCAATGTACTCTGATGATACAGGGCCGCACTCTTTGTCGGTGTATCAAATTGTTCCGTATCATTTACCCAAGTATGCAACCACTGGCCATTGAGACTGGCACCCGTAACCCACTCCCAATGTCGCCAGACACCAGGTCGGCTCTTCAGAATAATCTCCTCGCTAAGGGTACGGCTATGTTGCAGTTGCTGGAACGTGCCAAGGCTAAGATGCGTGAAATCCTGATCCATGTTCAGGTCATCATTAAGCAGTTGGAAAGCAAGAACATTGCTCAACGTTACCTTAGGCCAGTCATGTTCTGCCTTCAATCCCACATTCAGCAAGTGACGCAGGTACAGATTGTCATCGTTACTGCTAATCTTACCTATATCCTGAGTCAGTTGATCCTTGAAGGGATTATCATCCGAAACACTCTCCAGATAATACGGAAAGACATCCTGCGTACACAGTTCGTAATTGGCAAGGAAATCTATTTTGTCTGCTGCGGATGGTTGGTATAACAACCTTGTATGGGCACGCAGAGAACGGTCCGCATCGACCTTTACTCCGGTATAGCTGTTCTTGAAGAACCGACCTCCTGACCGATAGGCAACACCTGCCGTGAAGCCCAACTTGTCAGAGAAACGCTGATAGTGAGAAATACCCGTATAATGACAGCCATGATTGGCCATAGAGCGTTCGACGAATGTACCTTGGTAATCAATAGGATTTCTGGTTATGACACGGATCAGTCCACCCATGGCATTCGTTCCGAACAATGTGCTCTGTGGTCCACGTAGCACCTCTATGCGTTCAACCTCTCCGATCCTCGTACTGAAGGAGCTATTCTGCAACCAAGGCATATCATCCACATAAAGACCCACAGCCGGAGTATTGGTTCGACTACCTACACCTCTCAGATAGATAGCCGTTGACTGTGCACTGCCATAAGAGGGAATGAACAGACCAGGAACTACCTGGGACAGGTCGCTAATGTCGTACAAACCACGTTCGCGGATATCCTTGGCAGTAAGACTTACACTTGACAAGCCCTGTTCACGCAAAGTGGTTTCATCCTCGGCCCGTATAACGTTCTGTGCGAAAAACAGCGCTACTATAATAAAGATGATTCTCATTATCTACAAATGGATTTGCGGATGCAAAGATAAGGACATTTTGCTTATTATCCAATCCCATGCCAAGAGGATTTACACGTCAACATTCTAAAAAACAATAATTATCACATGTACAAGCAGAGGGAATTTGCTTATATAAGATAATTGTATTATCTTTGCACGGCAATTACAAACAAATTATAATGAGCAATCAACGATACATGATGCGCGGCGTTAGCGCTGCCAAGGAAGATGTTCACAACGCTATCAAGAACATCGACAAAGGTATTTTCCCTCAAGCTTTCTGTAAGATCATTCCCGACATATTAGGAGGCGACCCCGAATATTGCAATATCATGCATGCCGACGGTGCCGGAACAAAGTCCAGCCTGGCCTATATGTACTGGAAAGAGACCGGTGACCTGAGCGTATGGAAAGGTATTGCACAGGATGCCCTGATTATGAATACTGACGACCTGCTGTGCGTAGGCGCTGTAGACAATATTCTGGTAAGCAGTACCATCGGTCGAAACAAGATGCTTATCCCCGGAGAAGTCATCTCGGCCATCATCAACGGAACAGACGAGCTGCTCCAGCAGATGCGCGATATGGGAATCGGCATCTATGCTACAGGTGGTGAGACAGCAGACGTAGGCGACTTGGTTCGCACCATCATTGTAGACAGTACCGTTACCTGCCGTATGAAGCGCAGCGATGTGATTGACAATGCCAACATCCGTCCCGGTGATGTTATCGTTGGTCTCTCTTCTTGCGGTCAGGCTACCTACGAGAAGGAATACAATGGCGGTATGGGCAGCAACGGTCTGACCAGTGCCCGCCATGACGTATTCAGCAAATATCTGGCTGAGAAATATCCCGAGAGCTACGACAAGGCAGTACCAGAGGAACTGGTATATAGCGGTTCCTATAAACTGACTGACGAGGTAGAAGGTTCGCCCATTAATGCAGGCAAGTTGGTTCTCTCCCCCACCCGTACCTATGCTCCCGTAGTAAAGAAGTTGTTGGATGAGCTACGTCCCAAGATTCACGGTATGGTACACTGCACAGGTGGTGCCCAGACAAAGGTGCTGCACTTTGTGGGTGACAACTGCAGGGTTATCAAGGACAACATGTTCCCCGTGCCTCCTCTCTTCAAGGCCATCATCAAGGAGAGCGGTACCGACTATGCAGAAGCCTACAAGGTATTCAACATGGGACACCGCCTGGAGGTTTACCTTGCCCCCGAGGATGCTGAGAAGGTAATTGAAATCAGCAAGAGTTTCAATATCGACGCTCAGATCATCGGTCACATTGAAGAAGGCAAGAAGAGCCTTCTCATCAAGAGTGAATTCGGAGAGTTCGAGTATTAAGACAAGATGAAGGACATTAAGATTACAAACTATACTACCAAGGATTGGGTGAAGCATTCGAGTGTTATGCTCTGCATTGTAATATTAACAAGTTTCACAACCCTTTCAATTTTTAACGACAAAGATCATATCGCTGCCCTCATGGGTATTGTTGGAATTGTTGGCTGGGGTATAGTTTACCATATCATAATGAAGGAGATAAGAAAAAGGAACCCTCAGGAATAACATAACATGATATTATTCAAAGCTTAAATATGGCAGAAAACAATAACCTATTAGACAGACTGGAAGGATTGGTTTCACGATACGAGGAAGTGAGCACCCTCATCACAGACCCCTCTGTTATTGCCGACCAAAAGCGATACGTGAAGCTGACCAAGGAATACAAGGACCTTGGTAAGATTGTTGCTGCCCGAAAAGAATACGTTGGCTGTTTGCAGAATATTGAGGACGCCAAGGAGATGCTTGCCATAGAAGAGGACGCAGACACCAAGGAGATGCTACGCGAGGAACTGGCAGAAAGCGAAAAGCGCATCCCCGCATTGGAAGAGGAAATAAAACTGCTGCTCATACCTGCCGACCCCGAAGATGACAAGAATGTCATCATGGAGATACGTGGCGGTACAGGTGGTGATGAGGCAGCCCTCTTTGCCGGCGACCTGTTCCGTATGTACAGCAAATACATAGAACTGAAGGGATGGAAGATGGCTGTCAGCAGTTTCTCTGAAGGTGCCGTAGGCGGTTTCAAGGAAATCATCTTCAGTGTGACAGGTGAAGGCGTCTATGGAATCCTAAAATACGAATCAGGTGTTCACCGTGTACAGCGTGTTCCTGCTACAGAGACACAGGGACGTGTTCATACCAGTGCCGCTACTGTAGCCGTCTTGCCCGAAGCAGAAGAGTTTGATGTAGAGATCAACGAGGGCGCCATCAAGTGGGATACCTTCCGAAGCAGTGGTGCCGGTGGTCAGAACGTGAACAAGGTAGAGTCTGGAGTCCGTGCCCGCTATATGTGGCGCAACCCCTTCACCAATGAGGACGAGGAAATCCTGGTGGAGTGTACAGAAACCCGAGACCAGCCCAAGAACAAGGAACGTGCTCTCGCGCGCCTGCGCACATTTATATATGATAAGGAACACCAGAAATACCTGGACGATATAGCATCTAAGCGCAAAACCATGGTTTCTACTGGTGACCGTTCTGCCAAGATACGTACGTACAACTACCCCCAAGGGCGTATCACAGACCACCGCATTGGCTATACCATATATAATCTGAATGCCTTCATGGACGGACAGATACAGGACTGTATCGACCACCTGATTGTGGCTGAAAACGCAGAACGAATGAAAGAAGCTGCGTTGTAAAGTTGAAAGTTTAGAGTTTAGAGTTTAGAGAAATGACTAGAAAAGAATTATTTGATAATATAAAGAAGAAGCAGAGTTTCCTCTGCGTAGGTTTGGATACAGACCTTAAGAAAGTTCCTGAGCATTTGTTGAAGGAGGAAGACCCTATCTTTGCCTTCAACAAGGCCATCATTGATGCTACCGCTCCCTACTGCGTAGCATACAAGCCCAACTTGGCTTTCTATGAAGCCTTCGGTGTGAAAGGAATGATTGCCTTCGAGAAGACAGTCAAATACCTGAAAGAGAACTACCCCGACCAGTTCATTGTAGCTGATGCCAAGCGTGGAGATATAGGCAATACCAGTAAGATGTATGCCCGCACCTTCTTTGGCGAATATGATGTAGATGCCCTGACGGTTGCTCCTTACATGGGAGAAGACAGCGTTACACCTTTCCTTGAAAGCTATGACGGGAAATGGGTGATCCTGTTGGCACTGACCAGTAACAAGGGTTCCTTCGACTTCCAGCTTACAGAGGACAAAGACGGAGAGCGTCTGTTTGAGAAGGTTATCCGTAAGAGTCAGGAATGGGGAAACGACGAGAACATGATGTACGTAGTAGGTGCCACACGTGGTGAGATGTTCAAGGACATCCGCAAGGTAGCCCCCAAGGCATTCCTGTTGGTTCCTGGCATCGGCGCACAGGGCGGTAGTCTGGAGGAAGTATGCAAATACGGAATGATTGAGGATTGCGGTCTGCTTGTCAACAGTAGCCGTGCCATCATCTATGCCGACAACACAGAGAACTTTGCAGCCGTTGCAGCTGAGAAAGCCAAAGAGGTTCAGGAACAGATGGCTAAGTTAATTCATAATTCATAGTGCATAGTTCATAGTTCATAGTTAACAATTCATAATATATAAACGTGGAATTCAGTGCAGAAATGATAGCAGGCCTTATAGGTGGAACCATTGTTGGGAACCCTAAGGCAACAGTCAATAACTTTGCAAAGATTGAGGAAGGAAAACCTGGATGCATCAGCTTCCTTGCCAATGATAAATACGAGCACTACATCTACGAGACAGAAAGTAGCGTAGTACTTGTCAACAATAACTTCGAGCCCAAGCATGAGATAAAGGCCACCCTGATAAAGGTTGATAATGCCAGAGAAGCTGTAGCAAAATTGCTCAAGATTTACGAGGGCATGAAACCCAAGCGAACCGGTATCAGTGAACTGGCCTTCATTGACCCAACGGCAAAGATTGGCAAGGACTGTTACATCGGTCCCTTTGTTGCCATTGCCGAGGGTGTTGAGATTGGAGACGGATGTGTATTCCACCCCCACGTTACAATCGGAAGGAACGCCAAGGTTGGCAACAATACAGAGATCTACAGCAATGCCGTGGTATATCACGACTGCAAGGTGGGCAATAACTGCATCTTGCATGCCGGTTGTGTCATTGGAGCTGATGGCTTCGGATTCGAACCGACAGAAAACGGATACGACAAGATTCCACAGATAGGCATTGCCATCATAGAAGACGATGTAGAAATAGGTGCCAACACATGCGTTGACCGCGCTGTTATGGGTGCCACCATTATACATAAAGGTGTGAAACTGGACAATCTGGTACAGATAGCCCACAACGACGAGATTGGGAGTCACACCGTCATGTCGGCACAGGTCGGCATAGCCGGTAGCACCAAGGTAGGCGAATGGTGTATGTTCGGTGGCCAGGTCGGCATAGCCGGACACGCTACCATTGCAGACCGCACCATGGCCGGAGCTCAGGCAGGTATTCCCAACAATATCAAGAAGCCAGGCACTGCCGTTCAGGGCACACCGGCTATAGACGCTAAGACATTCTGGAAATCAAGCGCCTTATTCAAGAACCTGTACCAGATGTGGGCGGATATGAACGAAATGAAAAAGGAAATAAAAGCTCTGAAAGAGAAGCTTGCAGAATAATAAAGTCATGTTGAAGCAAAAGACATTAAATAACAGCTTTTCGCTAAGCGGAAAAGGTTTGCACACAGGATTGAACCTGACCGTAACATTCTTACCCGCTCCAGTAAAACACGGGTACAAGATACAACGCGTAGACATGGAGGGGCAACCCATCTTGGACGCTGTTGCAGAAAATGTGGTAGACACCAAGAGAGGAACCGTACTGGGCAAAGGCGATTTCAAATGTAGCACCATTGAACATGCCATGGCAGCATTTTATGCCCTAGGAGTTGACAATGTGCTGATACAAGTTGACGGACCAGAGTTTCCCATCCTTGACGGTAGCGCCGAACCCTACGTAAAGGAAATCCTACGTGTAGGAACAGTTGAGCAAGATGCCGAGAAGGACTTCTACTACATTACCAAGAAGATGGAATTCAAGGACGAGAATACAGGTGCCTGTATCACGCTCCTTCCAGACGAGGAATTCTCTATCACCAGCATGATATCCTTTGACGGAAAATTCCTTAGCAGTCAGTTTGCCACCCTTGACAATATGGATGACTTTGCCACGGAGATTGCAGCTGCAAGAACATTTGTCTTTGTCAGGGAGATTGAGCCACTGCTCACAGCAGGACTCATCAAGGGAGGTGACCTGAATAACGCTATCGTAATATACGAGAAACAAACCAGCCAGGAGAATCTAGACAAACTCTGCCAACTGACAGGTGCAGAGCATCACGACGCAGCAGAATTAGGATACCTGCAGCACAAGAAACTGGTATGGGACAACGAGCCTGCCAGACATAAGTTGCTGGACATTATTGGAGACATGGCCTTAATTGGCAAACCTATAAGAGGACGTATCATAGCTACCAAACCAGGACATACCATCAACAATAAGTTTGCCCGTATGATGCGTAAGGAAATCCGTAAGCATGAAATACAGGCCCCTAAATATGACCCCAACAAGCCTGCTATCATGGACACCGTGCAGATACGCCAACTGCTACCACACAGATATCCCATGTTGCTTGTTGACAAAGTAATTGAGATGAAGGCCGACAGTATTGTTGCCATAAAGAACATTACCAGCAACGAGCCGTTCTTCCAGGGTCATTTCCCATCAGAACCTGTCATGCCCGGCGTGCTGATTGTAGAAGCTATGGCACAGGCTGGTGGCATACTGGTGATTAACAGCCTACAGGACGGTGCAGACTACAGTACCTACTTCGTCAAGATAGATAACGTTAAGTTCAAACAGAAAGTTGTGCCAGGTGACACCCTGATTTTCAAAGTAATCACATTAGGGCCATTACGTCATAATATCGGAAGCATGCAAGGATATGCTTTCATTGGAGAAAACTGTGTTGCTGAAGCAACATTTACGGCACAAGTAATCAAAAACAAATAAAGCTATGAGCAAGATCAGCCCGCTGGCATATATCCACCCAGAAGCAGTCATAGGCGAGAACTGTGAGATAGGTGCATTCTGCTATATTGACAAGGGTGTTGTTATCGGCGACAACAACACACTGATGAACAGCGTCACCGTTTTATATGGTGCACGAATCGGAAACGGAAACATCTTCTTCCCCGGAGCCGTAATCAGTGCTATACCACAAGACCTGAAATTCGTAGGCGAAGATACAACGGCAGAGATTGGAGATAACAACAAGATCCGCGAGAATGTAACCATCAACAGAGGAACGGCCGCCAAAGGCAAGACCGTAGTAGGTAGCAATAACCTGCTGATGGAAGGTGCCCACGTAGCCCATGACGCATTGGTAGGAAACGGATGTATTATCGGTAACAGCACCAAATTGGCAGGAGAAATCGTAATAGACGACAATGCCATCCTAAGTGCCGGAGTACTGATGCACCAATTCTGCAGAGTGGGCAGCTATACCATGATAGGCGGTGGCACACGATTCAGTCAGAACGTATTGCCCTTCAGCCTCTGCGCAAGAGATCCTGCAGCATTCTGCGGTCTGAACATAGTAGGTCTCAGACGAAGGAATTTTGACAGGGAGACCATCGACAATATACATATGGCTTACCAAATCATCCTTCAGGGAACAGGCAAACTCAACGACCTGTTGGCACGAGTTGAGAAAGAGATTCCTATGTCAGATGAAATTAAGTATATCCTTGATTTTATCAAATCCAGCACCAGAGGTTTCATCAGATAAAACAACAGACAGATGACATTTAGAATAACAATATTCAGCCAGGAGATTGAAGACTTCGTGATGGAGGCAAAGATTGACGCAGAAGCCAAATTCGCGGAACTTCACAACCTTATTTTGGATACCTGTAAATATCAGGACATGAGCCATCACGGTTTCCTCATTTGTGACGATGAATGGCGCGTAAAAGAACACATACGCCAGACCACGCCTATAGACATAGACACAGAAGAGGATGTCAACCTGATGTCAGACTGCGCCCTGCGCGACTTCCTGGAAGAAGAAGGACAGCGAATAGCATACATCTTTGACCCCGAAGGCAAAAGATTCTTCCTGATGGAAATAAGCGAAATATTATTCGGACAGCCAGAAAAAGAAGGAAGAATAAGCAGAATGCACGGTGTCCCACCAACCCAGCATATAACAGAAGATTATGCAACCCCATCCAGCTCTGAAAACACAGAAGGAGACGTGGAGGAAGACTTTTATGGAGACGAGAACTTCGAAGAAGACGAACTGGACATGGAAGGCTTCGAAATAAACGAATGAAACTCTTTGTTCTTTTAGGTCCGACTGCAGTAGGAAAGACCGCCTTATCATTCAAAATCGCCAAATTGCTGGGCAGTCCTATCATCAACTGTGACAGCAGGCAGATATACAAGGATATGAGCATTGGCACAGCCGCTCCTACTGACAGGGAATTGGACGAAGTCAAGCACTATTTTGTAAAGATTCTGGAACTCCAGCAATATTACAGTGCCGCCCAATACGAAGAGGACGTCATAAAGCTTATAAACCAGTTAAGCCAGACACACGACAACCTACTCCTATCCGGTGGAAGCATGATGTACATTGATGCCGTTTGCAACGGTATTGATGACATCCCCACCGTAGCTCCCGAAGTAAGGGAAGAACTGAAAGCAAGACTTCAAACAGAAGGGTTAGACAAACTGAGGAATGAGCTCAAGTTACTTGACCCCGAATACTACAATATTGTTGACCTTAAAAACCCCAAGCGGATTGTTCATGCACTAGAGATCTGCTACACCTCCGGAAAAACATACACTTCTTTTCGTATTCGCAAAAAGAAGGAACGACCTTTCCAGATAATCAAGATAGGTCTGAGAAGAGAAAGAGAAGACCTCTTTGCCAGAATCAACAAACGCGTTGACATGATGATGCAGGAAGGATGGCTTGAAGAAGCCAGAGGGCTTTACCCTCATCGTCACCTAAACGCCTTAAATACGGTAGGATACAAAGAGCTTTTCAAATATTTCGAAGGGACATGGGATCTGGCATTTTCCATTGAGAAAATCAAGAAGAACACCAGGGACTATGCTAAGAAACAAATGACATGGTTTGCACATGACGAAAGCATTCATTGGTTTAACCCCGACAACGAAAAAGAAATACTGGATTTCATTTCAACAAACATACAATCAAAACTATGAGATACAAAAATGTTTGGAACAAGGCCAAGGGAAAACTCAAAAAAATATACAGTGGCCCCTGGTACAAGAAAACAGCCGCATGGATTTGTACATTCTTTCTTTCCATTTTATTCTTCTTTATTGCCGTTGACCTGAATTTATTCTACCTGTTCGGCAGTACGCCAAGCTTTTCGGATATCAAGAATCCAACCGTCAGCGAGGCATCTGAGATATATAGCGCAGACGGGCAACTGATAGGAAGATATTACAGCGAAGACAGAACCGCAGTAGAATACGAGGAAATCACCCCTATCCTTATACGAACCCTGGTAGATACGGAAGATGAGAGATACTACCATCATCATGGCATAGACTTCAAAGGACTGTTCTCTGCGGCCAAGGATATCTTCTCAGGACATGCCCGTGGAGCCAGCACCATAACTCAGCAGCTGGCCAAGAACATGTTCCGTGTACGAACCCAAAACCGAGCAGGACTATTGGGCAAAATTCCCGGTGTCAAGATTCTCATCATGAAAGCCAAGGAATGGATTGTTGCAACGAAACTGGAGATAATCTTCAGCAAAGAAGAGATCCTGACGATGTACCTCAATACGGTTGACTTCGGAAACAATTCATTTGGCATCAAGACAGCTGCTGCCAGATACTTTGGTACCACACCGGACCGACTAACATACGATCAGGCTGCCACTCTGGTTGGCTTGCTTAAAGGAACAAGCATTTACAACCCAAGAACCAACCCCAAGAACAGTCGGGAGAGGCGCAATACCGTCCTTGATGTTGTGTACGAACACAACCACATCATCATAAACGGCAACCCTATAAGCCAAGCCCAATTGGACTCCTTGAAGTCACTTCCCATAGAATTGGCACAGAGAAGCAATGAGAAATCGCCAAACGAGTTTGCACCATACTTCCGTGACGAACTGGTAGAATACCTAGACATGCTATGCGAGATGGGAGAAGTGCCTGGTTATGATGCAAGCAACAAGTTAGATGTCTATTCTGATGGGCTGAAGATTTACACCACTCTTGACACACGCCTGCAGAAGTACGCAGAAGAAGCCGTTAGGAAGAAAATGCAGTCGCTACAGAATCAGTTCTACTCCCATTGGGGTAATACACCACCCTGGCAGGACAGCAAGCACAAAGAGATACCCGAGTTCATTGAGAATATTGCCAAAAAGACATCGGAATACAAGAGATTAAAGGAGAAATATCCTGACAATACTGACTCCATTGACTTTTACCTGAATCTCCCCCACCCCGTAAAAGTCTTTACCTATGACGGGCCTGCCGTCAAAGAACTCAGCACAATGGATTCCATACGTTATATGGTCAAACTAATGCACTGCGGTTTCATTGCCATGGAGCCCGACACCAGAGAAGTAAAAGCATGGATTGGCAATATCGATTATGACTCATGGAACTTTGACAACATAACTGCCAAACATCAGCCGGGCTCAACCTTCAAGCTGTTTGTATATACAGAAGCCATGAACCAAGGCATGTCACCAAGCACCAGAAGAAGAGACACAAGAATAGAGTACAAGGAGCCTGGAGACGACGAAGTTTGGATTCCTCACAATGCAGACGGAACCTATTCCAACGCAGAAATGTCACTCAAGAGAGCCTTTGCCAGCAGTGTCAACACCATTGCCGTATCCGTAGGACTTGAAGTGGGTGTCAAAAACATCATAAAGACTGCATACGACATGGGCATCAAGACCCCGTTGCAGGAAACCAAATCACTGTGTCTGGGCAGTAGTGTAGTTAACCTGTTGGAACTCACCAACAGCTATTGCACCGTTGTGAATGACGGCAAATACAACATGCCAATACTGATCTCGCGCATCGAAGACAGAGACGGGAATATTATTTACAAATCCAAAAAACAAGAAAAGCAGGCAATCCCCTACAAATCAGCGTACCTGATGCAGATAATGCTGAGAAGCGGACTCCACGGAACCTCAGCCGGCATGTGGGAATACATTGGCGGCCATACGCAGACAACAGACTTTGGCGGAAAAACCGGAACCAGCAACAATCATGCCGATGCCTGGTACGTTGGTGTAACGCCCAAGTTAGTGGGCGGTGTATGGGTAGGAGGAGAATTCCCGTGCATACATTTCAGAACAGGCGCTCTCGGGCAGGGAGGAAAGGCAGCCTTGCCTATTTTCGGAGATTTTATCAGAAAAGTCCTGGACGACAAAAGATTCAGCAAGTACAAAGCCAAGTTTGCTGAGCCCAAAGATATAGATCCAAAGCTATGGGCTGGCAGCGATTACGTACAGATGCCAGACAGCATATTATCTGAAGATTCTGAGAATGAAATCAACTCAGAAGACAACGCAACGCCAAATAACAGCGAAACAGACACACAAACAGAGGTCTCAACGACAGAAGAATGAAAAAGTATTGTTTTATTTGTTAATTTGTCTTAAATTTAAACTTAAAAAAACGCTTCCCTAACGGGGATTCAGTAAAAAAACGTAAATTTGCTCTGTTTAGCACCTAAAATGTGCAAAAAAGTGGTTAAGAAACATAAATAATTTAAACTAAAATAACACAAAAAAATGCGTATGACAAACCGTTTAAGCAAATGGAGTAGGCATTCATCTCGAATGATTTGCCTAATGGCAGCTTGCGGGCTGATGTATGCTTGTAAAGACGAATACACCCTGGACGACGAAATGCCAGGATGGTTGAATACAAGCATTTACGAAAGCCTTGAGAAGTCTGGCAATTTCAAAACGTATTTGAGATTGCTTGCCGACAAGGATGTTAATCCTGCTAACGCACGTCCGCTCACCGAGGAATTGAGCAAGACCGGTTCAAAGACCGTCTTCGTAGCAGACGATGCCGCTTGGGAGGCATTCTTCAAGAAAAACGAAAAGCTGCCCGAAAGTAACCCATGGCATTATGCCACTTCTTACGAGAATCTGAGTGTAGCACAGAAAAAGTTGTTGATTCACACCAGTATGCTCAACAATGCCATCGTAATGGAAAACCTGGCAAGCAGCGAAGCAAGTGGCGAAAATCCCCCAACCCGCGGTGAGTACATGCGCCGTTTTACAGACGTAGCAGCAACAGATACCATCACATACCTCAAGTCTGAGGATCTGCCTGTTGATTACAACCCTGTTGACAAGGACTATTGGTATCGTTTCCGTAAGGAGAACGGAGGTAATGGTATTTACCTGGTTACCGACTCCAGCCTTACCATGATGCTCCACTTTACACAGGAGCATATGTCAAGGAACAACATCAACAGTGATTTTGACTTCCCCAAATTCTTTGGACGCGAGCGTATCACAAGTGACGTTCATATTTATGACGCTCACCTTGACAGCACAGATATTGTATGCCAGAACGGATATGTCAACATGACAGAGAAGCCCCTCTGCCCCTTGGCAAGTATGGCTGAGGTTATCCGTACCAACGGTAAGACCAACATCTTCAGTCACATGCTTGACCGTTACTGTGCCCCCTTCTACAATCATCGTATTACAACGGATTACAAGGTGCTGCATCCCGATTTCACCGACTCCATCTTCACCAAGCGCTACTTCTCTGATATGAGTGCAGGTGGCAGACCATTGGCATCTGAACCCGGAGACAGGGGTGGAACTTACAAGAATTACTATCCCTTCAAGTACACATCTGATGCAATGCCTGCAGATTTGAAGGACTATGCTGGTGCAGGTGATGTAAGTCTGAAGTACGACCCCGCATGGAACGAGTACTACGAAGACAGACAGCACCCCGAGAACCGCGAGAAAGACATGGCTGCCATGTTCGTTCCCAGCGACTCTACCCTTTGGAACTACTTTATCAATGCCGGTGGTAAGCAGTTGATCAAGACCTACTACCAGCGTGAGGGTACAAAGAACGAGATACCTTACAGCGATCCTACAACTTACGAAGAGCTGTACAAGCAAATTGACTGTGTTCCTTTGCCAACTCTCCAGAAGCTTATAAATATAATTATGTTGCGCTCATTTGTGGGTTCAGTGCCCAGCAAGATGACAAAACAGAAAGACGATGCCCTGGAACAGTTGTTCTATCCCGAAGATATCGACAAGATTGACACCTGTCTGATGGCAAGCAACGGTGCCGTATATATTATGAATCAGGTGTACGGTCCTGCAGACTTCACATCAGTTACTGCTCCTGCCTTCATCAGTACAACCAACAAGATTATGAACTGGGCTATCTACGACCAGAACAATATGGGATTGAACTACTACGCATACCTCAAGGCTATGCAGAGTAGATTTACTTTCTTCATGCCTAGCGATGCAGGTCTTCTCTATTATTATGACCCAACCAGTATGAAGAGTAGGAATCCACGTGTTGTTCAAATGAAATACAAGCCCGTGGCAAGCGGTCAGATTGCTGTTGTTGCCGACTGTTTCAAATATATCGATCCTTACGGCACAAACTATGATCCCAAAAATCCATTGCCCACAGGTAGTATGGGAGATGTACTTAGAACTGCTGATATCGAACCATCAGATATCATCAACCGTCTGAAAGACATTCTGGAGAGCCACACCATTGTACACGATGGCACCAACCCCATTGACGGAGAAGACGAATACTTCCTTTCCAAGAACGGCAACGCCATTAAGGTTGTTCGCGATGAGAACAACAACATCATTGCAGCCAAGGGAGGTTTCCAGCTTGAGAACGAGCGTCAGGGTTTCGTTGGTAACGGATTAAACAAGGGTGTTACACAATGTGAGGTTACAGCCCCCTTCCCCAACCTGAAGAACGGTAGCACCTACGTTTTGGACTCTCCAATGGTTCCCACATACCGAAGTGTATGGAGTATCCTGACAGACGATATGCTGGATGCAAAATACAACCCCAAGGGCTATTCAGAGGCTGCATGGGCAGCTAATCCCTACAGTGCATTCTACGACCTCTGCGATGCAAACAGCTATGACACAGAGATTATGGGTTGCGGTTTGGTAAATTCAAAGGCACAAGTCACTGAGCAGAACGCAGCCAAGAAGAAATTCTACATATTCTGCGAGGATAAAGGACTTGATTACAACATTCAGTTCTTCAACAACTACCGTTACACAGTATTTGTTCCCACTAACGAAGCTATCCACGAAGCTATTGCAAATGGTCTGCCCACATGGGAGGAAATTTACAAAGACTACCATTCTCACTGCAAGCATGAGATAGACTCTGAGACAGGAGCATGGGTAAAAGACGCACAAACAGGTGAATACGTGTATACCAACGAATTGGAGACTTACGAAGACAGTATCCGTATTGCTGCCAAGATTACTTATCTGACCAACTTCATCCGTTATCACTTTGCCGACAACTCTGTATTTGCCGACAAATCAGAACTCAGTGATGCTAACGGAGAAATGGTTACTTCAAGTTATGACCACGAGACAGGCTTGTTCTGCAAGATTCATGTTGACCGTGTAAAGCAAGGAGACGAGACAGTTCTTCGCGTGTGCGACGACGTTACATATAAGAAGGATCACAACAACAAGATTTCTGCAGTTAAAGAGCTTACCAACATTCTTGCACGTGATATCTCTTGTAGCAAGAAGGGTGGTACTACAAAAGAAGGATCTCCTCGTGGCGTCGCTATGAAGAATATCGTTCTTGATGCATCAAGTGCCGCTGTAATCCACCAGATTAATGGCGTACTGAACCACACTGCCCTGGTAGGTGGTCGTCATGACAGCGCATGGAGCACAACAGCGAATGCAAAGAAGTATTTGAAGAGATACGCAATCAAAGCAATCAAATAATTTACTCCCACTATGAATAAAACAATAAAGCTAATAATGCTATGGGTGATAGCTTTGATGGCATTGCCCGCAAGCGCTCAACAACATCGTATCTCCGGTACCGTATCCGATGATATAGATGTCATCATCGGTGCAAATGTCGTTGAGTATGATAAAAATAGCCGTCCTGTTAGTCATGCCGTTACCGATATGAACGGTAACTTTACCATGAACGTAAAGGATCCTAATAACACTATCAAGATTTCTTATGTCGGATACAAGGACTGGATTTCTAAAGTAGGTACGAAGACTACTTGGAAGATTAAACTGGAAGATAACACCAAGACCTTCAAGGCTGTAGAAAAGACAGCCACGAAGATCTCCCCAACCACAGGTCTGGACATTCCTGCCAAAGAGTATTCCGGTGCTGTTCAGAAGTTCGATATGAAAGATGTTGAGGGTCTTGCCTTCGAGTCTGTCGACCAGGCTCTGCAGGGTCAGATTGCTGGTCTCGACATTGTGCCCAACTCAGGTAACCTTGGTGCCGGTACTACCATGCGTTTACGTGGTATCACAACCATCAACGGAAACAAACAGCCTCTGATTGTATTGAACGACCACATCTTCGAAATTCCCGATGAGTACAAGGATGAAAGCTTCGAGAACTATGACAACGAGGAGCAGTTCTCTACCCTTCTGAGTGTAAACCCCGAGGATATTGAGAGTATTACCGTACTGAAGGATGGTGCCTCAACCGCTAAGTGGGGTATGAAGGGTGCCGCCGGTGTTATTGAAATTAAGACCAAGCGTGGTAAGAAAGGTAAGACACGTGTAAACTTCAGATACAACTTCACCGGCACCTGGCAGCCCAAGGGCTACAACATGCTGGACGGTGACGGTTATACCATGTATATGAAGGAGTCATACTACAATCCACAGCAGCAACCTACTATCGAGAAGGGACTGTTCGAGTTGGATTATGACCGTTCTCACCCCAACATCTACTACAACTACAACAAGAATACAGACTGGGTAAATGAGGTTAAGCAGTTCGGTCAGGAGCACAGATTCTCTGTAAACCTCACCGGTGGTGGCGAGAAGGCAACATTCCGTATCAGTGCCAACTATGATAAGAGTTCAGGTATGGTCATTGGCCAGACTATGGACCGTTTCACTTCAAACACCGCTTTGGACTACTATGTAAGTGACCGTATCAAGTTCAGCTCAACCATCGACTTGGGTTTCTATACCAACCACAAGAACTACGAGTCAAATGGTGACCGTATCATGGACCGTGCTTATAAGGCTATGCCTAACATGAGCGTTTGGGAATATGATTCCAACGGTAACCTTACAGGCAACTACTTCAACATGCTGCCCTTGGCTGCCAGTTATTCAACAGGTAGTATAGGTAAACTTGACAATGACGGTTATCACACCTCATACTATTTGCGTGACATGTTCAGAAACGGCAACCCCGTTGCACGTGCCATGCTGGCTTGGTGGAAGATGAAGCAGTACAACCTGAAACCTCAGTTCAGTATTGAATACAAGTTACTTGGTAAGGAAGACAACCAGTTCAAACTGAACTACGTAGGTGATGTGGAATTACAGGTGTTCAATACCAGTAACGACAGATACTGCCCCAGCGAGTTGAAGACCATGGATTGGGTCTGGGGTGGAGAAAATGCCGCATACTACGAGTATAAGAATCCTATGCATAACGAGCGTAACTATGTTGGAAACGAAGAAGACAAATCACTGCAGTTCTCAACCCGTCATGATTTGCGTTTCTATACTCCCACAGCAAACAAGGATCACACATTCTCTGCTTTGGCACGTTTCGAGTTGATTACTGGCAGCGGTAACAGTCAGACCATGAACCTGTGGAACGTACCCGATGGTATTACCGACCCAACAGTTATCGGTTTGATCCGTGATATTGCAACAAAAACAGACGAATGGCGCAGCCAGCACTTCTACTTCAATACACACTACTCTTATAAGAGTAAGTATAACATTGATGCCTCTCTGCGTATAGACGGTAGTACCGGATTCGGTTCAGGCCACAAGTACGCTGTGTTCCCCTCTGCAGCTGCCCGTTGGAATATCAGCGATGAGAAGTTCATGAAGTGGAGCGAGAAATGGTTGCAGCTGTTGTCAGTACGTGCCAGCTGGGCTATAGTAGGTAACGGCGGTAATAGCGGTAGCGACCAGTACAACAAGTACAAGAATAACGGCTATTACAATGGCCATCAGGTAATTGTACCAGAGAATCTTTCTCTTACCGATCTACGTTGGGAGAAGGTTCGTAAGATTGATTACGGTTTCAACCTGGAACTCTTCAAGGGTATGATTACGGCAGACTTGGATATCTATGACAACCAGACAACAGACCTTATCATGAAGGAGCTCCGCGTCTCCAGCGCCAACGGTTTCAGTGAATTGGCTAAGGTAAACGGCGGTACCCTACGCAACAAAGGTTGGGAAGTTAACGTTAGCACAGGTAAGATCTGCAAGATCGGCAAGTTTGCTATGAAGTTACGTGGTAACCTCTCTCAGAATTTCAACGAGGTAGAAGAGATGAATCCTCTTATTCTGGAAAAGCTGAACGGTAAGGATACCTATCAGCCAGAAAACCTCAAATGGAACAAGCGTGTACAGTTAGGAAACGCATTGGGATCATTCTACGGTCTGCACTACTTAGGTGTTTACAAGTATGATTATGAGCACAATGGTTACACTACCAAGTCTATGAACGACTATGGTTATGCAGAAAGTGTTCCCTATGTGGACGTTGACGGTAAGACCAAATATCGTAATGCCGCCTCAGTTGACGAAGCCAGAGCCTATGGTGACGGTTATCACTGGAAATATGATGCATCAACCGACGAATGGGTACAAGACTATAAGATCAATACCGCTGCAGCTGCTGCAAGACGTGGTGAGAACTCAACCTGTCCTATCGCATTTGACGCTGACGGCAACATGCTTACCAACGCCAAGGGTGAACCCCTGCCCATGTACTATTGCTACAACGAGTCATACCGCAAGAAGTTCTCCGGTGGTGATGCCATCTACGAGGATATCAACCACGATGGCCAGATTGACCGTTACGATATGGTTTACCTAGGCAGCTCTAACCCCAAGTGTAATGGAGGTTTCGGTATAACACTGTACTACGGTAAGTTCTCTGTAAATACAAGCTTCAATTTCCGTATTGGCAACATGATCTTCAACAAGGCCCGTATGGATTATGAGAGCATGTACAATAACAACAACCAGAGCTATGCAACAACATGGCGTTGGCGCAAGAATGGTGATGAGACTGTTATACCTCGTGCCCTTAACAACTACGGAACAGGTTACAGCAGCTACAATTCACTGATGAGTGACCGCTACATAGAGAAAGGAAACTATCTGCGTATGCAGTACATCCAGTTCAACTATGAGTTTGATGCCAAGAAACTGAAGAAGTACCGCATCAACAACCTTAAGTTGTCTGCTTCTATCAACAACCCATTCGTATGGACAAAATACACAGGTGTTGATCCTGACATATCTGCAGGAAGTTTCGAATGTGCTGTTGACGAGAGTAAGACTCCTCCAAAGAAGTCATTTACTTGCAACTTAATGATTGGATTCTAAAAAAACATACAGATGAAAAAGATAAATTATATATATAAATCTGCTTGCCTGTTTGGATTGCTGGCTGTAGGAATGGCATCTTGCGATGACTACCTGACAATCTACCCAAAAGACCGTGTTGTTGAGGAGAATTTCTGGGAGGATGCCAACGACCTTAGAGGTGTTCAGTATGGTGCCTACAGACAAATGGCAAGTACAGTAGGAAAAATGTTTATTTGGGGTGACCTTCGTTCAGACTCATACACAATCAATAACCCAACAACAGATCAGGACACCCATAATACGTATAGCAACATCCTGAATGGTATGCCCGACTCCAGTATGAGCCAATTTGACTGGGGAGGCGTTTACACCACCATCAACCTCTGTAACAAAGTCTTGAAGCACGGACCGGAGATTCTGAAGAAGGACAAGCAGTTCACCACAACAGAGTGGATTTACATGCGTGCTGAGATGAAAGCACTTCGTGCCCTCAACTACTTCTATCTGATTCGCGCCTTCAAGGATGTTCCTTATACAACTAAGGTAATCAGTACCGACAAGGAAGTTGAGAATTTCCGTCTCACCAACCAGTTGGCTATTCTAGACTCTATCATCCTGGATTGTGAAAGTGTGGCAGGACAGGCACGTAACCGTTTTGCCGACAATAGAGACACCAAGGGTATGATTACCAATGCAGCTATCTATTCTATGTTGGCTGACATGTACCTGTGGCGTGGATCACTCCACCAGGGACGCGGCATCAAGAATGATACCGTAGTTGCCTATCGCGAGGATGGCAAAAAAGACTCTATCCCCCACACATACGAGGGCGAAAACGGAGACTACATGATTGCTGCCAATTGGGCTCAAAAAGCACTGGATGCTCACCACCAGCAGGTAGAGGATTATCTCAACTCTCAGGGGGCCTTTGCAACAACCAATGAGATTATCAACTATGGATTGAGCGGTGTGGATCTCATCAAGAACGACTTCAAGGGTGCAAGCAGTTCTACCCCCTATTTAGAGGCACAAAATGCCATCTTCAATAATGGCAACAGCATCGAGACCATTTTGGAGATCCAATACAGCAAAAGCGACGGAACTTCAAACTCAATCGTACACAGTTTGTTTGGCTACAATGACGGTACACATCTTAAGGTTGCTGAAGATGCAATGAAGAATGCACACTGTAGTGACGAGAACAACCAGAAGTATGATTCACGTCTGTGGATTGGCTGTCAGACTTACATTAATGACACCCAGGCTAAGTCTGGATATTTCTGCCTGAAATATCAGAAACCCAGTATTATATTCGAGGGCAGTTCCGGTTCACGTAAAATTAAGTATGCTTCGATAACCAGAAGCCTTATCAATGATTACAATGGCTGGATTATTTACCGCACCACTGATGTTATGCTGATGAAGGCAGAGGCCTTGGCATGCGCAAAACTGGGCTACGATAACGATGTCTTGAATTTAGTCAATGCCATCAACCGCCGCTCTTACTGTGACTTCAACAACGAGACAAAACCCGAAGAGAACTTCACCAACAAGAGCAAGACTACAGGTAACATCAAAACATCATCTGATATTACGCCAAACTCCAAGAACAGCAAGATTTCCTTGCCTACCATTCCCAAACTGGTTGCAACAGTTATGAACGAGCGCCAGATTGAGCTTTTGGGCGAAGGTAAGCGTTGGTTTGATTTGGTTCGAATGGCAGAGCGCTACAGCAATAACGATAAAGATCCTGCTGACGAGCGCGAAAGTCCCGCAGGTGTTGCAAAGGGTGAACCCGGATACGTCGGCAATGGTCAGACTGGTATGGCCGCTGTGGTATACTACTTTATGAAGAATTCCGTTGGCGAGCAATCCTGTGGAACCTTGTATAACAGATTCAAGAACCGCTGGGGTCTGTATTGTCCCATCTATTATGAAGAGGTTAAGGCCAGCAACGGTGAAATCCTTCAGAATCCTGTATGGAACAAGTCAAGGTATGAACAGTAAGTTTGTATAAAATAGATATCAGGAATTAAAAGAAATATCAAAATATGGCTAACAATAAATTCAACAAATACATTGGAGCAATTGCTCTGGGAGCTGCCATACTAGCAGTACCCAGTTGCTCCGATGATCACTTCGATCCCACATACGGAGGTGATGAAACGCAATCTGTTGATGCTACAAAGACACTCTGGCAGCACATCTGCGAGAATGATAAACTGACAAAATTCAGGACTATTGCAGAGAATACCAAATTCTGGAAAGACGACAAGCATCCTATACCAGACTACACATATGCCGATATTCTGAATAGTGGCCAAGTTGCAACAGTATGGGCACCAGAAGATGACGACTTCACGGATGCCGAATTCCAGAAATGGCTAGACATGTGCACAACAGACGGTTATAATGTACAGCAACAGTTCATGGGCAACCATATTGCCCTCTGGCGTAACAACATCTCTGACAATAAGGTTGATACCGTCAAGATGATTAACGGCAAGAATCTGGTATTCGACAAGTCAGATAATAACAACTGTACCATACAGGGGGTTTCTATCAGCGAGAAGAACATCCCAGCCTTGAACGGTACACTGCATACCATCAAGGGTACAACCCCCTTCCACTACAATTTCTACGAGTATCTGAAGTTCAGCCCTTCACTGCCTGTTCTGTCTGAGTACGTAGTATCAAAGGATACCACAGAGTTCATCAAGGATGCCAGTATAGAAGGTCTGCCCGACAAAGACGGCAACCCATCTTACGTTGACAGTGTTTACAGTACCAGGAACCTCCTGTTCGAGAACTACAGCTACCTACCAAAGTCTGGTGCCGAGAAATGGGATATCCCCTTGGAGTGCTTCCACGCACGTCTCAACGCAGAGGACTCTGCCTTCGTTATGGTAATGCCAACAGATGAGGCCTTAGCAAAAGCTAAAGAGAAGATTGCTCACCTTTACAAATACCCCACATCGTACGAAGACAGGGATGAGATAGAAGCTAGTGAAGGCGGCACAAAAATAACAAATCGCACCATTAAGAATCCAGACTCTTTGGCTAACATGAGTATGAACATGGACCTTACCACTCCATTGGTATTTAACGTAAAGCAGCAGCCTAAGAATGGCAGCAAGCTGTGGGAACTGGAAGATTTCATCAAGGACAAGGGCGCTTCTGCCAAGTTCTTACTGAATACCTTTGGCGATACCCTGCGTACCACAGATACATGGGATAAGTCCAGTATCTTCAATGGCGAAAGGATAGAGATGAGTAACGGATACGGATACTTAGCTACTGCGTGGTCTTTCCCCAGGGAGTTGTTCAATCCTGACATAGAAGTTGACGTTAACGCAGCCACATTCTACATGACGAAGAGTTCTACTATCCACAAGATTGGAACAAGTTCAAGAAGTATTCCCTTCAACAATGAGAAGTATGCTGCCATTGCCAACAAGTATGGAAAGGTGTACGGCAACAACTTCTATTACATAGCACCTCATAGTAATGCAACAACCAATCCTACGTTTGAAATCAAGTTGAGAGGCAACCAGAGCACAACATCAGACATCGTTACACGCGGCAAAACAGCCGAGGTTATGAGCGGTAAGTATGATATTCAGGTAGTTTTGGTTCCCTATTTGTACTCTTTGATTTCAGATGCTGAAGAAATCCGCGAAGATTACCTTAATGAAGACTTTGTCAAGTCAATCGCTGATGAGCATAAGATGAGCTTGACAGTCAAAGTCCGTAGCAACGTCAAAGGAACTGGCGATGCCATGTCCAGTGCATCTGCGACGTTTACGTATGACGGATTGAAGGTTGATACCATTACGGTATGGGAAGATTTCGAGTTCAAATATTCATACAAGAATATGCGCTTCTCCTATCCTACTCTGCAAATCTCGGGAAAAACCTCGACCTCTAGGACTGCTGCGACCAGTACCTCAAAGGGATTCATATTCGGTTTGTACATTGACCGTGTGATTCTAAGAAGCAAGGAGACCGGATTAGAAACAATTCTCGACCCTCAGTAAAACAATAAGATGATGAAAAATATAACAAGTGATACATTCATGCACAAGACGCTGAAAACAGGTCTGTGTTTCCTGTTGCTTTCCGGTTTGAGCATTCCCTGCGCATATGCGCAAGATGATTTGGAAGATGCTGACGGAGAAGAAGAGGTAGTTGTTCGAAAGGCCAAAAAGCCCGAGAAACAGTACGAGACAAAAACAGTAAAGGGTATTATCACCGATGATGCAACCGGTGAGCCTATGGGCGGTGTACGTGTTCAGGCACTGGGTCTGGAGAGATATTCCACCCTTACTGAGGAAGACGGTACTTACACCCTTGACATTCCCGTATTCTCAGATGCTATCTATCTGTATGTAGAAGGTTACAACCCAATGCAGTGTGCCGTAAAGAACGGTGTGGCCAATGCCAGAATGATTGATGCCAACTTCAACGCATACTATACAGAGGGTACAACCATTACCTCGCAGAAGACAATAAAACTGAATGAGACAAGCAGTATCAGTGTTGATGAAGACATCGAGAACAAACTGGCTGCTGACGTTCATGCAGTTCTGCGTAATGGAACACCCGGTATCGGTAACTTTATGACCATCCGTGGTGTGAGCTCAATCAATGCCAATGTACAACCCCTGATCATTCTGGACGGTAACATCATTGACCCACAGTATGACCGTATGTCGGCTCACGAAGGATTCTTCAACAATCTGTTGGCAGGTATTGACCCTGATAACATAGAATCTGTTCAGGTACTCAAGAACGGTACAGCACTCTATGGTGCCAAGGGCGGAAATGGTGTTATCATCATCAAGACCAAGCGCGGCAAGAGCATGGCAACCAAGATTAATGTACGCATCTATGGCGGAGCTGAGCTCATGCCCAAGACATTACCGATGTTGACCGGTGACCAGTACACTTCATATCTGAGCGATGTTATCAGCACCTTGGACAATATGAAGGGTACATCACTCACAAACTTCAGATTCCTGGACAAGAGTCCCTCTAATTACTATCGCAACGTTTACAGCAACAATGAGGATTGGCAGGACGGTCTTTACCGTACAGCTATGACCCAGAACTACAAGCTGAGCGTAGAAGGTGGTGATGAGGTAGGTATGTATGACCTTTCACTGGGTTATACCAGCAGCAATTCCAATGCCAAGGGTAACGACATGAATCGTCTGAGCCTCCGTTTCAACACAGACATCGAGGTTTTCCCGAAACTGAAGACAGGATTGGATATCTCATACAATCAGGTAAGCTATGACCTGCTAGATCAGGGTTGGAGCGAGAACTACTCTATGCAGAACATCGGTTCACCCAACGTGTTGGGCTTAGTACAGGCTCCTTTCATCAGCCGTTATGCCTATTATTATGACGAGACTGCTACAGACACCTATCCTTCTGACCGTCTGAAACTCTCTGACGAATATGCCGGTAAATACGCTTCAAAATCAAGCGCCAACTATCTGGAGAACCCATTCCAGTTCAATAACTATATTGGAACTACAAAAATCAACGAATCACTGCGTAACCCATACTGGATTCTAGAGAACGGCTATGGTAAGATCAAGAACTATGCTCAGAACAGCATTATTGATATTAACGTAAGCCCTAAGTGGGAAGTAACACCCACATTGAGCATCAGTGATCGTCTGAACTTCCAGATTAACCGTAACCATGAGAAGTACTTCCTCCCCATTAATGGTACTACTCCCTACTACCTGAAGGACTTGGGTAATATTACCAGTATGCTGAAGTCTCTCTTCTCGAAGGAAACCACAGTCAACAACGACTTGCGTATTGAATGGGCCAAGAACTACGGAGCCCACACAGTTGACGTGTTCGGAGGCTGGCGTTACAACACTTATTCATACAGCTACACCTACACAAGCGGTTACAACAACCAGAACGATAAGTTGCTCAACCTGAACAAGGATATGGACTATGCCAACTATGGTGGTACCAACGACACATGGTCAGACATGACATATTATGTAGATGGCGCTTACAACTACAAGAACCGTTACTTTGCTGAGGTTGCCCTGAGTGCACAGGCTAGTAGCCGTTTCGGCGCAAACACCAAATCAGGTATCAAGGCATTCGGCGTAAACTGGGGTATCTTCCCCTCTGTACAGTTAGGCTGGCTCATCAGCAACGAGAACTGGTTCAACACCACCAAGGGTATCAATTACCTGAAGTTGACCGCCGGCTTCGAAATGAGCGGTAACGATGACCTGGACTACTTTGCATCACGTACATACTGGGAGAGCCAGAAGGTTACCCATAATACTGTAGGTCTCTACCTGAAGAATATTGCCAATAGCGGTATTCAGTGGGAAACCACAACCAAGTGGAACATTGCCTTGCAGGGTAGCTTCCTGAACAACCGCTTGCAGGCTGGAATCGACCTCTTCTGGCACAAGACAGATGACCTGCTTACCCTAAAGCAGCTGAACTACATTGCCGGTCAGACAAATTACTGGACCAACGAGGGTCAGCTTACCAACAAGGGTGTAGAAGTAAATGTGAATGCAGCAATCATCAACAAGAAAGACTGGAAGTGGGAAATGGGTGCAAGCCTTGGTCACTACAACAACAAGATTACCGAGCTGCCTGGCGGACAGAGCAACACCATTACACTTAAAGACGTGAATGGCGGTAATGTACAGTATCTGCATGGTTATACCAACAACATTTACGGTACAGAAAACATCCTCACTGCTGTAGGCTACTCTGTAGGCAGCTTCTACGGATGGCAGACTGACGGTGTATTCGCTACTGATGCAGAAGCCAGTCAGGCAGGAGCACTGGGTTACCTGAAGTATCCTACCGGTATAGCAGACGAAGACAAGAAGTATGCTAACTTCCAGGCTGGTGATGTCAAGTTCGTAGACCAGAATGGTGACGGTGTAATTGACGATGCTGATAAGGTTGTAATCGGCAATCCCCATCCCGATATCTATGGTAACATCTTCTCAAGCCTCACTTGGAAGAACCTCCGTCTGGATGTTAACTTCAAGTACAGTCTTGGCAATGATATCTACAACTATCAGCGTTCTAAGATTGAAGGATTGAACACCACCTATAACCAGACAACTGCAGCATTGCGCCGCTGGACCCATGAAGGTCAGAATACCGATATGCCTCGCGCATGCTACAAGGATACAGAGGACTGGCGTAACAACGAGCGTATGTCTGACCGTTGGATTGAAGACGGCAGCTACCTGAAACTGAAGAATGTTCGCCTTACCTACAAGGTACCTTATACCAACAGCTGGCTGTTTGGCCTGAAGGTCTGGGGTGAAGCAAACAATGTGTTCACACTGACAAAATACTTGGGAACAGATCCCGAAATGAGCAGCCACAATGGTATTCTTTACCAAGGTATAGACACCGGACTTATTCCACGTGGCCGTAGCTTCAACTTAGGTGTAACCATCAACCTGTAATCAGAAGAATATAAGATTATGAAAAAGAAATCAATTATAAGCTTGCTTATCTGCTGCATGACACTGGGTATGCTGAATACGTCATGCCAGGACATGCTGACACCCGATAATGATCGCCACGCTTATGACGTGGCACAAGATACCCTTTATTCCTATTGGGGTGTGATAAAGTCTCTGCAGGGTATTGCAGAGCGTTACGTGATTCTCAATGAGTGCCGTGGTGACCTGGTGGATGGTACCTCCTATGTCAGCGACACCATTGCAGCCATCATCAACTTCGGTAAGAACGGTTACGAGGACAAGTACAAGGATGGTGCATGTGCATACATGAAGGTTAGCGACTACTACCACGTAATCAACAGTTGTAATGCCTATATTGCCAAGTGTGATACTGCCAGAAAGGTATCAACCGGCCAAGGCAGCAGCTATATGTTACGAGAATATGCTCAGGTTATGGCCATCCGTGCATGGGTATATATGCAGCTCATCTATGCATACGGCAATGTCCCCTTCTACACAACGCCTATGCTTACCACAGATGAAATCAACAACTTCATCACCAATCCTAACCACCCCATGGCAAACGCCCAGACTCTGGCAGAAAAACTGGGACCACAGTTGGATAGTGTAAAGGTTGTGCTGGAGAAGATGTTCGGTGAAGAGATTTACCCACAGTACAACAACTATGGTGACGTGAATACCAACAATAGTTCCTATGTATGCCACAGCATGCGTACAATGTTCCCCATAGACGTAGTGTTAGGCGACCTGTATCTGCTGCAAGGCGATGACCAGGCCTGTGCCAAAGCCGCAGGCTACTATTACAACTTCCTGAACAGCAAGTTCTGCGGTCCTCTGGAAAGTGATGACTACATCAGCACTGGTGATGTCCGTGCTAACGTTGACGAACCTCAGTATGGATACTCAGGAGTACCATATATAGAGAAATCTCTGAATTTCAAAAATGGCAGATACCGCGGTGAGGCCATCACCTGCATCCCCAGCAACAAGGGACGTTTGGACGGTCTGGTATTTACCGACATCAACCGACTGTTTGGATTTGATGCCACATTGTCTTCAACAGGTAGTGGCGATAAGGCCAACTCGTACGTCAGTCTGAATTACTGGGATAATGGCTATCGCCGTGAACTGATTCCCAGTAGAGGATATGAGGCTCTGTGCGACAGTCAGAAATACGAGTGCTACATTGGTCAGACTTCCAGCGAAGAGAATATGGAGCTGGTTACTTTGCCAGGTGTAGGTGATGCACGCCGTTCATGGATTTATAATGTTCGCAGTACAGGTAGTAACCTCGTTGTACGTAAACCAATAAGCGAGCAATACTCACTGCCTGTAGGCGAAAATACCCAGTATGGAAAACTTGTCAGCAAGCAGAATCCCATGGGTAGCTTCACTACCGTTTACCCCCTGATTTACCGTAAGGCTACCATCTGGCTGCGCTATGCCGAGGCTATCAACCGTGCCGGCTTCCCCAGCTATGCATTTGCCATTCTGAAGACAGGTTTGGTAAGCGACCACAGTAAGTGGTTCCCCAGCGTACTTAAGGAGGACGACTACAACACTCCCTATTCTTATATCTCTGGCGCAAATAACGATTTCGGTGTAAAGGATAGCCTATATTGCTTCATCGAAGAAAGAACTGACACTACCTACCGATATGGTTCCGTAGAAGAAGACGGTGTAAGCATCAGCACATTGGCTGATCTGGAGGATTATGTCAACAGTATCTGGCAGGAAGACTCCATAAAGGCAAATGCAAATCTGGAAGAAGGCGAAACACCCATTCCAGCCAGACATTTTGACCAGAAAAATGACAGGAAGTATGTTTACTTCTATGCTAAGACTTTCAATAACTATCCTACGCCCTATCTTGCAAAAGCATGCTGGTATCTGGATCGCAGAGAGATGGAAAACGCCTCTTCTAAGCCTTGGATGACCTTCACCACACAGGTGAATCTGCGTGGCTACGATACCTACGTTAACCCCCTCTTTAAGTCAGAAGTTTATGCAAGCAATGGCTTCAGTTTGAGAGATGATGATAACGTACCTGGTTCTTCCGGGCTAACTGATTTCCTGACCATTGGTATTCACCAGCGTGGTTGCGGTATCCTCAGACCCGGTGATACCGACCAGTTGAGTTCATACAACTACGTTGATATGGTTACCAAGAAGATCAAGGAAAATCATGGCATAACAGTAACAAAGGAGCAAATCTATGGTCAGGATGCCAACAACCCCATAGACAAAGCATGGATTATAGAGGCTGTTGAGGACCTTATCATTGACGAGGATGCTCTGGAGCTTGCCTTCGAGGGTTGTCGCTTCTCAGACCTGGCTCGTGTAGCTATCCGTCGTGGCGATCCCAGTTTCCTGGCTAAGCGCGTTGCAAAACGTAGCGGAACCATGGATATGAAGTTGTACAACATCCTGTTGAACTCTACCAACTGGTATCTGCCCTTCCCCACCGAATAATTGTTCATACAAATATTCCCAAGAGCGCCCGGAATAATCCGAGCGCTCTTTTTGTTATGGAAGATAAATCAACTTACTTTCTTACAATAATTAACTTAAGAAATATATTTTCTAACTTGGAAAATATATTTCTTAAGTTAGAGAAAGAAACCCTCTGACTAAGATGTTTTTCTTTTATAAAAAGGTAACTCTAAAGTATAGAATATGAGTCTGATTGCGGATTTATGTAATATCCTCTTGCCGCGCAAATGCGTGGTATGTAAACAAACGCTGGAACCATCCGAGCAATATATATGCACCAGCTGCTCAATACAAATGCCTCGCTACCCCCTGCAAAGCATAGAGGACAATGAGCCCCTAAGAAAAGTCTGGAACTTTGCACCCGTACAATATGGTGCCACCCTGATGTATTACAGACATCAGTCTGATTTTCATAACATACTTATAAAGATAAAATACAAAGGCGGGGCACAACTGGGAATCAAGATTGGAGAGTGGGCAGCCACGGAAATTACACACCTGCAACTTGCTGAGAAGATAGATGTAATTGTTCCAGTCCCTGCAGACAGAAAGAGAATAAAAACAAGGGGATATAATCAGGCTGAAATGATAGCAAGGGGAATGGGAAGAATCATGCACCGGCCCGTCATGAACCTTCTTATAAAGAAAGATACCGGAACATCCCAGACCAAATTGAGCCAAAAAGCTAGAAAAGAGAATACCATCGGGAAATACGAGGCCAACATCCCACAGGACTGGAGGGGAAAACGCATCCTTCTGGTAGATGACGTACTGACAACAGGTGCAACTATAGGCAACTGCGCCCAAGCCATACTTGCAACTGACTCGCAAGCAACAATCAGCATATTTACAATTGCGTTAGACGCCTAAAACATGACGATTTGTGATTTTTTTTACACATTTTCTTACAAATCGTTTGATATTTGGAGTATTTTATATAATTTTGCACCCAGAATGAAAGTAACAAACCTAAGTATTAGTTTAAATTAATTCAGAATGGACGCAAAAAAAGTCTTGGAAGATCTTAAAAGACGCTTCCCCAATGAGCCCGAGTATCATCAGGCAGTAGAAGAGGTTCTTGGCACTATCGAAGAAGAGTACAACAAGCACCCCGAGTTCGACAAAGTAAATTTGATTGAGCGCCTTTGCATTCCCG
>JAEEGF011719725.1_pt1 | contig 33669 bp, 21 predicted proteins | sample 9134171 | NCBI WGS metagenome assembly JAEEGF01 (sample SAMN16246542, study PRJNA631951) | gut metagenome | biome: gut microbiome; feature: rumen; material: AP-attached | host: Bos | place: Iran: Karaj | collected 2018-10
CGTCAATTTGTCAGAGCAGGATCCCGCCGCTAAGACAAAAGCCTGAAGCAAAATGATTCTAGTTTTCATGATATCGATTATTTGTATATTAATCAGTTAATTGCCTTTTGAATATCCGGAGCCACCCCCGGAAATGCTTCCCGAACTATCGTTTCCGTATCCGGAACCGCCACCGCTAACATCCCCGGAATTATCCGAGCCGTAGCCTAATCCAGTACCGCCGATATCTCCGGTGTCGTCCGTTCCGTAGCCAAAACCACCAGCATCGACTTCGCCACCGTTGCCATCGATGAAGTGCAGAGATGAACCATCCCAGGCGGCATATATATGATAGGCGTGTCCGACCAGAAGGTCCAAATCAGATGTGCGGGTGTTGGAGGTGCGGACCGTTTTTCCATCAACTTCTGCAACCATTCTTGCTTTGGATATCTTCTTCCCATTGGTCCTGTATGCAGAAATAATGACACCTCGGTCCCCGGCGTGAATCACGCTTGTACCCATCGTAATTGGTTCCTCTGCGGCTTCATTATCGGCATGAAAAGACCCGTCATCCATCGCGACGGCGCCTTTTGTATGATACCAGAGTCCATCTTCTGACTCAAATCCACAGTGAGAGAAACTGATCAAATGATCCGAATCGTTCCTGATGTGAATCACTTCATACACCAGATAATGCTTGAATTGGACGGAAATGCTGTTCCAATCCTCGATCTCGGCAGAGGCAAATACCGGAGCGTCGAACAAGGAAAGCGGGCTCCGGACAAGCGAGGCATTGCAGAATATCCTACCATCGACAACCGTGGCATTTGCAGGTGAAGTAGCACAGAAAAGATGACTCTTAACCGGCGTCTCTTTAGCGCTAATGAGAAAGGAACAAGTCTTCCTGTCCTCCGAAATTACGCCGATAGGAACATCCTTTCCCGCATCCTGGTAATTCACAAACACATCGAACGTTTCATCATCGTTCCATTTTGACGTTAATGTAAGATTGCTTGCTTGTTCAAGAGAAACTCTCGTCTCTTTACTCTCAAAAGAAGCATGTACGGTAAACTCAGATTCAAGAGGGGGAATCTCTTGCCCCTTGTCCGTACATGAAACCGCAGCAAAGAGGATCAAAGCGAAAATGCTTGTTATTCGGTATCTCATTTTCATTTTCTTTATCCTTTAAATGTTATGCCCGGGGACGTCGTCCAGATTGCCGTCACTTATGGTGAAATGGCCTTCAGCGCTTTGATAGGAGGTGAGAATGGAATCACCTTCCATGATTTTGGCGACAACATACCAAGTGAATTCACCGGGAGAAAGTGTACATGAGGCTGTTTTGTCTCTATCGTCAGGGTCGACATCTTTTCCTAATCGGGAGCCACCAACATATACATCATATGCAATGTCAAATGTATGATAAAAAGAGTTTTTACCGTATCCGGATTCACTGAAATCATAAATAAACATGTCGTCAAAGGGCTTGAGACGACAGTCCCATGAGAGAATTACTTGACCCTCATTGATTTCGACTTCATTCAGGAATGGAGCCGCATCGAAAAACAGGTACTGTGAACAAGCCGAAGGGTAATAGTCATACAAATCCGGATCAAGTGCAGCCAAGTCCTCTTCGCTCCAGCCGCGATCTCTTCCATAATGTATATTCGCCTCGCTGGCTTCTCTAAGTCCTTCATGGTTTTGCCAAAACTTACTTGCAGTGGAAAAATCAAATCCATTACACATGAATTTGACTATTCCAAAACCCATAGTCCGAGAAACGTTTCGATTTATCGTTTCTTTAAAACCGGCAAAAATGGTGGCACCGTGGTTGATGAAGGCTTTTGCCATGGATGTTTTCCCATCGGAATCATCAGTAATTTTCATTGATTCACAAGCCGTTGTAAGGACAAGGGTATTATCAAATGAAGCCTTGTCCAGAAAATCTGTTGTCATACACACGAACCACTTTTTGGCTTCGCTTTCATATGCGATTGCCACTGTTTCAGGATCATAGTCAACATCGCCAAAAAGGTCCTGAAAGAAACGTATGAAATCACCGCGATAAACTGTAGATGAGCAGAATACTGTTTGGAAACTCTTTGATTCTCCCTTTGGCTTCTTATGGCGATAACTTGTCCCACCATGGGTGTTTATCATGATAAAATCATATCCATTCAAGTTTTCGCCCCAAAAAGCCTCTATCCCCGCGTCTTTGTCAGACTTCTTTACAACAGAGGTAAATCCAGCAGATTTCAATTGAGTCTCAGCCTTATCTATCGGGTATTCCCATTCTTTTTGAAATGGGGTCAGTATTAAAGCTGTCTTACCTTCTTTCAGAACAGTTGATTGTTTCTTGCTATCTTGGATTTGAGGTGAATTATGGCTATCGATTTCGGAGTTGTTTGCGGAAGGGCTATTGAAACTAAAGTCTTCAGGTATTTCTGGTTGTGTGGTGAGAAAAACATTCAACCAGATACTGTCTTTTTGCATAAAGGCAACTGTGGTCTTTTCAGGATTGACAGCGACATCTACAATGTCCTCGTCCTTTATAAGTTCTTCAGCGATCTTACTCACATCAATTTCACCACGTTCATATAAACTTGTGAGCCTTTCAACATCGACAGTGACTCTATCCGTAATAGCCAAAGACTCCTCCCATTCATATTCTGTCTCCGGAAACTTTGTTGTCGTCGCTTCAAATTCAATCCCTTCGTCCGCTTTCTCAATGTTTCCGTAAATGCTCCGCTTAATCGTCACTGCCTTCTCTGACACCTTCCTGGCATAGTCGGAATCCTTGTAGAACCGCAGTTTGTAACCACCCTCCAAGGAACCAGGGATTGCAACGATATAATACCACGTATCCTTCTGGAATGTCTCCTGACCGGACGGAGGAAGCAGCGTGATGAACTGGCTGCTTTCCGAGACCTCTTGTACTACAGGAAGACTATTCTCATCAAGACCAATTTTCACCTTACCCGATATAATCTCACCAGAGAGACCTTCGAACATAACCTTCTTGATTCCCTCTTCTACAACGCTGAAACGGACACCACCTCCCACGTTATAGAATTGGAGGGTATTGGAATTCGAATGGGCGATAGCAAGGTTCATATCCTTTCCGAACGAACCCTCTCGAGCCACTTGTTCAGAGGGCAGCGTAGTCGTGATAGTCTCCCCATCGAAAACCGCATCCTCGGAGAAAGGATACACCGCCCAGAGATCCAAATCCTCCGGCCGGGTGGCGTCTCCGAAAGTCCCCTTGAATGTCGCAGTCCCAGATGCGGCAGTTATATCCGTCGTGAACTTGGCGGATTGGTCCCCTGTGAACACAGCGATCTCATCTCCGGGCTCCCAGAAGACATGGACTCCGGATTCCACGACCGTCTTGGTATCGGCCGGAGATTCGGTTCTGGCGAAGAGGGAAAGGTTGGCATCAGGGACATCGACTTCCTGATTCGTGGAACAAGCCACCAGGGAAAGAGCGGCGGCGGTAATGATATAAAAGTTCTTTTTCATGGCGATTGTCGATTTAGTCCCAATCTTCATAGCCGATATCCTCGTTACCGCCAGGTATGGGACTATCGCAGATGGCGTTTTCGACATGAATGGGAATAACCCGCAGTGCCGGAGACTGATACTCCTGGCGCGACGTCAATGGTATTGTGTTCATAGGGTTGTGGTCTATTGAAAACAAATGTAGGAAAAAGGCAGGATTATTACAATATTCTCGTGGTTCGAGATAATCTGTTAATAACTTACATGGACAAGGACGGGGTGTGATGCACAAGGAAGTTGAAATAGGGGAATGACGAGATGAGGCAAAAAACAGACCTCGCCTGACATTGGCGGGGTCTGTTTGTTTTCGCTTTTTTAGTCATCATAGACGGGTCGAATAGAGAACCCATGTTGACGACCATCAAAAGTGACTCGATTTAAATCGCCACTATAAGAAAAGTCCAAAATGTCCGCCGCTGAACAAATGCCCGAAGTCAATGAAGATGACCAATAATGACACAAAGTTCCATCGACATAAATGTAGGATAAATCCTCCCACATTCCCGTATTAGGGAGGAATATGCTGCCTCCACTTGGACCTGTTATCTTACAGCCGGATATTCCATTCAGAGTAATCCATTCCCAAGAGCACATGTTCAGCAATTCTTTGAATTCGACATTTGTCGGCATTCTCCATTTTCCACCAAGGTTCACAAATGCAGCATCATCCTCTGGATCCAACGTAGTTTTGCCATCCGTAAAACCATTGTATCCGTAAGATGAATCAGTACAATACTTTGTTTGAGCATAATAAAGCCCCCCCATACACCATTTGTAGGAAGATAGAGCATACCCCGCCTCCTTACCCTCTTTCCATGACAGCGGATCCAAACTGTAGTAATAAGGTTCCGTATCTCCCCATGCAAAGTAGTCTCCATATCCCTCTGGCTTGGTGGCACCCAGGTTAAAGGAAGCCCACTTGACGGAAAGGCCAAGGTCTACAATATCGGGAATAACTACGGAAGACGGTGGCTCCTTTACAGATACTTGGCAATAAGCAATCTTTGATTCGCCGCCTTCCAGACCATAAGATATTACAACAATATTAGTTGAGCCAACAGCAATACCCGTGACCTGTCCCGAAGGAGATACCGTCGCAATAGAATTATCGGAACTAAACCAATTAAGGCGCTTAGACGTCGCATTCTCAGGAAGAACGGTCGCCGATAGCGTTTTTGTTTCTCCAATGGAAAGCACCATCTCAGATACATTCAATGCTACACTCTCTACCGGAATAATGGGACTTGACTTTCCGTAAACTGGACGGATGGAATACCTGTCATATCGGACATCATAATCCGACTCTGGTAAAGGTTTACGATCAGAGTCGAAATAGATGGCATATGCACGAGAAGGCTGGAATGGGACTAAAGATTTTGACCAATAACTGGCAGCGATGCCTTCCCCGGCGGGAGATGCTGCAAATGGGCCATAACCTGCAGCAGGGAAGAATATGGAATTCCCATTAATATGGCTCGTTGCCATGTATCCGTTCACACCATTGACGGTTTCCCAAGTCCATTCGCAATTAGACCCAAGTTCAATCCAATCTTTATACGAAGGAATTCGCCATTCTTCTCCTAGAAGAATATGAGCAGCATCATCTTCCGGATCCAATTCCATCTTGTTGTCCGTAAAGCCGTCAAGTCCGTACTCGGGGTCGTTATTATACTTTGTCAATGTCTTTTCCGATCCTGCACACCATTTATAAGTATCCCATTTGTAAACCGCTTTCTCTTCGAGTTCACCCCATGCGAGATGATAACCGTAATCTTCAAGCTGTGATGCTCCTAAGTTAAACGATGCCCACTTTACCGAAAGGCCAAGGTCGACTTGATCAGGTATTTCGATTTTGGGCTCAGTTTCAGAATCATCATAGACGGGGCGAATGGAGAATCCGGCGAAGCGGCCGAACCGTTCCCTACTGGCTCCGATGGAACCAAAGGAAACGCCCCATGCGTAATGCGGGTCGTTTGTATTGAGGGAAGAAGACAAATACATGCCCCAGGAAACGGTATTATTGCGGTCTGTAAAGGCCCAATCTCCTGCATGGGGAAGAAATATGCTGTTGCCATTAGGACCTGTCAACTTTGTACCATTAATTCCGTTCATAGATGTCCTTTCCCAGATACAGCAATCTCGTAATTCTGTTAACTCGTCGTCAGTCGGCATCCGCCATTTGTCACCGAGAGCCATAAAGGCTGCATCGTCCTCTAAATCCAAGACGGTCTTGTTATCCGTGAATCCATTGAATCCAAATGACGAATCCGAACAATACTTGGTCATAAAATCGGATGAACCACCCATACACCATTTATAAGATGACCAGGTATAACCGGCTTCCTTGCCCTCTTTCCATGTCAACGGATCTAGGCTGCTGTAATAGGGTTCCGTCTCGCCCCAGGCATAATAATCCCCATACTCTTCAGGCGTTGTTGCACCAAGATTAAAGGATGCCCATTTTAGCCCGGAAGGTAGACCCAGATCGACTGGCTCTGGTACTGCCATGGACTCAGCCTCAGGAACGAATGCAAATGTCGGAATCGTCCGATACTCAGAGCGATTGAAGGTAATATCATTCTGTGTGCTACGGATCATCTTACCAGATTTGGAAAGAATCTCCAGTTCAAAACCACCTCGATAGGCTCCCGGAGGAATCACTAGGAAGAAATAAGTGGCCATGTCCGGTTTCAAAGCGACTCCGCCACATTGAAGGGTCACCTCCGTAGAACCACCCTTCTGCATGACCAATTCTGGAACCGTATCAAAATCTGTACGTACCGTCGCTCTCCCACTCACGGACATATTGGAATCATGAGCGATAAAACGGATGGCCTCTATTGCATCCGAGCCGGTAACAGACAACTGCAAGACTGAGCAAAGATTTTTAAAAATGAGTCCGGAAGGACGGCCGATTGCCAACATGGGATAGGCGCCATTCCCAAAGGAGTCAATGGCATATTCTTGAGTGGCAGGCAGTTCCAACGTTAGTACATTATCCCAAAGGCCGTCATCCGTAATGCACGAGAAGGGATATAAACCTACAAGGTCTTTTTCTGATCCACCTCCAATGAAATCAGCCTCATCGGTTCCGGCTCCCGAAAGAAGTGTAAACCGGGCAAGACTATTGTACGACAAATCATAGATAGCAATCTCATCTCCTTCTTTCCAGTACGGGCGGTAATTACCATTCCCCAGGTTGCCGAGCGTTGTCTTTGTTTTTCCCCCTCCTTCAATGGTGGCTTTTATGATCATCTGAGGCTGCTCTTCAGAGCCGACCATATCATTGGGAAGAATATCCTTTTCCGTCTGCCGCTGGCATCCAGAAAGAATGGTCAGAAACAGAATCCAAGCGAAAAGATTAGTAAATTGTCTCATGTCGAATCCTCCTGATTACATGTCAATCTCACCGCCAGGTGTAATGTCTTCATTCCCTCCGGACGGGGCGGGGTCCCCATATACGGCTCGGACTGGAAGTCCATACTCACGGTTTCTTGCACTCCATGTCAAATAAGAATTCAAAAGCAAATAGGTTGCTTCTGGTGAATAATCCTCATATAAGGATGATGACCAATACATTCCGGCCGATTTCTCACGCATCTCGTCATATAGCATATATCCCGTGCAAGGGAAGAAAATGCGATTCCCGTTGACATTACTGGTCACCCAATACCCATTGATGCCATTCAACTTAGCTGATGTGATTGAGGTGTTATTCAATAGTTCCAACAGTTCTTTTTCGGTAGGCATCCGCCATTTCCCGCCATAGAACACATATGCCGCGTCATCTTCAGGATCAAGGACTGTTTTGTTATCCGTAAACCCGTTGAAGCCATACGTGGGATTCAGACAATACTTAGTCAAAGTGTTAAAATAATCCACACACCACTTATATGTTCCACTATCATAGTAATCCTTAGGTTCGACTTCTCCCCAAGCGAAATAATACCCCGATTCTTCAGGGCTCAAAGCGCCCACATTGAAGGATGCCCACTTTACAGAAAGTCCCAAATCAACGATTCCCGGGGCTTCTGCACGGTCCACTATAATCTGGCAACTAGCGGTTCTTTCTCCACGGGCAGAGGTAACAGTGATAATTGTTGAACCAGATGACAATCCCGTCACTATACCGTCTGAGGATACCCTTGCAACGGACTCATTACTACTAGTCCATTTGGATTCCCAATTCGATGCATTAGACGGCGATATAGTCAAATTCAGTTTAACCGATTCTCCTGAACTGATATGCAAGAAACTCTTATCCAGAAGGAATTCTTCAATAGGTATATGCCCATATACGGGACGAATAACATACCCCTGTTCACGATTACCATAAGTGAGCCAGAATAAAGGATCACGCTCATAAAGATCAAACATGAACGAAGAAGTATACCCGAAATCCCTATCATCACTAACATGTGAGGAATGATACCGAGCGCTTTCTATGAATTGATCCCCAGAATAACCTGCATCAGATGAATAGTGCGATTCTTCATAATCAACGGGGAAGAAGACACTGTTCCCATTGATTTTACTTGTCATCTTAAGCCCTGCAGCCCCATTCAGAAAATACCATTCCCAAGAACAATTCTCAATCAGTTCCTGCCATTCATCAGGAGAGGGAATCCTCCAGTCATCCCCCAATTGAACATGAGCGGCATCATCCACAGAATCCAAAAAATACTTTTGGTCTTCATCATTGTATTTTGTCATGCCTGTAAGTTGCCACCCGGACTCTACGCCACCGTATCGACCACCAAAACGATAATTATCAACTGTGTAAGAATCCTTCGTGGAAATTTCACCCCAAGCATAAAGATCCCCATACCTTTCAGGACTGGTTGCACCTAGATTGCAAGAACCCCATTTGACAGACAGGCCCAAGTCGATGGTAGCCATATTTAGTGGATAATCGGGAATATCCTTTTCTTGAAACAGGAATATGATATCCGAGAGTTTTTTCTTTCCAAATCCGGACGAATCATAGTCTACAAAATAACTATCATCTTCTCCATCTATCCAAAAATGATCCTCCCAGTGATTGAAAGACATCTTTTGCACACAATCATGATAGAACCCAGTACCATCTTTTTCTGAATAGGAATGCAGGACCAACCCGTAATTATTCTCACTGAAATATGGGTATTCGGCAACCGAAATATCTTTCCTGTCATATCCGGATGAAGTGACACGATAGATGACTCCACCGCAACTACCGGAAGAAGGATTGTTCTTTGCAAAATATACTGTTTCGTGATCAGTATCTATGGCGACCGCAGGACCTACCCGTGTTGGATTCTCAAAGGGCGTCGTGTAAAACTTCTCAGGTATCTCGAATACCTTTCCATTGACGGTTACCCAATACGTCGTAGAATAAATCTGGCTATCGTATTTGTAATCCAATGAATATACTTTCCCGTTATACTCAACGCTAGAGATGGTCCCTCCAGTATAGAGATGAGTCAAATCTACATATCCGGCACGAGATAAAGATACGGGACTGGAAATCTGCTTGATGGAAACCAAATCATCGCGGTAGAATTCAATCGTATATCCTTTATTGAACTTCCCGGGAAAGCAAACGATATCGTACTTGTCATTCTTGTTGAACGTCCCCATGTCAGGGGGATACAATGTTATTTCAAAGGATGGATTGTCGAATTTTGAAATAAAAGGGACTCCAGATTCGTTAAATGAAGCATGGACCCTTCCCGCTACAGGCTCATTGTCATTTCCTTTAAATACGATCTTCTTAATACCATCTTCATATACGGGGATGCTCAATACACCGCACAGATTATAGAAGTACAAAAACTTGTGGCTGGACGCGTAATCATCGCCCCTAGTACTTGCGATACTGATCAGGAGTCCTTCACCTACATTGCCAGCAACCGCGTCTTGTGTCGATGAAAGCGTGACACCCACTGATTCACCATCGAAAGTGTTGTCCTCTGAAAAAGGATAAACTGCCCAATAAGGAGCCCCCTTTCTCTCCGGTGCATTGTCCAATCTCCCCACAAACTCAACACTCTCGTATGTGCCTCTGACGGGCTCCGTGTTGGTAGATACAAATTTTCCTTTTCCGGATGTACAAAACACGCTTATCTCATCAGACGGACTCCAGTAAACCATATCTTTATTAAACCCATTATATCCTAGTTGTGTCCGTGTCCCGGGTTCCATGGAGGCATAAAAAGTCATCATGGAAGATTCCATTTCGTTGAATTCCTGCATCTGGCAGGAGGTGGATGCCGCAAGAAGAGCAGCAATACAGATTTTGATAGTATTCTTCATGGCCGACTCTTTTTCTAGTCCCAATAATCATTATGGAATCCTTCATGGGAACTGGAAGGGTTGATAACGTTGATTTGACAACCCCTTTCGACAATCGTATTGTTCCATGAACGATACTGAACAAAGATGGTTGTAGTTCCCTCCTTGACTCCAATCACTTTGCCATTCGTGACAGTCGCGATAGACGGATCGTCGCTCTTCCACCCATATGGCATCGTAAACTCTGTAGCATCCTCAGGATAATAGGCGGGTGTGAGTGTGTAACCTTCTCCAGGTAACAGGTCCACAGAGGTGAGAGAACTGTAATGCCCATTTTCCATATTAACGAAGCGGGCATCCGTGATGTATATCTTTGAGACCACCCGGCAAGAGGCAGTCTTGGCTTCGGTCCTTCCATTCTCGGCGATCACCGTGACTTCTGTTGCCCCAGCGGTCCAGTTAAAAGCAACTGTACAAATGTCATTATCGGGCGAGATGCTGACAAGCCCGTCCACATCCCAAGTAAAACGCTTGTTCATGGCATCTTCAGGGGAGACCTTCGCTCTTAAGATAGCACTTTTCTGGAAATTACTGATTTCAACCTCAACTTTGTCGATGGAAACACTCTCGATGGGGATGAAATAGATGGGACGGATACTGTTTCCCTCATATCGCGCTACGTAACTAGATAAATGATAATAAGATTCAGATTCATTCTTATCATTCCTAGTCAGATATAAGCAATAAGAATCATTAGGATAGATGTCAGAAACAGTGTTCGTGGCATATTGTGCCGCCTTGTTTTCTCCATGAATTAAGCCGTCTTTAAAACAATATCCAGCGGCAGGAAGAAAGATGCTGTTTCCATTGGGGCCGGTGACCGAGAAACCATTCACGCCGCGCTTTTGGGTCCACTTCCATGTACACTTTGAGATCAACTCTGAGTAATCATTGGGCTTAGGAATCAACCATGTTTTTCCAAGGTTTACGTAAGCCGCATCATCTTCCAACTTCAAACTTCTTTTGTCGTCACGGAAACCCAAATAGCCATAATCCGAACTATAACAATACTTTGTCAACGAATGATCATCTCCCTCACACCACTTATACGTCTCCCAAGTATACTCGTCTTTGGGCCATATTTCTCCCCAGGCGTAATAGTCACCATATTCTTCTGGTTTTGACGCACCCAGGTTGCATGCAGCCCATAATAGACCGGAAGGAAGCCCCAGATCAACAACTCCTTCAACATCTATTGGTTCTGAAGATGTTCCGAGTCCTTTGAGCACACCCCATGCGGAGCGGATGATGGAAACAGAGGATTCGGATTTAATTGTCTCCACAAGTTCATCAGTATACAGATCCAAAGTATAACCCTTACTCAGTTCCTGTGGAATGGAAACAAGATAGTAATACGAATTGGCCTTGAATGTGCCTCCATCAGGAGCCTCGAGGGTAACAGATGAGCGGTCGGCTGTGGTTTTGGTAACAACAGGTTTTCCGTCTGAGCCAAACTCAACACCTAAGCGACCGGCAAGCGTTTCTCCGTTATTTCCCCTAAAGACGACCTTCTTGATATCATCCCTGGCCAATGAGAACTTGACTCCACCACAGACATTATAGAAGTGGAGGTTATTATCTCTCGATTTCGCGACACAAATGAAAAGGTCATCTGCGAATGTCCCTTCTACGCCCGTCTGCTCCGAAGGAAGGTATATGCTGAGAATGCCCTCGTCAGTAGGCATGACGAGGTTGTCAGAATGAGGATAGATGGCTCTGAATTCCGTGTCCCCATCCAAGGCAAATGAGCCCAGGTATCCGGTGAATTCGGCGGAAGCCGCTGGTTCGGAGTTAGTCGATGTGAACTTGCCGGGAATGTTCCCATAAAACACCGTGATGCAATCCGACGGACTCCAAAAGACACGTCCATCTTGTTGCAAGACCGTTCGGGTTTCATTTTCGCCGGATGTTGCGTAGAAGGTCAACTCACCGTCAACATATGTGACCTTCGTATCTATTTCCCGGGTGCATCCAAAGGTGATAGCGATAACCGGAATAATGATCCATTTCGTTTTCATCTTAATTCCTCCTTCCGATTAGTTCCACGGATGATCGACAGTGCCTTCGATATCACCATTCGTCAGTGGCGTCTGATCGCCATAAACGGGACGGATGGGAAGTCCGAGGCAGCGGTCAACCCAGCCGCGGCTCATTTCAGAACTGCCAGTTTCAAAGAAAGAGAGACAAGCTTTCACTGAATCGCCTGTGTTAATACATGAAGTCCAGTAATACCCAGATTCAAGAAGACCATGCGTACTTCTTTTTTCTACAAGGCCTGCCGCCGGAAGGAAAATGAACGCATGGGTATAACCCGGCTTGTTACTGGTTACCAAAAGCCCATCCCTACCCTCCAACGATGTCCAGGTAAATGTACAGAAAGCCAGTAATTCCTTCCACTCATCTACAGTAGGGGTCCTCCATTTCCCGCCAAGGTTCACATGGGCAGCATCATCATCCGATTCCAACTGCGTCAGGCCATCGGTGTAATACTTCGTGATTTGGTCTGAAGTCCCGTTACACCACTTATAGGACGGCCAGTCATACCCTGAATCCTTCCCGTCATACCAAATGAATGGACCAAAGTTGCTATAATAAGGCTTAGTCTCGCCCCAAGCATAATAATACCCGAGTTCTACGTTCTTTGTCGCACCCAAGTTGAAAGAAGCCCATTTGACAGATAGCCCAAGATCCACCGCCTCAGGGGTTTCATAGTGTTCCCCTCCGGAAGGGGGGCGGAATAAACATGTATTCCCATAAATCAACTTGCGGCCTCCTGCATATGAAATAACGGCATATGCGCGGACATAATACAAAAGTGAATGGTCCAAATTGGGAAGTTGCAAATTGAAAGACATATCCTTCCCGTCAAACTTACACACGTTATCCACCTCATACAGCGGCTCTGACATCCCCGCCGAATAAACGACCCCCCGCTCCAATACGTCATTATAGGTTTTGATGCTGACCGGCACCGTAACGTTTCCACCGTCAATTACCGGATCTCCGGTTACTACCTTGGAGGCATTAATCACGAAACTACAAGTATCACTAGGGAAAGCCCCGCCGTCTACAGAATGGGTAGTGACGTTCCAATGGTAAGGTCCGTCCACCGCAGGCCCGAATGTAGTGGTATGCTCCTCAAGATTCACGGCGAAAGGCGCAAGGGACACATCCTCCCAGGCGTCTAGACCGATATTTACTGTACTCGTATTGGACAGGCCATTCCGGTCGGGAACTTTCCAGGACAGAACAACTGTCGCATCCTCATTGTTTACGTCAGCCTGCAGGTCGTAAGGGGTTGGTGTCCAGGAATATATGTTCCATGTCCAATCCGGAAGAGTGATCATCTCGTTTTCCCAGAATGTCCAATCAAGAGATCCAAAGACTTTCTTTTTAAGACCGATTTTTCCTTCAATACTTGCTTTAAGTTTTAATCCGCCATTCTTCCCCTCAATCTTAAACGTCCGGTTCCCGGAAAAGAAATCGGACTCGACAACAACATCGATGTCTTCAGTCATTTCCGTCCCAAAATAAAGACCGACGGCAGATGGCTCGGTTATCTTGCTATCAATATTACCCTCGTCCCTTGTGATAACAGGCAAAGAAGGAATTTCAAAATTGATTCCTACGCCGAATCCGGCCATTGCAGTGAAACCTAGTGTCCCTTCCATGTGCATGACAGGATGGAAATGCGTGACTTTTCTCAAGTATGATCTCGTAATAAAATCGGGGCTGAAATAGCCCATGTTCTCCAGATTGAAAGCATAATACCCATCCTTAATGCCTGCTTCAAGTACCAGTTTCCCGCTAAGATCCAACTTGAATTCCCCGTACACGATATACTTGGGGTTGACGATGACTTTTGAGCACGTGAAATTTAACGGAATCTCGGCTATCTTGAATTTCTTTCCTATCAGACGTTCCTTAGCCATCTTTTCCTGCTCCTTTGAAAGAAGAGACTCCTGATTCCCTTCCAGAGCCAGCGCCGTTCCGATTTCAAGTTTTGCAGTGACGCCGACCTTGAACATCGTGAACATGACGAAAGTTCCGTAGTCGAACATGATGTTGGATTTCTCGGTATCCAATTCATGTTGAAGTTCTAGGCTGATTTTGATTTTTAGAGACGATTTAAGATCGGTGGATTGATTTTTCTCCTCATACAGTATATATCCAAACCTTGTCGTTTTTAAGTCTGAAAAGAAGTCGAATTTATCTCCTTTGATCTCGAACTCAAAACTATCATCATCAAATATTCCCCTTGTCTTCGGGGCGTCCTCGTCTTCAGGAATCCCGAATATCCGAATGTCTTCCGGTTTGTAATTTCCTGCCGACAAAATCCCCGATTCATTCAGATAATCAATGGCTTCCAGTGCAGTTGCCGGTTCGGTTTCATAAGTGACGACTCCTCCGGACTCCTTTATGGAAATGACCCGGAGGCAGTATCCATCCGGCGTTTTTTCTGTCCTGTCCGTACTGTACAGGATATCTCCGACCTTGATTTCTTGATTCCGAAGCAGATTACTGTTCCGAAACGAAATGGTTCCAGTCGCTGCGTTGTAAGAATTCAGATCTTCCGATAATTTGCCTTTGACGAAGATGGTTTCATCAGACATTTTTACATCCGTCTTCTCGTTTTTCTCCGTATAGCCACGCAAATCCTCTAAAGCCTCTGGCTCTGGCTCCGGCTCTGGAGTGGGATTATCCGGAATAGTCTCTCCACAAGCCATCACAAGAGTACCCATGAGAAAGACAATCGCCATCCTTAAGGCTCGATACAAATGGTCAGTCTTCATATAGAAATAATTATGTTTCAGTTAAGACGGTTAGTTTCACAAATATAAGCAAATCTACTAACCCGGCAAAGGATTAGGTCCAAAAGCAAATTCGAGTGAGATTCCATGTCCATTCCATCTCACTTCCACAAGTACCATTGGCCGGATTAAGAGTCCGTAGAGGTATCTACTCTTTGTGCCAAAAGACAGTATAGGGAAGTGAGGGCTCGGGAAGTTGAAATGAAGCAATAAGAGAAAGATGAGACGAGAAGACCCCGTCATTGAGGCGGGGTCTTTCTATTCTTTATTTGTCATCATAGACAGGGCGGATGGAATGGCCATAATTACGAGGAGCAACCGACATATTTAGTCCTTTTGTGATGAAATAGTAGTAATACGCTAAGTTGTCCGAAACCGATGATGACCAATAATAGCCGTACGTTCCCACTGCGTTAGGACCAGTTTCCCACTGGCACCCGGCGGCCGGAAGGAAAATGGATTTGTCCTCAAATCCTTTTTTCTTGCTAGTCAACCTTCTTCCGGAAACGCCGTTGAGTGTTTCTGCCTTCCACGAACAATTATCGCGAAGTTCTGCCCATTCTTCATCCGTAGGAATTCTCCATTTCCCACCCCAATTCACAGAAGCGGCATCATCATCCGATTCAAGGCTCAGAAGATCATCAGTAAAACCATCAAATCCATAGTTAGTACTTGAGCAATACTTTGTTAATGATTTCTCATCGCCCATACACCACTTATAATTCGTCCATGTATACTCTGCCTTCGGTTTTGTCTCTCCCCAGGCATATAACCCACCATACTCCTCTGGTTTGGTTGCACCCAAGTTGAAAGATGCCCATTTAACGGAAAGACCCAAATCAACCATCTCAGGAGTGGGATCAGATGCCCCCTCTATTTTCACGGTCACGAGACATGTTGCCGTCTTTCCTCCGGCGATAGTGGTGGCGGTAATTCTGGCCGAACCCGAAGCGACGCCGGATACAACGCCGGTGGAAGACACCGTCGCCACCAATTCATCGGTACTGGACCAGATGACCTTTTTATTAGTAGCATTATCCGGTAAAACCGTGGCAACAAGAGTGGATGTCTCTCCAATAGTTAACTCAAGTTCTTCAATACTTAGGGAAACCGACTCGACAAAAACACCCTTACCATAAACGGGACGGATTGACAATCCCGTATTACGGTATTGGACAGACCAATCCTTGTATCCTGTGCTAAATTCCCATGATTTGGCTTCAGAAGGATAATCTGCAAACAGACTCGTTGTCCAATAACGACCCGAACGATCACTATTGGGGAAGGAAGGATCTGTTACACTCCCTCCGCCTGGTAGGAAAATGCTATTTCCATTCCCTTTGCTTTCAACCAGATATCCATTAACACCCCCGCGAGTGGTCCATGTCCAAGTGCAACTGGCCTTGAGTTCTTCATATTCCTCAAGAGAAGGCATCCGCCATTCCCCTCCGAGGGAAGCACGAACAGCGTCATCTTCAGAATCAAGGATAGACTTCTGATCGGTAAAGCCGTTATATCCAAAAGACTCTTTCGTGCAATACTTGGTTAATGACCGATCATCCCCTGCACACCACATGTAATTTGTCCAAAAATATCGGTCTTTGGGTGTCGTTTCTCCCCAGGCATAATACTCTCCACAATCCTCTGGGACTGTCGCACCCAAATTGAATGATGCCCACTTGACTGAAAGATCAAGATCAACTATTTCAGGAACCGGCAATGAAGTTGAAGAATCCTTAACCGTCACGCTGCAAGTGGCCGTTTTCCCACCATCGGAAGTCTTTACAGTGATGATTGCGGAACCAACTGCGACGCCTGTCACGACACCGTTAGGAGAAACAGTTGCAACTGCTTCATCGCTGCTGGACCAGGAGACTTTTTTATTCGTGGCATTGTCGGGATGGACTGTGGCCGAAATGGCTGAAGTCTCTCCGATAGAAAGCGTCATCTCTGTTTTATCGATGGTGATGCTTTCAACCGGAATAACCGGCTCTCCATAAACAGGCCGGATGAATTGGCCAAAGCAACGATACGCTCCATGCGCATCTATATCATCTGCCGAAATGAAAAGGAGATTGGCATAATTCGGGTACTCGGGATCAATGGTAGAAGACCAATAATAACCAAGTCCAATTCCGGAACCGTCATGATAGCCCGCGGCAGGGAGGAATATCTTGGCATTCGTGTTGACCTTACTAGTCACCCAATATCCACTTACCCCGTTCTTCGAATCCCAGGTCCAGGTGCAATTCTGAATCAACTCATCAATCTCGGCATCCGTAGGCATCCTCCATTTGTCGCCAAGCAGTATCATTGCAACATCGTCCTCCGGATCAAGTTGAGTTTTGTTATCGACAATACCATAGTTTCCGTTCGTATTGTACTTGGTCAGTTTGGTATAAGAGCCATTGCACCATTTATAGTTTGACCACTCATAATCATTCTTCGCTTCCGTCTCTCCCCAGGCATAATAATCTCCTCCTTCTTCAGGTTTAGTGGCACCTAGATTGAAAGAGGCCCACTTGACCGAGAGTCCCAGGTCGACAGCGTCAGGTAATGTGGATGACGTTGCGCCGAGACCCTCCAGCACACCCCAGGCAGATCTTCTGACAGTAACCGAAGCCTCCGATGAGACCGTCTCGACCAGTTCGTCTGTCCAGAGTTCCATCGTATAACCTTTTGTCAATGCCTGAGGAACAAGGACGAGGTAGTAATATGCACCCTCCTTAAAAGTACCTCCATCCGGAGCGACAAGTGTCACAGAGGACTTCCCGCCCGTCATATCGGTGACCTGAGGGATCCCTTTCGAGTCAAATTCAACCGCCATGCGTCCGGCAAGCGTTTCTCCGTTGTTCCCTCTGAAAACAACCTTCTTGATATCTCCTCTGGCCAACGAGAACTTGACGCCACCGCAGACATTGTAGAAGTGGAGATTGACATCTTTCGATTTCGCGACACAAATGAAAAGGTCATCTGCGAAAGTGCCTTCTACGCCCGTTTGCTCCGACGGGAGGAAAATACTGAGAATACCTTCGTCAGTGGGCGTGACGATGTCGTTGGAATGAGGATAGATGGCTCTGAATTCCGTCTCTCCATCGATGGCAAATGAGCCCAGGGAGCCGGTGAACTCGGCAGAAGCCGCAGGTTCGGTATTGGTCGATGTGAACTTGCCGGGGACGTTCCCATAGAACACCGTAATACAGTCCGATGGACTCCAGAATACTCTTCCATCTTGTTGCAAGACAGTTCTGGTATCATTCTCACCGGAAGTGGCGTAGAGCGTGAACTCTCCGTTAATATAAGTGATGTCCGTATCAATTTCCCGGGAGCACCCAAGGGTCAGAGCAACAACCGGTATGATCATCCATTTCGTTTTCATAACCTTTCCTCCTCTCGATTAGTTCCACGGATCTTCTTCGGTGCCTTCGATGTCGCCAATACCGGGGACATCAAAGGGAACCACGTTGCTTTGGTATTCTCCTGCAACAAAGTTATTCTGCCATATTTTTGTAACGACATAGCCGGTGTGCTTGCCGATAGTAGGATTCTCCCAAATGAAGCAAAGATCCTCTAAATTCCTCCCTTCATAAGGGCGGGCGTCATCGATGTAAAAATCGTAATTGATTCGATAGAAATCTTTTGAATAAAGAACACTGTCATCGATTGGATCGGGATGCTCCCAAATCAATTCAAAAGACGATATCGGACTATCCCATGAAAATGAAACCGTCTCCCGACTAATCTCCGGCTCGCAAAGGGTTGAAAACGGATTAACTAAGAAATACGGCGAATTGCCAAGTTTGGGATTAGTGAAATAATTAAAAAGATTGTAATACTTGAATGCGAACTCATCTTCTTCAGATACTTTTTCGGGATATTTTGTGCGGCAATAGTAGTACATATTGTCACAGAACTCTCTGGTTGAAGGAGAATTCTTGATTATGTTTGAAGCGTCTTGTAGAGAAAAGCCACGTGAAACTAACTCTAGTAGTTGGATGATGCAAGGTGTATCTGTCGGATAACTAGTTGTATCATTGTTCCCAGCAACATACCCAGCACCTTGATGAAGAAATCTCCAAACCATAGAACCGGGATTATCCTCATCGGATATTTCAGCAGAATGACAAGCGCATAAGAAAACCGTTGAAGAGTTAAAGGTGACATCTGAAAGAAATCTCGGAGTCATCGCAAAATAACCTTCACTAATTCCGTCGTGATCATCATCAACAAGGGAAACGGCAATATCCTCCTCGTTAAGAAGACCTTGAGATATGAAAGATTCAGCCAGAGGTCCCGAGTAAGGAACATAAGTCATCAAAGATGAAACATCAGAAACCTCCTCAAAACTATCATCATTTCTCATATAATAAAAAGTCCCACCATGCGTCGTGATCAGGATATAATCATACTCGCATAGGAAATCTCCCAGAAAAAACGAAATGAGCGCTAGCCTGTCTGGATAAACATCGATGTTGCTCTCTTGAAAGCCAGCACGTATCAGGCATTCTGAAATTTCGTCCAAACTCTCGTTGAATGAGTGTTGAAAAGGGGCTAAGATTAGGGCCTTTTTTTTAGAATTCAGATAATAGGAGTCTTCAGATGAGTGGTAGAATGACCCATCGGTAGGCAAATTCTTTCTAGCCATAAACTGACTCTGGCTGTTCTGAGAAATCGAAGACGCATTCTGATTTCCAATGATAAGCGGCTTTTTGGCATCTAAAAGATAATTAATCCATAAACTATCTTTTTGCATGACACCGAAACCTGTTGCAGAGGAATTCTCTTTGACCGCTAAAACTCCATCCACATTCTCAATTTGTTTCAGGAGATCATCATTAACAACGATAATTTCGCCATCGTCTGAATAGACAAGACGATCTATGGTTATCTTTAGTTGGTTCGTAACTTCTTCTGAACGAGACCACTCCTCCTCTGTCTTCGGAAAATGCGTCACCTGCGCCTCATACTCCATCCCTTCATCCGCCTTCTCAATACTGCCGTATATGCTTCGCTTAATCTGAACGGCTTTTTCCGACACCTTTCTGGCATAATCGGAATCCTTATAGAATCTCAACTTATATCCAGCCTCAAGAGATCCCGGGATAGCAACAATATAGTACCACGTGTCCTTCTGGAACGTCTCTGAACCATTCGGAGGAAGGAGCGTAATGAATTGACTTCCTCCCGTGACTTCTTTGACCTCCGGCTTCCCATTCTCATCCATTCCAATCTTCACCTTACCCGAAATAATCTCTCCTGAAAGCCCCTCGAACATAACCTTCTTGATTCCTTCTTCAGTCACCGAGAATCGAATACCACCACCCACATTGTAGAACTGGAGAGTGGTCCCCGTCGAATGGGCGATGGCAAGGTTCATATCTTTCCCAAACGATCCCTCCCGCGCCACTTGTTCAGAGGGTAGGGTAGTCGTGATAGTCTCCCCATCGAAAACCGCATCCTCGGAGAACGGATACACAGCCCAGAGATCCAAATCCTCCGGCCAGGTAGCATCTCCGAAAGTCCCCTTGAATGAAGCAGTCCCAGATGCGGAGGTTATATCCGTTGCAAACTTGGCGGACTCTTCTCCCATAAAGACAGCAATCTCATCTCCCGGCTCCCAATAGACATGAACTCCGGATTCGACGACCGTCTTTGTATCGGCAGGGGATTCGGTTCTGGCGAAAAGGGAAAGGTTGGCATCAGGGACATCGACTTCCTGATTCCGGGAACAACCAAACAGGCTAAGAATAGCGACAAGGCCAATGAATAAACTCTTTCTCATAATCGTTTCCTCCATCATAATCTAGTCCCAATCTTCATAACCGATATCCTCATTGCCACCGGGGATTGTACTGTCGCAGATGGCATTTTCGACAAGGATGGGAATGACTCGCAGTGCCGGAGATTGATACTCTTGGCGGAAGGTTTCAGGTGTTTTCATAGGGTATAGTGCTAATTGCCTCAAAGTTAATGAAAAGGGGGGACAAAAGAAAGAAGATTTTTTAGAAGCACAATCCAAGCGGAAGTAGTGTAACGGCAGCGTCTGCTGGACAAGCGGAAATAGGGCGGGTTTTATCCAGCCGCCGTCGAATAGAAGTGTCTAATAGTCAAAAGGTTACATCAATGTGCCTGGGCCAAAATGACCAGTCAAAAGACCCTAACAAACTGATTGATAGGGAGTTCCATTCGACGCGCATTCCGACGCACATCCCGGCGCTCATTCCGGCGCACCATTGACCGTCACACCCGACCAGATTGGGCGCCTGCCTATGCAAGCAGCCCCCTCACTAAAGAATAACCTCAATGAATTGGCCGCAAATGCTTTTCGTCCAGGGGAGCGCAGTTTACCAGATAAACGGTAAGACCCTGTACTTCACCCGCTGCTTATACTCCTTGTAGCCCTTCAGCCCGTCTTCCAGGACCTTCTCCTCGTTTTTGATCCGCCGGGCGATCAGCGGAAGGTAGAGGAGCATGATGAGGAAAGAGATGGGTGAGGCCAACACTAGCGGCATGGACAGGAACAGGACAGTCGTCGCCATGTACATCGGGTGCCGGACAATCCCATAGAGGCCCGTGTCGATAACCTGCTGATTCTCCTGAACCTCGATGGTCCTGGAAAGATAGGTGTTCTCCCGCAAAACCTCGGCATAGAGCAGGTAGCAGACCAGGAAAAGGACTGCCGATGCCCATACGGCCCAATCCGGCAGCACACACCAGCCAAAGCGCCAGTTGAGACCCGCCACGACAAAGGCGGCGATGAACAGCAGCCCGCTGAGTTTCACCACCGTTTTCTGTTCCTGTTCCTCCTCCTTGGCATTCAGCCGCTTGCGCAGCAGTTCCGGATTCTTCGCCATCATCACCAGCCCGGCGCAGAACATCGGCACGAAAAGAACACCCATCAGCAGCCATCCCTGCCAATACTGCAGCGAACCTGCGGACAAGAACAGCAGCAGGCCGATGATCACCACGCCCAGCAGAAACTTGCCGATGGCCTGTACGAAGAGATGTTTGTCGATGACAGTCATGGATGCGTTTTTAGGTCGATGTGAAGATAGCGACATTCCCTCACATCTCCAAATGCCGATGGGTGGATGAAGGCCCATAAAAAAGCAGGACGCACATCGTCGTGTGTCCTGCCAAGTTTCTCAAAGTTCAGTCGGTTATTAGTGATAAAGTGTTTTGTGTCCGGTAAAGTTACATCATTCGGCCGAGATTTCCAAGGATGGCTATCTGGAAAGGATGGGATCGCCGCAGAATTTCCTCCGGCCGCAGTCCTTGCATTTGAATCCGGCCCAGACGGCATCGAACTGGTTCATGGCCGCATCGACAAGACCGGGTTCGTCAGTCAGGATACCTGCTTCGAAGTTGCGGGTCCGGGTGCTTTTCATTCCGATCCCGGCTCCGGTGAGGTTGGCCGATCCGATATAGGCAGTCTGCCCGTCGAAGACAATGATCTTGAAGTGGACGCGTGGGCAGAGGGCTCGTTCCAGGCCGGTGAAGAGAATCGGATACTGGTCAAAGTCCTCCCGGAAATTGGGCCCCGGTTCCTTCGCATGAATCAACCGGACCTCTTTCCCTTTCTTGATCAAATCGGCCAGGATACCCAGAAAAGGCCGGTCTTCCACATAGAGATCCTTGATATCCGCCGTCCCGATCCAGATCGAGCGTTTCACTTTGGGGACCAGGGCGATAATCTCCTTGAAGTGGTCCTCGTCTGCAATGTATTTCGTCATAGGAAGATTCTATATCATCAGCCTTATCAGCCCATCCGACTTCACAAAGGTTTCAGGGTGGGACATCACGACCGCATAGATCATCCTCCCATCGACCGGCTTCTTATCCCACCTCGTGAACAACCCCTTCTCGTTGATTTCCTTAGCAATCTGGTCGATTTTCATCCCGTGGTTGGAGGATGCCAGGACAAGGAGTATGGCTTCTTCGATTTTCATTTTCAAATATACAACTTTTCATGAAATTGGTCGAATGGGAAGATGGTCTGGGCCGTGTTGGGGTAGGGAATGGAACCATCTGGCCGGTTTGGAACTTCTTCCGACCAGGTTTTCCGGCCAGGTTTGGAACCTGACAGAATGTAAAACATTCAACGACAGATGCTTACAAACGATGCGGTTCCGAACCCCTTCTAGACTTGGAGGGTTGGGGACCGCACATTTTATTAATCGTTGACAATCAGTATGTTGCCTATGTTTAGGTGCCCAACCTCGTGCCAGACTCCATGATGGACATCATTACTTTTCATTTTCGAGAGATTGCGAATCCCTTGTTCCCAGACTTCCACCGTGTTTTTTTCTGGTGGGCATAATAACGGATTGCCCGGCTTTGCTGTAATCCCATTTCGGTTCCAAACCGTTTTTCCGAAGCACCTCTTCGATTGCTTGCATCAGAGATTTTTTAGTCTTTTGATCCTCTGGATGTCGGGAATCTGTTGGATGAGTCTGTGATGGCTGTTTCATTAGTTTTCTAGTTAATGCTTGTGTTCAAGGTTATGGCAGTAATAAATGGCTATATCGAAGGCAAAGATATGGGTGAGATTAGCCAAAATAAAGTTCAGTGATGGAAATTACCGTTTCGATGTCTTGGTCGAAAACCTGAGGTGGTAATAAAGGAGAAAACAGGCACTCTCAATAATTCCCGAACCACAAAATAAGAGCACACTCAACGAATAGGCGGCTCTACTTGATAAAATACGCTGAACCGCTGTCCTTCCCTTTGTAAAATGGAATTTAACTATGTTTAATCTATCAAAGATCTCTGGGAAAGAAACATCCAAAACAAGAAGAAGGTAATGAGACAAAATGATTAGGGTCGGGATTATCACTAACAGAAAGAAGAAAAGCACCCTGTATTTCTTGCGTACTAGAAGCCATATGACAGTAGCAAAAACAGATATTAGGCTAAGAGAAATAAAGATTATATTAACTAACATATTAAAATAGAGTATTATACCAAGGTGCGGCCGTTCTCATGGCAAGAGTGATTGCCTCGCCGACAGGAACATAGTCGGCTAGGAGATAATGGCGGGAATGCTTCGAAGACACAGTAAAGCCTGCCATCTCCACCTACCGTCTTGTACCCGCTGATCATCCAGGCGAGGAGAATGATATAGGAGATGTGGCTTTTATTTCCATCGAGACTGTCGAGTGGATCTTCTCCAAAAGAAGACGCGTAGTATCGCCGTAGTTCTGGAGATAGGGTCCCGTCACCTCGTTGAGGTGTTGAATGAAAGACTTGGCCATCGGATAACTCACATTCTGCACCGGAAATAAGAAATCAGTTTTGCCTTCGCATGGGTTATTTCCATCAATTGCCATCCAGAGCGCTTGCGTCACAGGGGTCTCTGCAATCATGATATTCGTATTTGGGATTCTTTTCATGATGAAAGCGACAACGCCATCTAAATAAATCACGCTGTCTGAATCTATTATACTTTTAATCCAACTCATATCGCAAAGATATAAATACATGCGAAATCTAATTTCGCAGAAAATAAAAAAACGCATCGCGAACATACAATTCGCGGAGATTGCTAACTTTGTAATCGATATAAACACAACTGTTCTATGCCTTCGAACAAAAACGCCGTCATCCGTTATATGTATCTGGATCAGATGCTGAGTGACCGCTATAATAAATACACGTGCGAGGAACTCCTGAAGAAGGTCAACGAACGCCTGGAATTTGCCGGGTATCCTACTATCGGCGGCGACCAGAGCGACTATGACCGCTATATTAAGAGTGGGAAGCGAGTGATCCAACTGGACATCCAGGCGTTGCAGGAGGCTCCCTTCAATATGGAGATAGACAGTTCTGAGAAACTGTATGGTTCGCCGGTGTACCGTTATGCCGACCAAACTCAATCTCTCTTCAGCAAGCCATTGTCCGACGACGAGAAGCGACTGCTCCAGGAAGTCCTCAATACTTTGGGACAGTTCGCTGGTCTAGACAGTTTCGAATGGCTGCACAATCTGCAGGAAAAACTCAATGACCGGAAGTCTTTCGGCCAGAACGAGTTCGACAAGAAGAACACGGATATCAGAAAGATCATCTCCTTTTGTTCTAATGAATTCCTAGAGGGGAAGGACTATCTAGGTACCTTGTTTGCCCTGATCACCAACAAGAAGGTGGTGGATGTGGAATATGCTCCCTTTGGTGAGGAAGTGCGCACTATCCGCCTCTATCCGTACTTGCTGAAGCAGTACAACGATCGCTGGTACCTGATTGGTACACCGCTGGCCGATAATAGTTACCCGTACCGGAAGGACTTCTTTGTGAACCTCCCCTTGGACCGTATGGAGGCCATCCATCCTGTCGAAGGTGTGCCTTATATTGATTGTGACGGATACTTTGAGGAAAGGTATGAAGACATCGTGGGCATCACCTATATCGAGTCTGAGCCGCTGACTACAATCACCCTATCAGTGAAAGACAACTATACCGGCTATGTAGACACCAAACCACTTCACGGATCTCAGGTGAAATTCGCCTTGGAGAAGCAAGAGCAGCTTCACAAGAGATATCGTTCCTTTATTGGCTACACCTTTTATGGACTTGAACTGAAGCCCAACCGGGAATTCTATAATATGGTTTACCAGAATGGTGAAAACATCCTTCTTGTGAGCCCCAAAATCATTCGAGACAAAATGGTTTGCGAGTTAGAATCAATGTTGCAGAGAATTAAAAGCATTCAAGAAGAATAAAAAAATCTGAAATCACTACAGAAGTAGTCTATTCTCGGTTTTGTATTTGTACTTCTTTAAGCATTGTTTCGCTTCCTCTATCAAATTGTCGTAGGCGGTATCCAGCCAATTAGCGACTTCGTTCCCAAAACCCAAATAAAGGCCATGAGTCTTTGTTGTCTTTATCGCTCTGGCATTGGTATTCGTAGTGTAGTCCTGAACTAGCAAATCAAAGCCGGCCTCACTGCCAATCCAAACATTATTGGTAATGATTGTCCGGTCGTGGAAGTCTTTGTGATAGGTTGGGCCGTTGGCGGTGGTCGGGAATAACTCTAATTTAAGGCTTAAGTTTTTCTTTTTTGTTTTGATAAAGTCTTTTATGGATTGGAAAAACTGCTTCCTTCTGGCTTCCCTGATAATGCCATTATCGCTATCATCATAATAGAAAATACTCAATGTATACTCTTCTTTGCAAGTATCTGGCAGCATTAGTCGAAACAATTCTCTTAAGTCATACCTAGTAGTACACTGCCCAGTTTTTTTATCGGGGGTCAAAACGAAATTATCGATAATGACCATCTCGTTAGAGTTTTCTTTAAGAATCTCCATCTTGTTCCAAGCAAACCCTTTATCCGTCTTGACGGCTTCCCCTGTATCTTTAAATTTACTGTCCTGATTCCAAATAGAATCTGGGCAGATATTGATGACGCCGTGCTTCCTAGCACCTAATCGAAGGTCATCCTTGGTAAAAAAGACAGATTCCTGGTCTCCTGCACATTCAAACTCAGAATCCGAGTTTAAGTTAGGGAATGGCTCCTCGCTTTGAGTTAAGTCCATTTTGCCATCACCATTGCATTTAAGCAAATGCAAAAGCATCGGATCACTTTTAGCTTTATCAGCCAAAGAACTGAGTGGGACGTCTATATAGACTGATGATCTACAAATAAATTTGAATAAACTATTCCATCGTTCTATCTTTCCAAATATAATAGAGGGATCGTTTCCATCAGCATAAGGCACTAAAGAACGAGAGCATTCCGAGAACTTATCCCAGAATGCGGACTCCAGAAATATGGTTTTCCTTGCCATTATTGACCCATATTTGTAAACAATTCTAAGGACAGATTATCTGCTTCGTCATAGAAGCCCGGGCTGAATGGAACTGCAAGTCGGCCGTCTTCTTTGACTGGAATTCGCCGAACCTTCGGAGATCCTTTTTTTACCTCCTCATCATCTTCAACATAGATCATTGAAACTTCATCAGGCACAAGAGCCTTGGCGCTAATCAGCGTCTGGACTTTTCTGAGAAGATACTCGCTATGAGTCTCAATAATAAAATGAATGCTATACTTCGAATATGCCTCGTAGAACATTTCTGCCAAAAGTGATTGGAACCTCGGGTGAAGATGAATCTCCGGCTCCTCGATGGCCACTGTACGAGGATTAAGAGGAGTATCAGTATAGTTGCCAAGAACAAAACTTGCAGCGCCACTCAGACTATCTGAAGTTGTTAAGACTTTACCTTTGAATCTGTTAAATAGCCCAGACATAATCATCTCCTCAATTTGGAGGAGAATCGAGAAGAGTTGAGTAATGCCATAACCCATATCAGCAAGAAGAACGCCCTTTTTGTCGGTGGCTGTTTGGTAAACCTTCAGGAGAAGTCCAAGGCCATTCTTGTCCATTTCGAGCGTAATATGATCTCCAATCTTGAAGACCTTAAGCCATTTGTTCATAAAACTGCCGGGAACGAAATCATAAGGCTCAATTATTTGCACACCATGGCCGTCCTCATTCTCAACTTGGACACGAATTGGAGGATTGAGAGTCATGAACTTAGTCTTAGTGTCAAAGTACTTGCGGACAGCATTGGAGAATTCCGTTCTGTCTTCCATGGGATACATCCGACGAACTTGGATTCTGGAAGAACTGATGTAATCGATACCATTAGTTATGTCTCGAGAAGCCACTTCTGCTAAGAAATAGTTCATATACTCGACAAACACTTCATAGTGAAGTGGATGAACCGTATGCGACAGGGGTTCATAGTCATTCTCATCCTCCATGATGACAGAATATGGATCATTATCAGAAAGATGAGCAAGAGTATCATGGACCAGATCGTATCCGATCTCCCTCATCTCATATCCATTTCGAATACAGTAGACAGAGTCTTCTCTATTTGCACTAAATGGAGAAAACAGAGAAGAGAATAGAGAAGTCTGCCATCCTCTACCACATAATACCTTCGCGTATGACCTCACAATCCTATGAGAGAAGAGTTCGGAATCTTCCCACATTCGATAGTATGAAAGGAAATCCTTCATCTGACGGTCACGATAATCGTCGCAGATGTAGTCGATTGCCGTTAAAGTGGCCTCTTTGAGGTCATTGTTCTTAACAAGAGACTTTAAATAGCGGCGGACATCTTCCGGGTCGGACATATCTCTCATCTCGTCCATGATGGCGAAATAAGTGATTATTCCTGTCTCGACAAACTTATCTACGGCTTTTTCTGCCTGATCGTTCAGTTTACATGAGCGGACTTGGTCGCTCTCATAAACAGTATCAAGATACTCCTCATCGCAAAAGCGAGAGGCGTCATTGACCAGGTCCTTAATGCTATTCTCCAGCTGTTTCTGCCCTTTCTCTCCGAGAATAATATCTGGTCCGGGCAGCATGGCTTTGACTCGCGAGCGGAGACGTGTGGCTATCAGATACTTTTTGAAAGCATCTTTAATAGTCACCAAATTACCAGTGACAGAATTTAAACCTTGGGCCGAGATAATAGTTGCCCCATATTTACTATCGATTTGAATCCCTCGAACGACTGCATTCCCGAGTTCTCCTGCCTGTAAAGTCAGAGTTACTCTCACATCGTCGTTTATATATTCGGAGTGAACGTCATAAGCAAAAGAAACGGTTTTATCTTTTGAAGATGTACGAACGATATTAGAGAAAGAACCAAGTGTGTCATTAGGCTTGACAGAAAAGTCAATTACAGAGCCAATGACAGGGTGATCTTTGTCGATTCTCTGGTCAAAAAAGGATTTGAGGAGCATGAGGGATTTCACAATAGAACTCTTTCCGGAGCTATTGCACCCTACCAAGAAAGTCAGAGGAGAAATCTCCACGGTGACTCCCTTTTTGTCGAACACCCTAAAATTCTTAATTGTATATCTGGTTTTCATATTCGCAGTTGTTTTTAGATAACGCCGCAAAGATATTGCATTAGTTCGAAACCATTATTCGCACTTGTCAAAAAGCATGGTTATCAATATTCGCAAATTTAAAAAAAACACCAGCAAGTAAAAGAATCTCTCTAATACAAACGCTTTTATTATCCTCCATATAGAAGAACTGGTAAACCTACTTATGCCGATTTCTTTATCAAGGGCCCTTTAAGAATGATATATTGATTACCATTCTTCTTTACGGCAGTGCGATACTTCAATTTGTTGGGATCAAGCCTGTCCCCTGGTTTTGCATTGACGGAGAAGTCCAGACAAGTAACGCAAATGCGACCGTTATTGAATACCATTTCACAGTATACACCATCACGATTCCTACATGGACGAACTTGAACTTCCACAATAATACCGACACCTTCCACATTAGGCTCAAGAACTCTGAAACCATCGTCAATTTCAGAAAGATCAATGTTGTGCTCTTCTGCATAGTTTTCAACTACACTAATAAGTTCGTCGTATTTTGCACCATGACAACGGAAGCAGATGCCACCCTCAACATGCTTGTATTCAGGGAACCACCCAGCGCCTCCACACCGGCTACAAGGCGTAAGATGAACTTCAACCAGATTTCCTTCCTCTAGTCTGTACACAGGAACTTTGTACTTGGAGTGCAGTTCGCTATGGCATTGCTCACATAAAGTGACCAATTCGGAATCTTTGTATTCCCAGGGATCAAGTCCATAAATATAGTGCTTATGATGCACCTGAAGAGGAGATTTAGTGGATTCGTGAGAACCGCAATTCTGGCAAGTATAATTATCGCGAGCAAGAATCCTCATTCGCTTGACACCCCACTCCTTTCTTTCCAGAAGAAACGAATATGGTTCCTGTGTCCTAGTAAAGAATGAACAATGCTCACACATTTTGTATCCCTGTAATTTCTCTTGCAAAACTAAGGCCTATTCGCGAATTGTATATTCGCAATCAATAGACAACAGTCAATCCCTTACATTTGTATAAGAGTCCATACTAACCGCTATCCGCAGGTTTCGTTGCTTTCGCCGGTTCCAGAAATCTCTCAAAACCTTATTCTTGAAAGAGAGACTCAGGCCTAGTACCACTCTATGTTGCTTAGGTCTGCCGATTCTTGGTTGGCATCCCTGGTACCAAACCTCTCCCGTATAGCCCCCAATCGCGATGACTCTTGGGCTTTTCTTTTTGCTCCTTCCCAACCCAAATCAAAGCCTTATTAGTAAGAAAAAACATTTATTTAACCATTTTAAACACAATACATTATGAGCAAATATTTAGGAAAAATCTATGGGCAACTTGTAGTTTTAATTGACGTGGCCCTTCTTATCGACACTGTCTCCGACCTCATTCAGAAGCGTAAAGCAAGGAAGGCGGAGAAGAACATTCCCGAGGTCATCGACGAAGAAGAGACCACGGATCCTACCATTGTTCCATACGCACAAATGCTGGTGAGCGAATAACTACTTAGATTATGCCCGTATAAAGAATGCTCTATCATCAACGTCGGCTCCTCCTTGTTTCGGTTACCTAAAAGAAACGCAGCCGACTCGAAAGAGTCGGCTGCCGAGAGGACTCAACCGGTACCTTATCACCTTTCTTCACTGAGCGCTTTATGGTTAGTGGCAGGAACGCTGGCTGTAGGAAGATGACAGGGATGAAGAACTCATTTTCCACGAATTATTCTTATCTTTAACAGTTAAAACTAATAGCCGTCATGGAAAACATCAGAGAAACACGGAGAGCCTACCTGGCGCCATCTTTGAAAATCCTCTCTACTAACCTGGAGATGCCCTTCCTTCAGTCCAACCTCGAACCTATTGGTGGCGGGGATGATCCTGATATTGACTGGTAAAGACAAGGATGTGATATGAAACGATTTGCGCTATACCTTGGACTTGCTGCGACTCTGGCGGCTTCCTGTTCCACCAAAGAGATGGGTTTCCAGACTCAGCAGCCTAGCGGTGAAGTTTTCTATGCTGACTTCGAACAACCGGCTGAATATGGAACGAGAGTCTATGTCAATGAAGACCTTCTCCTTCGTTGGACCGCTGACGATCGCGTTAGTATCTTCAACAGGAATACCTATAATCAGCAATATAAGTTCACTGGTGAAACTGGTGATAATGCTGGAGGTTTTAAGCCAGTTGGAGGTGATGATTTCTATACCGGCAACTCAATTCCAAATGTCGTTTCCGTTTATCCCTATCTCGAAACGACAAAGATTTCAGAGAGTGGAGTTTTAACACTGAATCTCCCTGCTGAACAGCATTATGCGGAGCAGACATTCGGTCTTGGTGCCAACACAATGGTCTCTGTTTCTTCTGACAACTTCCTTCAATACAAGAATGTCGGAGGATACCTGGTGCTTAAACTTTATGGTGATGGTGTTTCGGTCTCGTCTATTACCTTGAAGGGAAATAACGGAGAGAAACTGGCGGGGAAAGCGACTGTCTTGATGCCGATGGATGGAGTACCTAGTCTGGAAATGGCGAGTGATGCCACGGGCGCTATTACTTTGGTTTGCGACACGCCCGTAACACTGGGCGCATCGGCTGGGGAAGGCAAGGATTTCTGGTTCGTCGTCCCACCAATAACATTCAGTAAGGGATTCTCTGTCTCCATCGCTCAAATCACAGGTGGCGTCTATGAAAAATCCACATCCAAGAGCATCACTATTGGGCGGAGCAACCTGTCCAAGATGTCCTCCATGGAGGTGGAAAGAGGAACTCCCGTGACACCGGGTGTCCCTGATGCAATAGATCTCGGACTCCCTTCAGGCCTGAAATGGGCTTCTTTCAATCTGGGCGCATCAAAACCGGAAGAATACGGTGATTATTATGCGTGGGGCGAGACGGAGCCTAAAGATTCCTATTCCTGGTCGAATTATAAGTGGTGTGTTGATGGGAACGATTTCGCAATCACCAAGTATTGTATAGATTCCCGGCATGGATATAATGGTTTTACAGACGGGGAAACCATACTCCATCCGCAGGATGACGCTGCCCATATGAATCTCGGTGGCCAGTGGCGGATGCCAACGGATTCGGAATGGGCGGAATTACTGGATAATTGCTCTAGCGAATGGACCACGGAAAATGGAGTGTATGGTTGTTTGCTTACCAGTATCAATAACGGTAACAGCATCTTCCTTCCCGCCGCAGGCTGTAAACTTAATACTTCTGTTTATAACGCCGAAACCTATTGCTTCTACTGGTCATCGTCCCTCGATACATTGTCTTCTGATTCTGCAAAGGCGATGTTCTATAGTATAGATGAAATGGGAAGAGATGACGCCAGCCGTTATGGTGGACCGACCATCCGTCCCGTTTATGGGGATTTTCCAAATTGTCCTGTTCAAGGTGTCTCACTCGACATGACGGAACTGGAACTCGTTGTTGGAGAATCCGCAGTACTTACCGCATCAGTATTTCCTGAGAATGCTACCGATAAGAGAGTTGTGTGGTCCAGCAGTAACGGGTCTGTCGCGACGGTTTCTTCCTCCGGAGTCACAACTGGTGTGTCTTTAGGCTCTGCTATTATTACCGCAACTACCATCGATGGAGGAAAAACCGCCACTTGTAATGTGACCGTGACGGACCGGCCAGTTCCTGAGACCATTGATCTAGGTCTTCCTTCTGGCCTGAAATGGGCTTCTTTCAATCTTGGAGCAACGAAACCTGAAGAGTATGGAGATTATTACGCCTGGGGTGAGACGGAGCCTTATTATAACACTCTGAATCCTCTGATTTGGAAAGAAGGGAAAGAGAGCGGTTATACATGGTCGTCCTACAAATGGTGTATGGGTGATTCCAACCCTATGATATTGATAAAGTATTGTACGGATGCCTCTTATGGATATAATGGTTTTACGGATGGAAAGACGGTTCTCGACCCGGAGGATGATGCTGTGATTGTGAATCTTGGTGGTAACTGGAGAATGCCGACAGATGAAGAATGGGGGGAATTATTGATGAATTGCACTCTGGCGAGAGCAACATTAAACGGGGTGAGTGGTTGCAGTTTTACCAGCAAAATAAATGGCAATAGCATCTTCTTTCCTTGTTCTGGCTATCTTGCCGGTACTGAGTTCGTGAGTGGCTACGGTCAATACTGGTGTTCCTCTCTCTCTCCGGACAACCCGCTTTATGCGTGGTCTGTGGTCTTCGATTACCAACTCCAACAATTATATGCCGGTCGTCACTCTTTTTTCCCCCGTGACTGTGGTTACTCCATTCGTCCCGTTTCAGAGTAATCGATAAGATCGTATAAAACTAGTTTGAGACCCGCGTCATTTTGCGCGGGTTTTTCTTTTTACTTCTCAGCCTCGAACTAATTCAAACTAGGAACGAGTGCACCGGTCCTGACATCCTGAAAAGGAATATTTACAGACGAACCGCATTTGACTAGTGTTTTTCTGTACAAACCTCCGCAAAACCATCCATCTTAACTTCCCTTTTCATGTTCAAATATACAACTTTTCATGGAATTGGTCGAATGGGAAGATGGTCAGAGCAGTATTGGGAGGGTCGTAGAGAGAGGGAACGTTTGTCTACGGCTAAGCGGTTTGCCCCATTTTTACTATCTTTGCCCATTGCTGCCCACAACCATCACCGGACAGCAAAATGGTTTTATCAATCGCTGATATGAAACCGAAAAAGAGATTAGACAAAGTAAGTGTCGTATTCATGCAGTTGGCGCTGCTGTTCACGGTGTGCCTGATTGCGGCCAACATCTTCGAGACCAAGCAGATTGCCGTGGGGGCGGTCAACCTGACGGGCGGTCTGCTGATCTTTCCATTGACCTATGTCATCTGCCGCATCGTGTGTGAGGTGTGGGGGGTTCAGCGGGCCTGTCTGATCATTTGGATGGGGTTCCTGCTGAATTTCCTGTTCTTGGCAGTGGCTGCCCTGGTGGATGTCATTCCCGGGGCATCGTACTATGGTAACAGTGAAGGATTCCATGCCATTTTCGGCTTTGCGCCGCGTATTACCGTGGCATCCTGCATAGCCTTCCTGGCCGGTAGTTTTGTCAGCGCATACACTATGAGCCGTCGGAAATCGGCCACGGAGG
>JAEEGF010486000.1_pt1 | contig 33665 bp, 26 predicted proteins | sample 9134171 | NCBI WGS metagenome assembly JAEEGF01 (sample SAMN16246542, study PRJNA631951) | gut metagenome | biome: gut microbiome; feature: rumen; material: AP-attached | host: Bos | place: Iran: Karaj | collected 2018-10
AACGCTTGAAGCATCCCATCGTATCTTTAAAAATATCATCGGAAACTCCGAGCTTTTCGTACTTTTCGTGGATCTTAACTGCGCACAGACTTTGCACATAGAACATTTTAAAGTTACCGGGATCATCTGTAAGGGCCTTTACAAGCTCATCATAGGCAGACTCCATCGTATCCAGAACCATAAGTCTTTCCATTAATGGCCTTAACGTTTCAATATGTTCATCCACATATTTTGAAGCATCCATCACTCCTTTAATCATTTCATCCTGCAGATCTATTAATTTGTAAAACTCCTGTACAGTCATCTTATCAGTCCTCGCTTAGTTCTTTTGCCTGTCGTATCACATCGAGCATTGTTTCTTTATCCATTCCGCCGGGAATATACCCCAATACCTTGCCTTCGTCACTGATCAGATATGTAGTGGGGAAAGCAGTTATATAATAGGGTTGCATCAGGCTTGCGCCTTCATCCATCATCACGGGGAAATCATATCCGTTATCATCTAAAAATCCGGTAACGCCCGCGACATCCTGCTCGTTACCAAGATTCGGGAATGTTACGCCTAAAATTGCCACATCCTCCGAATCTTTAAATTCATTATAAAGCTCGTTAATATATGGAAGCTCTTCCCTGCAGGGAGGACACCATGTAGCCCAGAAATTAAGAAAAAGAATCTTTCCCTTATAATCTGCCAGCGTATGGGTATTTCCATATTGATCCACCAGAGAAAAATCGGGAGCATCCATAAATTCTTCTTCCGGCTCTTCTTCCGCTGCGTGAGAAGCTTCTTCCGAAACCGGCTCTTCTTTTGATATCGTTGAATCCTCCTTCTCGATTGCGGTAGCAACTCCCGATGAAGCTGTTCCGCTGTTTCCCGCAAGTATGTTTACCTTCCCGGATATCATGAGGATTCCCATGAATATAAGCAGTATTGCGCCGATCTTAACGGTATATTTCACAACGGATTTATGTCTTCCGAAGAGTCTCAACAATTCTGTAGTGAAGACACCCACAAGGATAAATGGAAGTATATATCCCAATGTATAAACTCCTATAAGGAGTAAACTTGTGGCGAAGCTCTCTTCCGATGATGCCATAAGAAGCACGCTTGATAATACGGGCCCTACGCAAGGCGTCCACGCAAAGCTGAACACAAATCCCATGACCCAGGCTGTCCAGGGAGACATTCTGAACTTATCAAGATTTACGGGGAGTCTCTTTTCGCTGTTCATAATGGTATCCCGTCCGTAAAAGAACAGCTGGTAAATTCCAAAGAATATTACAAGAAGACCTCCGCCCACTGTAAGGAGCGTCTTTCCCTTGGCAAAGAAGACCCCTATTCCTCTGAGCCCTAAGCCCAATAAGAAGAATGAAAAGCTGATACCGATTACAAAGAATATTGTATTTATCAGTACTTTTCCTCTGTTATATTCTTTTTCTCCATTCTCACTTTCTTTTACCGCACCGCCTGATAAATAGCCCATATATATGGGAAGTAACGGCAGTACACAGGGTGAAAAGAAACTGAGTACGCCCTGCAAAAATACTGTTATTGCGGGAACTGTTACATTAAATGTCATTTTTCTAAACCTTATCCTTTATTGCTTTTTATGAGCAATGTATCAAGATTATCAAAAAGAGTCTGTGACTTTGGCACATTGGGGTGTCGGTGGCTTTGTATGTTGTATCGCAGAGTTCTATAATTTAATCGCAATGTCGCATTTATCCCTGATTTGCAGGGTATTAAAATATGCTTCTTCAAGCGGGATCCACTTGTTCCTGAATACTTCAGCACCGTCAGAGCCGTTTCTTTTCAGGATCCTTGCCATCTGCTCTTCTTCTGATATATCCATGAAGAATCTAAGATCATAATAGGGAAACAGATCCGGATGAAGGCTGTAGGCTCCCTCGATAATTGAAATGTCTTTTACCTTGATTTCAATGCCGTCTTCCAATGTGACGGTTTTACAGTTAAAGGGCCTATAAAGAATCACATCCGACCCCTCAGATAAAGGCTTAAGCACTTCATTTAAAAATCGCTCATGATCCACATTTTCTCCCGGTGTGCCTAAGCGTTCGGGGCTACGCATGTGAGGCTGCAGGAAAAAGTCATCCATATGAAACAAAGAAGCGTTAAGTTCCGTGGCAAGTTCATTTGAAAGAGTTGTCTTTCCGGCGGCGCATCGGCCGTCAATTGCCACTATCACACGCTTCTTCGTCATTTGTATCGCTTTTATTCTGTTAATTATTTCAGCTTTATCCGTTATGATCATCCGAAAATCATGCCTTATTGCCGCCAATGGGAATAAGCTTTGCTTTCTTTAAGGCTACCATGATAACAGGAATAAGTATTAACTGAAGTATGATGCCGGGAATCGCATTAAGTAATGCCCCTGATAAAAATGCGGAGTAGGTAAAAGAATTACCTTTAATTCCAAGAAGTATCATCATACATCCGCCCCATACAATACGTCCGATGATCATGGCAGCGATTATTGATATATAGAGTGATAAAACCGTCTGCTTTTTGATCTTTCTGTAAAGAAAACCTGCTACAAAAGCATATGTTGCAAGTTCAAATGCCATGGCAATTGCTGTAGGATACATGGGAGGCATACCGAAGAGTAAGGACCTCAAAATCGGAAGCACAAGAGCCATGGGGACGCCAAATTCCCAGCCACAGATAAGGGCACATAAGAATACCGGAAGATGCATGGGAAGTAACATGCTTCCTATCTGCTGGATCTGACCTGTCAAAAAGGGAAGTACAAGCCCGAGAGCAAGCAATAATGCCGTAATAACAAGTTTTTTTATGTTGTTTTTCATTTAATTCTTTTTCCTTTTCTTTTTTTATCGGTCGAAGGTCTTTGCCACTTCTTCAAGCAACTCTCTTATGGGAAGATGCTGAGGGCATACCTTTTCACATTTACCGCACTTAATACAGTCGGAAGCTTTTCCGTGACCTCCGCTTGTAACCGCGGTTTCATAATACATGGAAGAATTCCAGTCATGGAATGCTTCCTGCTGATTCTTACAGGAGAACATGTCGGGAATTCTGATTCCCATGGGACATTCATTCTCTTCAATACAATAGCGACAGGATGTACAGGGAATGAGATTAAGGCCTCTGAAGATAGCTCTTACATGGCTTAATGCATCCATTTCTTTTTCATCTAATGCCTTAAAATCCTTCATGGCAGAAATATTATCATTCATCTGCTCCATGTTACTCATTCCGGAAAGCACCATTGTCATCTGATCGAAGCTTGCTGCAAAGCGTACTGCGTAGCTTGCATTGCTTCCGCCGTTTAAGCCTTTAAGAATGTCATCGGCCTCCTTGGGAAGATTTACAAGTGAACCACCCTTAACAGGCTCCATTACGATAACAGGCTTATTATGCTTTACGCATACATCATAAACCTTTTTACTTTCGATTGATGCATCATCATAATCGAGATAATTGAACTGGATCTGAACCACCTCGATCTCAGGATGCTCTGTAAGGATCATATCAAGAATCTCTGCCTTATCATGGAAAGAAAGTCCGAGATGACGGATCTTACCTTCTTTTTTAAACTCATAGGCTGTTTCATAAGCCTTGCATTCCTTGAACTTTTTGTAATTGTTTCTGTCCTGGGCATGCATCAGGTAAAAGTCAAAATACTCAACGCCGCAGGCTTTAAGCTGGGATTCAAAGAAGGGCCTGATGTCCTCCTGCTTTTTAAAGTATGGATCCGTCAGCTTGTCGGTAAGAAGAAACTTACTTCTGTCATAACGCTTCGAAAGACAGTCTGCCACTGCCAGCTCCGAAAGCCCACCGATATATCCGTGCGCTGTATCGAAATAATTGAATCCCGCATCAATAAAGGCATCAACCATACGGGTAAATTCTTCATAATCCACCTTGTCCCCGTTCATTGGCAAACGCATACAGCCGAAGCCGAAATTACCGTGGATTTCAGAAAAAAAACTGTTCTGTACCATAAAACCTCCTAATACTATTAATTTAATGCTCCAATATTTCTTTCAGTGAATCTTCAACATTTTCAGCCACATCCTTCATGACTGTGATGGAGGCTGCAGTCTGTTCTGCCGAAGCTACAAGAGTAGTTGCTCTTCCGTTTACTTTATCAACGATCTTAACGAGCTTGTCGGATTCCACCATCAGATGTTCAAGAGTCATCTTGATATCCTGGTTGTTGGCATTACTGTCATCGGCTGTAGCCTTGGAATCTGCCGCAAGCTTCTTGATCTCATCGGCAACTACCGCAAATCCCTTACCCATCTCACCTGCACGGGCAGCTTCGATGGATGCGTTAAGAGCAAGCAGATTGGTCTGGGATGCGATACCGATAACCGCTTCGTTGTTTTCTTCCAGCTTGTTTAAGTAGGAAGCGATGTTATTCAGCACTTCTTTTAACTCCTTGGCAAAGTCATCAACCTCGCCCATTTCACGGGAGATACCCGCTGTCTGATGAGCATTGTCGGCACTTGTTCCACCGATACGGTCGATGGTTTCTTTAAGTGTGCTGAAGTTCGCACTGATCTCCGATGCGATAGAAAGCTTCTTTTCACGCATCTCGTCCTGTGTTTTCTTGATCTCTCCAGTTAATTCTTCCGCTTTGTCCTTATCTTCGTAAGCGCAGTCCTTAATATAGTGAACACAGTTATTGATATGATTGAAGCCGTTAAATATGGCAACTGCCATGTCGCGACAGGTATTGTATCCGCAGCAGCCGCAATCAATGGCGCGCTTTTCTTCCGTATCTTTTCTTAAGCTTAAGAAGATCTTATTGAGCTCTGATTCCGTAGGCATCTTATATGTGCATGCAGCACTTCTGTCTGTATACTTACGTAAGAAATCATTAAGATTAAGCTTTGCAAATTCTTTGTTGAGAGCCTCCAAACGCTGCTTGGGAGTAAGCTCTCTGCCCCACGCGGATCTCTTTGATGAATTCTTACTGTTGATCTTGATCTGCTGGATCGCCATGAAAACATCTTCAGCCATATCGGCACGGGATTCGGTACCGGGACCATATAGACAGCCGTTGGTGCAGTTAAGTGCATCCACAAAAAGATATGGTGTATTTCCGTTCTTTAAACGGTCTTTATTTCTGCGAAGGTATTCATACATATGATGCTCACCTTCCATCTGGCGTACCAGAGCATCCTCTCCGAGAAGCCAGTATACATTTTCTTTTAATCCGCCGGGCATTGGATAAATGGAACCGAGACCATACTCGATCTCATCCTTGTAGGGAACGGCTCCGCTTACGGGATTCTCCTTAAGATAGTTAACAAGGTGATTAAAAGTAAGATTATAGGAAACGTATCCCTTATTATTGGGATCGTCTATTTCATTCTTTTTAGCGATACAGGGACTTATAAATGTAAGCTTATCAGTAACATGCATGTATTTTTTCACATAAATGGCACCGCACATCATGGGTGACTGCACCGGCATGAGCTTGGGAATAAGTTCGGGAGTGTATCTCTCAATATAGCCTACAACTGCAGGACAGGGCTGAGAAATACCGCCGTAGAATTTATGCTCGGTAATGTATTTGATATAGGCCCAGGTTGTTATATCTGCGCCAAAAGAAACACTTATGAAACGGTTTACGCCCAGTTTCTTAAGCATTCCCAGGTACTTTTCATAATCCTTGGGATAGTTTGCAAGAAAAGCAGGAGCGATAAGTACGGAAATCTTTTCTCCGTTCTTAAGATCCTCAAAGAAACTTTCAACATCATCTACATACTCTCTGGCGCCGTGCTCGCACACGTCAAGACAGGCACCGCAAGCAATACATCTGTCGGGATTTACGTCGATAACATTTCCCCGACCGCGTTCAACCGCAATATTGGCTCCCATGCAGTTGCACACTCTGATACATTTGTTACACCCAATACATTTGTCGTTTGTTTTGATAAGACTCATAGAATACCTCCGGTCTAAATGTTCTGCATTTACTATCGTGTATCCATAACCTGCTTACTCAACTAACCCTGCTGCCCGTTTGCCTGTCGAATCATATCCTCCACCACGATGTCGTAGATCTCACCGACTGTGTTGCAATATTCTAAGATCTTCCAAGGCTCGTTTGTATGAAAATGAATTTTGATCAAATCTTCATCACCCGCTGCAATAAGAGAATTTCCTTCGAAATGCTCGGTGATGTAGTCGGAAATTTCATCCTCGTCAAGATCCTTGTCTCTTCTGTCTATTAAGAGCTGTGTGTCATATCTGTAGGCAAACTGATCGTCCTCGGCATCAATGCTATTTACCATACTACGCCTCCTTAGTTAATTTATCTTCAATTATAACATAAAGCCCCAAAGACTGGGAATAACCTAATCTTTGAGGCTCTGTATTTATATCATGTATTTTTTCCTGAATTCGTCCATCGAGACGGTCTTTCCCGTGATCCTTGCTTCCTCCGCGGCAAATGCCATCATGTGGCTTTCAATGGATTTATCTATGGAGGAAAGGGCTTTTGCTCCGCTGTCGCCTATCATACTCACAAAATCTTTGGTAAGGCCGTAATCTCCTCCACCGTGAAATCCTTCTTCACTTACCACATTCATGGTTCGGCTTTCGCCTTCATATAAGGCATTTGAAGAATAATGAGTTACGATAAGTTCATTGCTGTAATCATCTCCGAAGATCTCGCCGTGCTCACACATCACCTTTATGACTCTGTGCATCTTATCCGTAAGTCCGCTTAAATGGAAGGTTGCGGTTACGCCGTTCTCAAAAAGAATGGTAGTGACCTGATTATCACAGACATCATTGTCACATTTATATACGCATCGACCGTAGGGACTTGTTTTAAAGGCTTCCATCAAGCCCTCTTCACTTTGGTCCTTACAGATAACCTCTGCAGGCCAGCCGCCTCTGACCGGGAGATATGCTTTTCTTACATCGAATCTGCATTTATCATGTACCGGACACTCAAGACATCTGTCAGCACTCCCTTCCGGTGCATTTTCTTTCTTAAAAAAGTTGAGATTTCCAAAAGAAGATATTCTCTCAGCCCTGCTGCCGGTAAGCCACACAAGGATATCCATGTCATGGCAGGATTTCTGAAGGATAATGGGGCTTGATTCTTTGGAATTTCTCCAGTTACCTCTTACAAAAGAATGAGCCATGTGGAAATTTCCCACATTCTCAGCATGGTCAATGGTTACCACCTTTCCGATCTCTCCGGAATCAATGATGTTTTTTATTGCCGCAAAGAAATTGGTATATCTTAAAACATGGCATACCATGATCCTTCGATCGCATTCTTTGGCAACCGCTTCTATCTCCATGCACTCTCTCGGATCGGGAGAAATAGGCTTTTCAAGTAAAATGTCATATCCCGCCTTTAAGCATGCGATTGTTTCTTTGTAGTGGTCACGATCCATTGTTGAAATAATAACCGCATTGAGTTCAAGATTCTTTTTCAGGAAAAGATCGAAGCTTTCAAAAAGCATGTCGTCGCTCACATCGTACTTTTCTTTTGCACGTTCAAGCTTTTCTTTGGAAATATCCACCACTGCGACTATTTCCACATCCATTTTCTCTTTCATATATGTTGCATATATGTTTCCGCGCTGTCCTGCGCCAATCAAAGCCACCTTCATGACTTAATCCTCCAATACCTTTAATATGTCGATTCCGGCGTTTTTAAGCACCGCTTTATATTCTTTTATATTTTCATCCTTTAAGTAAGGATATCTGTCTTTGATATTTGGAACATCATCCTTTAACACTATCATTGATGTTGTATGAAAGTCGTATCCTGCCTTAAATACCGCGAGAGCCTTTTTCTGTAGGCTTGTAACGGGATCTGTGCTATCCGGTGTCACATGAAGTTCTTTTTGTAACATATCCGAACCTGCGCCTATGGAGTAGCAATAAAACCTTCTCTGCATCGATACGATATTTGTGTCCTTATCAAGTAACAGGGAAAGTCTCGGGTCATATAGCCAGCTTTCGCTCCAGAATCCCTTTATATCCATCTCCGGAAAGTATTTTTCGTAAAAGGCGAGGGCCATGGTCATTGACTTTTCAAGCCTCCTCGGATTGTAGCCTTCACCTCCGGGAATGTGAAAAGCAAGAAGCAGGTCACCGGGTTTAAGGGCGATCTCAAAATCCTTTTTGGAAAGGCTCATGACTTTTTTAGAAATGATACCGCATGGGTTCATATAATTGCCCCTGTATGCTCCGTCATCTTCTTCATAAAAGGTTTCAAAACCGGGAAGAGTATCCTTTTTATTTTCGTCCGACTCAAGCTGGCCGTCCCTGGTAACGCCCGCTCCGCCGAAATAAAGCCCGGTTACTCTGTCACTCTTTTTATTTCTGTACAGCCTGAAGGGATCTCCGAATGTATAAGGTGTAAAGTAGAACCTGTCGAATAAGAAAATGGTTAATGCATAAAAGTTCTTATCCCAGCCAAAGTCGAGAACCTCGCAGTTATCTGTTTCAAGGTACTGCTTCATCTGAGGTTCGATACGATAATATGGCATATTTTCATATATCTCCACAGGAACGTTTCTTTCTTTTAAAACCTCCGTGCCCACGGAAATGCATGATAAAAGAAGCAAAAACTTTCGCACATCAGGGCATTTCGACTCATATTCAAATTTGAAATTAAGATAAAAATCACCGTCTATGCCTTTTTTATATCTGCATAAATCCCAGCGTAAGAACTTAAAAAGGGCACATATTTCCGGATTTCCTTCTATTTCATCCATTGCGATAAAGAAGCGGTCCGATAATCTTTCAGGTAAAGAATATTTTTCCGAAAGCTCCCTTAACAGATTTCGGTCCAAAAAAGGCCTTTCCGATTCCCTTTCCCAAGCTCCCGATCCTTTATATAAAGAAAAGGCTTCTTCAATTTCTTCAAATCCTCTTTCGGCACTTAAATACCTAAGCATCTATTTCCTCCGATCGTTTACTATATTCTCCATCTGAGACCATTTATTCTCCATATCGCATACAAGCTTGAACTGGTCTCTGGCACGGTCTAAATTATGATTTTCACGATGAATCTTAAAATATGTATCACCATTTAAGTAGTCCGTGAGAAAGCGCATGCCGCACTCCATTGTCATGTTCTTTGCGCCGTAAGGAAGCGAGCATATTTCCGCATCCGTAAGCCTTCCGTCCGCGCCCTCGATATAACCCTTAACATATAGTTCAAAAAGGTCCAGATCCAGGCTCACTTTCGATAGATCCGTCTCATCCTCGGCCGCGGTATTTGCACCGAATCTTATGGAATCTCCGAAATCATATATGGAAAGCCCGGGCATTACGGTATCTAAATCGATGACACAGATTCCCTTTCCGGTAACGGAGTCCATCATAATATTGTTAAGCTTTGTATCATTATGGGTAACTCTTAAGGGAAGTTCCCCTGACTCAAGCATTTTCTGCCCTCTTGCCATTTCTTCTTTTCTTTCGCGTAAAAAGAAAATTTCTTTTTCAACAAGGGAAGCTCTCCCCATTCTGTCTTCTTTTACCGCACGTTCAAAATCCTCATATCTCTTTACTGTGTTATGAAAGTCCGGAATGGTCTCTCTTAAGGTTTCCGCAGGGAAGTCGGAAAGCATACTCTGGAATTTACCGAAGCTCACTGCACTTTCATAGAATTCTTCGGGCGTCTCGACTTTTTCAAGACATATTGCATTTTCAATATATAAATACATGCGCCAGTAATTTCCCTGAGGGTCTTTATAAAAAGGCTTATTATCTCTTGTCTTAACAACCGTAAGAGTTTCTCTGTACGGGTCACGGGCCTTTTTTCTCAGGTGCTCCGTAACCTTTAAGATATTCTCCATAAGTCCCTCGGGATCTTTAAAGATTTCATGGTTTATTCGCTGTAATATAAGTTTTTTATGAGTACCTTCTTTTAACTTAACTAAAAAAGTATCATTTATATGGCCGTTCCCGTGGCGGGTCACGGATTCAACATTTTCTTTTTCACAATATTCAAAATTCATTGCGGCATCAGTTGCCACATTTACATTTATCTCCATATGTAAGCCCTCGATATATGTTTTTTGTCAAGAAAAGCGGACAACATTACATTGCCCGCTGTCTTTCGAAGAGGATCAGCGGATCCTCTCCCTGTTCACACCATAGTTTTTCACCTTGGCTTATAATCTTTTCACCGTTCCGTAACCAGTTTCCTTTGGGAAGGTACAGGAATCGTCCTGTCTGTCCTTTTTCGTAAATGGGTGCCACCAGATACTTTTCTCCCAGCATAAACTGATCTATTACGGTATCGCAGCCATCCTCGGGGAATTCATAAGCCATATATCTGAGTATCGGCTCTCCCGTGGACCCCGCTCTTTCAACAAGTTCCATAAGATAGTCAGTGAGACTCTTACGGAGTTCAATTAACGTGAGTATTTTTTTGTAGTTTTCTTTTGATAATAATCTGTAAGGTGCTGCGGAAAACTGCATTGCGGGCATGAGGCATGCGATTTCGCAATGCCGCACAAAGAGTTCTTCGTCAAACCTCGTTTTTAATGCTTCATGGAAGTTAACATATTCGCCGCCTCCGATCATGTCGGGACATGTGAAAGGATGCCCTGTGATTCCCTGTAAAAGTGAATCCGGAATAAGACCGCCAATTCCTTCTTCATTCCATGAATGCTGTTTATCACAGAGTCGCTGCAATACGGGCGCGCCGCCTGCAAGATAGGTCACTCTGTATTCATTGTATTCATATTGCTCACCGAACTGCTCCCACAGAATGGACTGTTCATTGGGAGTGGTGCTGCCATATGTTTTGTTTTCTTCTTCATAGAAGAAACTGTCGCCTGCGTCAAATTTAAATCCGTCGATTCCTAAGCTCGTAAGTGCGTCTAACTGTTCCTTTAACCAGGCTACAGCTTCGGGATTTGACATATCAAGAACCGCTGAGTACCCGTTCCACCAGCGAACGATGTAGGGCTCGTCTTCAGATGTTTTAATAAGAATGTCTTTTGCCAATGCCTCTCTGTATTTAAGCGTATCCGCGCTTATAAAGGGGCAGAGCCAAAGCATTACCTTAAATCCTTTTTCATGAAGCATCTTTATCATTGCGGCGGGGTCTTTAAATCTTCCTGAGTGGAAGGTCCAGTTGCCGTAATACTCGCTCCATCCGTCATCTATCATAAGTACTCCCGCGGGCATTCCGTTTGAAAGGATCCCTTCGGCGTATTTAGTGATATCTTCCTGATTCTGGTTAAAAGTCAATTCAATCCAGGTATTATATATGGGGTTCTTAAAGAGCTCCGGTGAGGGAGTTCCCTTTTTAAAGGGGAACTCCTCTGCCATCGCTTTTAAATATCCTTTTTTCAGTGTACCTACGGCTTCGCTTACAAAGCAATCGTCATCAATCTCTATCTCCCCGTCCTTAAAAGAAAGCTTAAATCCTTCTTTTTTCCAGATATAGCGACCCTTTGTGGATACAAAGAGGGGCATTGCCTGGTTGGGGGTTCGATTGATCGTAGTGTCAACAGTAACGTTGCTTGCTTCGGACAGAGGCATTTTAGTACCGTCTTTGACGAAGCCTCCATACCAATACTCGTCCTTCAAGCATTTAATCTTCATTAGTTTCCTTTCTTGGATGCCAAGAATTCATCGTACTGTCTCTGTACCTCAGCAACATATTCATCGATACCTGCTGCCTTTAATTTTGCAACAGCATCATCATAGTGATCGTCGAAGCTTACAAATCCGCTTCTGATGGGAGCAAAGTCAGATGCAGTAACTTCAGTGATGGCTGTTTCGATCTCAACTACGTTTTCGTTGTTGAAGATGAAGCCCTGTGCGGAAGAAACCTTCGCATTGTCATCCCAGTGTTCATATGTGTTGATGTATTCGTCAGATACGCTCTTATCGAATAACTGATAGTTCTTGTTTCTGAACATCCACTCATAGAAGAAATCTTCCTGAGTGAGTTTTTCAACTCTGCCGTCAACCATCTGGTAATCCTTGCCTTCTACACCGTAGATCGCAAATCTGTAGTTTTCAGGTGAGGAATAGATCCAGTTGATAAACTTCATAGCGCCTTCTTTGTTGGCTGCTGAATAAGGAATGCAAAGTACTTCACCACCGGATGTGGAGATGTATTTATCCTTTTCGGGTGCTAAGATGTATGTCTTTAACTCTGCATCGGGTGCATTCTGCTGTACTGCATTGATGATTTCACGATCCTTACCGATGGAAGCTTCTACCCAAAGATAGAGACCTGTCTGCATACGAGAGTCTTTTTCGTTGTAGTTGGTGGTAAGTTCGTCGGCATATAAGCCCTTCTTGTACATTTCTTCGTTGAACTTTGCAACCTTCTTGAATGCTTCTGTTTCATAGTAGCTGGATACCTTACCTGTTGTTTCATCAAGAACTGTGAATACGTCGGTACCGATCCATGTAAGCTGATTATCCTGGAAGTATCTTGTGAGAGGCTTAAAGATGATATCAGCGGGTCCCTTTAATTCAGGGAACTGTTCTTTAGCTTTTGTTGCAAATTCCATAAGGTCATCGGGTGTTTCGATATTGTCCATGCCAACTGCCTTAAGGATATCTTCTCTTACACATACAAGCTGATAGATACCTGAGCTGGGGCCGTAAGCGGAAGGGATACCGTAGATCTGACCATCTACAAGTCCGCCTTCAACCTGGGACATGGGAAGAACCTTTAACATATCCTGACCATATTCCTGAATAAGTTCGTCAAGAGGCTGTGCCTGCTTCTTATTAACAATAAGTGAAAGGTTTGCAAGACCGTCCCAGTAGAGATCTACTGTTTCATTGGCTGCAAGCATGATTTCCTTCTTGGTCCAGTACTGGTCCCAGGGAACAAAGATCATGTTAACCTTTAAACCGATGTCGTTATAAATTTTTTCTGCAAATTCATTCTGTAAGAAATCTGAAAATCTTTCTGTTTCATCACCGGGATAGTAAATGGTGATTTCGCCTGCATCTTCAACGGCTGTGCCGGAAGAAGCGGGTACTTCGGCGTTTTCCGTACCTGAAGGTACGTCCTTAGACTCTGTTTTTGATCCGCAACCCACTAAACATGAAGCAGCAAGTGCCAATACCAATAACATGCTACATAACTTTTTTCTCATTTTTGAAATCCTCCGTTTTTTTCTTAATTCGCCGGCGTATTAATTCGTTTGTAAACTATTCTTTTACCGCCCCTGTCATAACACCGCTAACAAAGTATTTCTGAACAAAGGGATAGGCAAAAATAATAGGTCCTATGGTAATAATGGTAACCGCCATCTTAACGGTTTCCGAGGGAAGTGGAATATTGGCTGCAGCTCCTGCCGGTAAGCGGCCTGACTTAACGGCGTTAACGTTTGACAAAACGTTGTAGAGTAGGTACTGCAGTGGCCAAAGCTTCTTGTTATCAACAAACATGAGAGCATTCCACCAGTCGTTCCAGTACTGCAATGCGTACATGAGACCCACCGTGAGGAGCGGGGTCTTACTGAGGGGCATCGCAATACGGGCATATATCTGGAAGTAGTTGGCTCCGTCGATTCTGGCTGCCTCATAAAGAGACTGGGAGATTGCCTTGAAATACGTACGAAGCAAGAACATATTCCACACACTGAACATCGAAGGTACTATAAGTCCCACAATGTTATCCTTAAGCCCATAGTAGTTAACACACATAAAGTACCAGGGGATAAGGCCCGCACCAAAGATGATGGTGAAATTACAGATAAAAGAGATCACGTTTCTGTATTTCATATCTTTAATGGATACGGAAAAAGCCAGCATACTGGTTATGGTAAGAGCAAGAAGTGTTCCCACGGCCGTTACGAAGATCGTCACTCCGTAGGACCTTAGTATTTCCTTTCCGCTGTTACCGAATATGTAAATGTAAGTATTGAGTGTAAAGCCCTGGGGGATTGCTGAATACCCCTTCATGGCGATCATCTTTTCCGAGGAAAAAGAAACACTCAGTGTCATAAGCAAAGGATAGAAGCACACAAATCCTATAAAGCCGATGAACACATATGCAAAGATCTGAAGTAACAGATCGCTTCTGTTAGTTTTTACTTTCATCAGAAAAGGCCCTCCCCGTCATTTATTTTCTTGGCAGCCGCATTAGCCAAGGTTACGAGGATAAGTCCCATAATGGACTGGAAGAGACCTACCGCTGTGGAGTATGAAAATCCCAGGGATCTCATACAGGAATAAACATAAGTATCAATAACCGCTACGGAATCTCCGATTACGGGGTTGTTACCGATAATACCGTAAACCATTCCGAAGTCACCGAAGAAGATTCGTCCGATGCTCATAAGCGTAAGCACCACCGCCGTGGGCTTTAACATGGGAAGTGTTAAATGGATGATACGCTGTAGTTTATTGGCGCCGTCCACCTCTGCTGCTTCGTAGAGGGAACCGTCAAAGCCTGTCATGGCGCCGAGATAAATAATCGAATTGTATCCGCTCCACTTCCATACGTTGGCAATGATGAGAATGGGCTTCCAGTACTTTCCGTCAGCATACCATCTTATTTTTTCGCCTCCGAAGAAGGTGATGACTCTGTTCATGACACCGACATCGGTTGCGAAGAGCCCGTATACCAAGGTTCCCACAACAACCCATGAAAGGAAGTATGGGAAGAACATCATGCTCTGGGTGAATTTCTTATACATCTTCCCTTGGATCTCGTTAAAGAAGACCGCGATGCTTATGGGAAAGATAAGTCCAAGGATTATTCCCCACACATTAAGGAACAGTGTGTTGTATATGGATTTGGGACCCATGCCGGTTCCGAAAAAGAAATATTTTAAATGTTTAAGACCTACAAAAGGGCTTCCGAAAATACCGTCCACCACGTTGTAATCCGTGAATGCCATCCAGATACCCGCAAGAGGGATATATGAGAACAGCAACAGAAAGAATAACCCCGGTATACACATAAGATAGAGTATTCTGTTCTTTTTAAGCTCGTGGATCACGCCATACTTTTTTGGTTGTGAAGAGGCGTTCTTTTTGCTCATTAAATGTACCTCAATCTCTGATAGTTTTTGTCACCCCACGTGACATCTTTATAATATAGCAAAGTGCATCCTACAAATAGTCTATTTTGTTTTCCAAAACAGATGATTTGTGGTATATTATCAACTGTAGGTTTATCTTATCTGACACTTTAAATTCAGGAGCCAAAGTTCATGAAAAGCGTAGATTCGGTACTTTTATCTCCTACAGGAGAAATAATCGAGGAAACAGTCTCTCCCTGGCAACAGACATATATTGACGAAACCATGAAGGTCGTGCATGTAAATGACAATTCAAAATCTTCGGATCTTTACATGCATTATTGCGGTATGTCGCAGTGCGAACCCGACCACTCCTTCGGTCCTGCCATGAGAGACCATTTTGTCATCCATTATATAATAGGCGGCGAAGGTGTGCTTACCATCGGCGACAAAAAATATCATCTCACAAAAAATCAGGGATTTCTTCTTTGTCCAAACATGGTGTCTCAGTATAAGGCAGATCATGATAACCCCTGGGAATACGTCTGGGTAGGCTTTAACGGTTTGAATGCTCAGATTTATTTAAATCAGGCTTCCTTAAATGCTAATAACCCGGTATTCACCTATGATAAGGACGATACAGTAAAGTCATGCTTACTTGAAATGGTAAATACCTACGATGCCTACAAGTACGCTACCAATTTAAAGCTTCAGTCATTACTGTACCTGCTTCTTTCAGAGCTTGTAGAGAATGCGACTTTAAAATCACCCATAGAGCATATGCCCCTTCAATATCGCTATATTCAAAAGGCTATTTCATATATTCAGATGAATTACATGGAGGATACTCTTTCAGTTACGGGGCTTTCAGATTATGTAGGTCTTGACAGAAGCTATTTATGTTCTATTTTTAAGAAGTATCTGAACAGTTCCCCTCAGTCCTATATATCTCAGTACAGGATCAACCGTGCCTGCGAGCTCCTTAAGAACACCTCCTATTCCATCAGTGATGTGTCAAGGATGATCGGATATAAGGACCCCGTAGTGTTCCAGAAATTCTTTAAGAAAATAACCGGGATGCCCCCCAGCAGGTATAGAAAAGAAGCTTAGTTCACTTAATAGGATCAAACGAAAAAAGCGCAAGGAACAAAATCCTTACGCTTTTTCTAATCTATGTGAGGAGTGATTTATGACCGTTTCGTCCAATTACTATTTCTTTATGAGTCTTATACAGTCAAAGTCAGGGGCCCAGCCGGTCTCGTTGTGGAAATAGAAGGTATTTAAGCCCTTTTTAAGTTCAAATTCCACGCTGAAAGTTCCGAGAGTGGTCCAGTCTTCTCCTGAAGGAGGGAAGTCGATCTTGACATCTTCACCTTCATTTACGGAAACCTTTACATATCTCTCTTCTTTTGTAATATAAGTAAATTCCACTTCATAAAGTCCGTCTTCAGGCGCTTCCACGTTTTCCATGTAGAGGCTTCCGCCTTCTTTCCCTATATAGCCGACTTTTCTTCCGCCCATGCATTCGGGCACATCCCTGTCAACAATGGCAAGGCCCTCGATGCGGCCGTTTTCCGCCTGGAAATATCCGTCAACACCGTCTTCCACGGGTTCCGGCTCCACATATACAATGGGGGGAACTTCTTCGATCACATCAAGTTCCATTTCAGGTCCCAAAATCGTAACAGTGCCTAATGTAAGCCATCCGTCATCTTCCTGACCCTCATTGGCAAAGAACAAAAGCTTACCTCCGGGAAGAGGGTTCTGAACCTTCATGCAGAGCGTGTATTCTCCGCCGCCGAGATTGTGCTTTTCTATATTATGTGTAAAAGAAACTTCGTTTCCGTCTGCGGGAATGTCGCATAAATCCCACTCGGTCTTATATTTCTTTACAAGATTTCCATCCTTTTTAATGCCGAGAGTCACGGGCCACTTGGTGTGATCGTAATAGAAGGGGGCTACACCGATATTCTTAATGCTTACTTCTACCTCCATGGATTCAGCGGATACTTCCTCAAGGAAAGTCGCTTCCGTAACCTGAAGGTCATAGCCCAGGCTGTCAGATGCTTTTATCGCATTCTCTCTTGCTTCATCCCGGTATATCTTAATGCGGTCACACATAAGCCATGATGCGTGAGTATTCTGTACGCATGTGGCAAAATCCTGTCTTCCTTCCTGCTCTATCCATTCGGGATATTCTACGGGATCGTTAAAGAGTCCCGGCTGGATCGGAGGATATACTTCGCCGCCGATACAGTTTGTTTTCCACTTTTCTGTTTCACCGAGATTTTCAACCTTCTGCCCGAAGCTCCATTCCTGTCCGCCGTTAGCTGCTGTCAATGTCGCATAGGCAAAAGAATCATCATGATAGCCCGCGTTATATCGGGCATTGTCGATTCCGGGCTTTGGCTCTCTTACAAGTAAAGGTGTGATCTTAAATGCCTCATCGAAAGTCTCGTATACTTCTTCATATACTTCCACGGGGATGCTCCAGTCGGGTTTTCCGTCAGATAAATCTTCATCAAAGGGCCAGTTGTGCCACTCACCCCAGAATCCCAAAAGTCCTTCGGTAATAAATCCTATTCGCGCATCTCCGTCATACTTAGCGCCAAAGGCCTTAATAAAGTTCTTCATGGATTCTCTTAAGTTTTCGTCGCTGTAATCAGGGCAAAGACCGCCACCGCCCAGATCATCCGGTTCATTATAGGGGCGCATCTTGAGACCCTTGTCGATCAGAAACTCCGGAACCCCTGATTCTTCTCCGGGATAATCATAATAGAATCGAAGCACTGCCTGATTTCCCTGCTCGGCAGATAAGTTAAGCTTTTCTTCCAGAGCATTCCAGTCAAAGATATTGGTGCTTACCTGCACCGCACTTACAGGAATATAAAACCAGTCCATGCTGTGAGGGAAATCCGTTTCACTTCCCTGAAAAGGAATAAGACCCTTCAATGGATTTCCGCTTTTAGAAATACCGGCAGGTATCTCATGGGACACCGCCGTAAGATTAGCTTTTTCGTTCATTTCCCCGCCCTCATCTGTTTGCACATTTTCCTTATCGTCGCTTTGTCCGGCTCCGCCGCAGCCTGCGACACAGGATAAAGAAAGTGCAAGCATCAACATCATACCGATCAGTTTCTTTTTCACTTTTGTAACCATACCTTTCCTGATTTATAGTTCCAAGCATACCTGTATGTTTACATTATGCCGTGATTATGCATGATGTGACAGATTAGTATGTTTTCTAAAACAGATGATTTGTGGGATTATTCTAAGGCAGTCTGCCAAGTAAGGACGGCCCGAGTATTTTAAGTGTTTTCCTGTCTTTCTTATAGTCGGGGTGATACCTTTCAACCTCCAGCCAGAAGGCTTTTGAATGGTTCATATGTCTTCTGTGGGACAGTTCGTGCACTATTACATATCGCCTTACATTGGGAGGTAACTGCATGAGAAGGCAGTTAAAGTTAAGATTCCCGTCTGACGAGCAGCTTCCCCAGCGTGTTTTCTGAGCTCTCACCGAAATCCGTCCGTAACTTACTCCCATGATCCTCGCCATGGATTCAACCTCCACCGGGATCACGGATTTTGCAAGCTTTTTTAGATTGTTAAGCTCATCGGATGTAAAAGGCGTGGTTTTTATGCCTTCTTTTTCCGCAGCATCTCTACGCTTCTCCATGCGCTTTTGAGCCTTTTCGATCCAGTCAAGCTTCCTGTATAAAAATTCTTCAATGGTGCTCTTCCGGGTTAAAAGCGGCGCCTTTACCACCACTCTTCCGTCAGGTTCCACCATTATCGATATGGTCCGTCTCCGGGACCTTATTAATTCGTATTCCATAGCGTTCTTATAATATCATCCGTCCAAAAAAAAGAAAACCGGCCGCATAGGACCGGTTTCCCTTTATTTTTTTAATAAACATTAATTGATATGGTCTTCTGGTTGTTGCCTTCGTTAACTTCACCGGGAAGTCTGTTTACGTCATCAACCCACGCCATAACAGTGTGACTGCCATTCACTGCGTACCAGCGGTTTCCGTTGTTTCCGCCGTTAGCATCGAGGGTTACGCTCTGTCCGGGCTGTAATCCGCTTGAATAAGAATCGCACCATGTGATAACGCTTGTGTTACCGTCCACCTGGAACTGTACGCCGATAACAGTGCCTGCGGGAATTGCTGCATCTCCTGCATTAACAACTGTTGCAGAGAAACGTACCTGGTCACCCTGGTGGATTGAATTCTTATCATAGCTTACGCCTGTAACTACCAGATCATAACCTCCGGTTACGGGTGTGTATCCAAGATCGGGCTGCTGGCTTCCACCACCCTGGTTTCCTCCGTTACCGACTGTAAAAGAAACTGTCTTCAAATTGTTTCCTTCGTTAACTTCGTTGGAAAGTCTGTTTACATCATCTACCCATGCGGTAACTGTATGGGAACCTGCAGTAGCATTCCAGTAGTTTCCTGCATTGCCGCCGTTGGCGGTTAAGTTTACTCTTGCGCCTGGCTGTAAGCCTCCTGCGTAATTATCACACCATGTGATCACATTGGTATTTCCGTCTATCTGGAACTGAATACCGATGGTGGTACCTGCGGGAATTGCTGTATCACCTGCATTAACAACAGTTGCAGTGAACTGAACATGATCTCCTGCGTTAATATCATTAACCGCAATATCTGTTACGAATAAATCGTATCCGCCGTAAACAGGTGTGTAGTCAAGATCAGGATCCGGCTCCGGTTCAGGTTCCGGATCAGGATCGGGATTGGGATCGGGATCGGGATCCGGATCAGGGTTTGGATTGGGATCGGGATCAGGGTTAGGATTCGGATCTTCACCATAATAATCAGGAGCATAGGTGGTAATATTATTGAGATTTGTTAAGTTGTCTGCTCCGTCGGGATTACTTATATAAACCACTCCGCCGTAAGGAACTGAAATATTGACTGTCTTAATATTATTTCCTTCGTTAACCTCATTGGGAAGTCTGTTTACATCATCTACCCATGCGCTTATGCTGTGGGATCCGGTTGCAGCACGCCATGTATTACCATTGGTTCCGCCATTAGCGGTGAGAGTGACTGTCGCACCGGGCTGTAAGCCACTGTTATAGCTATCACACCATGTGATGGCACTTGTATTTCCATCTACCTGGAACTGGACGCCGATTGTTGTACCTGCGGGAACAGCTCTGTCGCCTGCATTTACAACCTTAGCTGAGAATGTAAGATTTTCATTTTCAGCTATTGTTTCTTTTCCGTAAGTTATATCAAGTACCTGAAGATCGTATCCGCCGCTTACCTCGGTGTAATTATTGTTATTGGCTCCGGGACGTACGTTCATGGACTTTGACTTTGTGTTATTGTTTTCGGAAAGCTCCTTATCAAGCCTGTTCTGATAATCGACTGTAGCTACAAATGTATGTCCGCCCTTTGCTGCAGTCCATGTATTTATGGCATCAAGCTTAATGCTCTGACCCTTGTTGAGGCCGTCTCTGTATGTTGTATTAAGATAATTACCCTTGCCATCCACAGTTACCTTAAGAGTAATGGGAACACCGGCAGGAATATCCACGTTGGAATCGTTCTTGATCGCTGCGGAGAATGTTACCTGATCACCGTTTGTAAGGTCGTGAGAACCTGCGGCATTTTTCCATGTTAAGCCTGTGATCTTAAGGTCATAATCCTGAATACCGTCAAGGGGATCCACAACACCGCCACCCTGATTGTTGTTATCAGGTGTAGGATATCCGGGGATTACATATGATGTGCCTTCATCATAAATTGTAACGTTGTTAAAAGAAGGATGTACGCCACCTGTCAGGAAGTAAGGAGCGTTTTCTCCCGTCCAGGCTACATTGGCGATCTCGAGACCGTTAAATACTGCGCCTTCGCCACCTGCTCTGATGGCAGCACCTTCATGATATACGGAGGAGTAGTTTGCTCTCTGAGAGTCAACTCCCGCACCAAAAATCTTGGTGTTGTTAAATACAATGCCTGTAGGTGAATTGTCTAAGATCCTTACGCCTTCATGCTGTGCATCGTAGATCTGTGTGTTATTAAAGGTTACATTTGATACATTCTGCTTAACATCAACTGCACCAAGCTCTTCTTTCCAGCTGTCTGAACTTGTACCGCAGCGTACTAAGATATTGTTATCAAAAGTGATACCTGTGTTATTGCTGAACTTATAACCGTCAAAGGTTGTATTCAAGTGAATACCTGCTGCCATAAACATGTCGCAGATATAGTTATTATAAATATGGTGACCGCTTCCGCCGTAAATTGCGATGCCGCCGGCGCGCCATATAAATTCGATTGTGTTGTAAGCTAAGATATTTCCGGTTTCATCCTTTGCATTGCCATAGGTGTTATTCCACATGGCAAGACCATCATCACCGTTGTTTCTTATATTACAGTTATAAACAACAGCATTTGATGTACCCTGGCAGAAGTTAACACCGTCTGCAAGGTTATTTCTGATACGGCAGTTAATAACCTTAACTCCGTCGGAGTAGTCCATTTTGCCATTGTAATCTCCGAACCAGAAACCGCATTCAAAATGTTCTTCCCAGATATCATGTATCACGGAACCGTCTGTATATACATCCATGAAGCACTTGTAAATTGCCTGCTGATTGTATCTCGAGTTAAGGTTCGAGTTGATGTACATGTTACAGAATTCAATATTATTGCAATATCCGTCCTTGGGACCATAGGTCATCCAGCCGCCCGAGATACCGCCGCTGTCAGGCTGGTTGCTGGTAAACTGAATGTTGGTATACCACATACCCGCACCGGTGATCTTCATGTTGGAGCCGTACAATCTCCAGGTCTGTCCGATATGGAAAGTACCTGCGGGAATATATACGTCCATATCATGGCTGTCAGCATATTCAATTGCGGAATAGATCGCATTATAGTCGTCCTGTCCGTCATCGGGAACAGCGCCGAAATCTTCAACATTTACACTGCCGGCGGGCTGGTAAATGGGATCCGGAACATTTTCCACTTCCACAAAGTCAACACCATACTCAAGACCGGAAGCGCCGCTGCTCTGAATCTTCAATACATCCCCTGCCTTTAAGGGTGTATCCAAAAGAAAATGAACTTCATCAAAGGCAAAACAAGGTGCTCCACCATCGTTGGTATCACTGGGATTACCCTGAGCAAAATACTGCCACATATAATATGATGTGAGATTTACAGTCTTTACTTTTCTATTATTTACATATACATCCAGTGAGCCTGTAAGACCGTTGCTTCCTGAATCAGGCATTGTAAATCTCATGGTTACACCTGCGCCCACCGTGTTTGCAAGAGGATCATCGGTTACCATGGTCCACTGTGCGTAAGAGCCTGAACCCGGAAGTCTTACATAAGACTGCTTTGAAGCCTGGCTCGCAATATTCATTCTGTTAAAATCAGGAGATGATGCAATGGCAGCGCCGCCCCCTATTTGCGCCTGCATCGAATCATATCTAGTGTATGGCATTGCTGCTCCCACTTCACCGTTAGCACTTGCCCCGGGAATCTGAAAAGCATCGGCAACGCCTGCAGCTTCTGCCTGAATTGCGGGATTAGCTACGTTTAGTACCATGAGTGCTGCGAGAGTCATGGCACATATCCACCTTGTTCTTCGTTTCATAAAACAATCCTTTCAATACTGCATAGTTTCTTGCTACCTCTGCGATTTACCCCGCAATAACGAAATTTGGCTATGAAGGGTATATTCCGCAGATTTACGTTTAACGTTAAACGTCTCGAATTCCGATTAATTTCCCCACAAAAATACTGTTCTCCTTCCTTTTTTCAACCATTTTTACGTGCTGTTTTTCGTTTAACGTTAAACTAATTCTATCATTGTGAGACAACTCAATCAATATCACAAATTTTCACAAAAAAAGAAGGTCCCTTTTGGAACCTTCTTCAAAAAATCGTTTTTTAATGCTTAAAGCTGTATGTAGCCATTGGGCTCTGCATGTTGTCATAGTTGCTGGAATGTACCAGACACCAGTCTGAATCCTTGAGCTCCATACCTATTCCGATGGTGGATGCCAAAGTCTTCTCGGCTGTAACAAGCTTATTCTTAGGAATCTTTATTTCCATTACACCGTCAACAAGAGAGTAATAGCTTAAACCATCCTGTACATCAATAAGAGGCGCCCATGATGTATTATTGGTGGTCTGCTGTCTCAAGAGACCTGACTCGATCACGAAATCAGAGCCTGTGCTTCCGGGCTGCCATACCCAGTCAATCTGATAGCCTGTAGCAGTATTTCCATCGGTATTAAACTCGATGGCATAGTGGGGATATGTGCTCTCGGGCACTCCTGTTACGCCTACATATAAATAATCTGCATCATCGGTAACATATATCTCCATGATACTGTCACTGTAGAATGCGTTCACGCCGTTCCATACATTAAGGGTACCGGGGAATATTGCGCCGGGCTCGGGATTGGTGTTTCCCTGCTCATTTCCGCCTTCGTTTCCCGTATTTCCGGTATCACCACCTTCATTTCCGGATCCTCCGTTGTTGCCTGCATTCTGGTTAGATGAGCTATAGCTTAATACTTCAGCTCCGTTACTTGAACCGATCTCGCCCCAGTCACCGTCAATATAGCGAAGCCCTACACCTATGGTAGCAGCCAAAGGTCTGTCGGATTTGTTAAGCGCTGCCTTCTTTATCCTTACTTCTATGCATTTATTGCCTGCATCAACTACGCTTGCTACCGCATCTTCCACATATGTGGTGTAATCCCAGTTCCAGTCTCCGTCAGATGTGCTCTTATATGCAAGATTTCCGCCGTTAAGATCACCTTCAACCATGTAATCGATACCGCCCGGTGCGAAGGGCCAGGTACTTGTCATGCCTGTTCCGGAATTTCCGTCAGCATCTATCATTACCTGCCAGTGCTGAAGGTTACTGTATTTATATTCCGTTGCAAAATAAACATATTCTGTATCATCTTTTACCCAGATCGTCTGTGAATCATTGGTATAAATAGGATTCACGTTGCTCCAATCGGTATAGAAACCGCGGGTAAAGTGGTCGCTTCCCGTATCAGGAGTCTCAGGCTCAGTAATTTCCGTATAGCCCTTTGTAAACTTGAAGTAATCCATGTCGGGAGCATAACCTGTGTCATTATGTACAAGGATGGTATTTACTCCCTGCCTTAAGTTGACATTTGCAAGCTTCGTACCAAGAGTTGTCCATCCGCCTGTTGATGTGAAATTAACTGTTACGGTTTCACCGCCTGCCGATGCACCGCCGTTCACTTCAAGGGTAGCGGTTCTGTGATCTTCACCGAGTACATAGGCGATCTCTACGGTATATGCGCCCGCTTCACTTACTTCAATATGGTCAAGACTGAAACTTCCGCTTTCACCGTCGCCGGTTCCAATCCAGCCCACCATCTTTCCGTTGGAAGCCTTATAGTTATCTGAAAGAGTGGCTTTTCCGTAAAGCGTGCCGCGCTCTGCTTCATAAAGGCCGTTAACACCGTCGGGTGTAGGTTCGGGTTCGGGAGTTTCACCGGGGCCGTTATCATCACCTACAGGGTCATAATTTACATTTCCTGCATTAGATACCGTAAAGCTTCCGAGACTTAACCATCCGTCAGCACCCTGTCCCGCATTTGAAAAGCTCAAGAATACTCCGCCGCTCAAAGGATTCTGAACCTTCATGCAAAGAGCGTAATTGCCGTTTCCAAGTCCGTGATTTTCTATATTTGTGTTAAAAGAAACAACATTTCCGTTAGCAGGAATACTGTTTAAATCCCATGTGGTGTAGTATTTCTTGACGAGAGTGTCACCCTGCTTAACGCCGATCATTACCGGCCATGTGTTGTGATCGTAATAGAAGGGAGCAACACCGTTATTCTTTATACCTACCGAAACGGGAAGGCTTGTATTGCCGCCGATCGTCTCGCTGTATGAAGCAGTTACCACCTGAAGATCATAGCCGAGACCCTTTGATGCATTGATGGCATTGGCTTTAGTGTTACCACTGTAACCCTTTATCTGATCGCACATAAGCCAGCTTGCATGTGTTTCATTGACGCATGCCTGCCAGTTCTGGGTATCACCTGTAGTATTTCCGGTGAAAATGCTTCCCTGAAGAGGAGGATAAACCTCACCGCCGATACAGCCGAACTGCCAGTTGTTCTGAACTCCCTGGTTGATGAGTCTCTGCATAAAGCTCCAGCTCTGGCCACCGTTAGCTTCCGATAAAGTTGCATAAGCAAAAGAATCGTCATGGTAGCCTGTGCGGAAGGCGGGATCGTCAACACCATCCTTGGGTTCTCTGACTACAAGCTGTGTAGTATCAAATGCATTGTTAAATGCAGTATATACTTCCGTATAGACCTCAGCGGGAATGTTCCAGTTGGGCTTTCCGTCCGAAGTATCTTCATCGAAGGGCCAGTTATGCCACTCGCCCCAGAAGCCTAAGAGACCTTCTGTAATAAATCCGATTCTGGGATCTCCGTCATACTGAGCACCGAAAGCTGCTATAAAATCAGCCATGGATGCTCTGAAATGGACATCCGCATAATCGGGACATAAGCCGGATCCCCCAAGATTACCGGGCTCATTGTAGGGTCTCATTTCAAGATGATATTTATCAATCAAATACTGAGGAACACCCGTGCTTTCACCGGGATAGTCATAATAGAAGCGAAGCACTGCCTGGTGTCCGCGACCTGCAATGGTATTAAGCCTTGATTCAAGGGCAGACCAGTCGTAAACCCCTTCTGCAACTTCCACTTCATTAACCGCAATGTAGAACCATTCCATACTTACAGGGAATGTGGTCTCACCCGAGAAAGGAATAAGTCCCTTCAAAGGATTCACATCCGGTGTAGGTCCTGCCTGAATCTGATGTTCTGTCACATTAAGAGTGACAGGTGTGTTGGCAGGCGCACTTCCCTGATTGGATGATCCGGAATTTCCGGAACCTGTGCTACCTGATCCTGCATTACCGGATCCTGTGTTGCTACCTGTGTTACTGCTATTGTTATTATTTGAATTTCCCCCATTGTTACGGCCTCTTCCGGTCCTTGAGGATCTTGCCGCCGTTCTTACGGTAGTGTTTGTTTCAGGAGTTACCGTAACCTCCTCGATAGATGCGCTTTCTACAGCCACATCTTCTTTTTCATCAGATACCGTATCTTCCGTAACCGCCTCAATTACGGTATCTGCCAAGGGCTGCTCAGATTCTTCGATCACTGTGTAAGAATCTGCCGCTGCGACTTTCGGCCCACAGCCGCCCATGGTAGAAAGAACCAAAAGGGCAGCCAAGAGCATGCCAAATGTCTTTTTCATTTTTCACCTCCATAAAAAAGAAAACCTTCAGTAACACCCTAATTTTACGTATATTTTAAAGTCAATTAATATAACAATATGTCATCAAAAACAGATAATTTGTGTGATGTATAACCGAACTATCCATGCAAGGTGTAACGAAATCGGGTATCATGACATTAATGTATGAATGAGCTCATGAAGCGTCTTACTTAAAATGCAGGATAAAGAAGGGAGGGGGTATATAAGCATGCAGTCACCCGAAGATATTTACAAGCAATATGCGAAAACTGTATATAAGTTTCTTTTAGCCCTCTCTCACGACCGGGATATAGCGGAAGAGCTGACCCAGGAAACCTTCTATCAGGCCATCAGGTCCATTAACCGCTTTGACGGAAGCTCAAAGCTCACCACATGGCTTTTCAGCATCGCAAAGCATCAGTTTTATGACTATTTAAGAAAGCATCCCGTGTGGGAACCCCTGCCGGATGAGGACATGGGGTTAAATGCCGAACACTCTGCGGAGGACGCTTATTTTTCAAAGGAAAACATAAAGACTTTGCTTTCACTCATAGACAGGCTCCCCAATGCCTACAAGGAAGTGCTGGGCCTTAGGATCTTCGCGGGACTTTCTTTTGCAAGGATCGGTGAAATGCTTGGAAAAAGTGAGAACTATGCCAGGGTAACCTACTACCGGGGAAAAGAACGATTACGAAAGGAGCTTGAAGCCAATGAAATCTAAACTGCCATGTGACGTTGTAACAGATTTGCTTCCTTCATACGTTGACGGCCTCACCAATGAGACCACAAGTTCATATATTAAGGAACATCTCTCAGAATGCAGTGAATGTAACAATAAATACAGATCCATGATGGGAATGGATATTACTCCCGAGACTTCCGACGAAGAAGAAAAGGAGATCGACTTTTTAAAGAAGCAAAAGAAAAACAATACCGTTAAAACTGTCCTTCTTTTTGCGACCCTTGTGCTTTGCTTTTTGGTTGTCGCAGTCATAATAATGAGCAGGCCGAAAACGCCTGATTTTAAAGAAATCGCTCCGGAGCTCACAAGAGGGGACACTTTCACATTCGGTAGCTACGAGCAGGATGCCAATGAATCAAATGGCTCCGAACCAATAGAATGGATTGTTCTCACCAATTGGGAAGGTCTTGGAGTAATAGAGGCCATGAGCTATTACGGTCTTGATACCAAGCAGTATCACTCAGAAAAGAGCGCCATAACCTGGGAAGAAAGTGATATCCGTGCGTGGCTCAATACTGAATTTTATGACAGTGCTTTTTCCGAAAAGGAAAAGTACATGATTCAGGAAAAAGAAATATTAACCCCAGCCAATGAATATTACAAAACCGATAACGGAAACAATACCCTTGATAAAGTAACACTTATATCCGAAGCAGAAATAAATGCCATCTATGTCAATAACGGCGATGGCTTCATGCTTAAATGTTATCCCACGGCATACGCTCTTAAAAACGGAGCCTTTGTGGATCCAAAATACAATGAATGTGACTGGTGGGGCCGTGGTGCGGGAATTCATGAAGGAATTGCTTCCTCAGCAAAAAGCAGTACCATCGGCATACCCGTAACCACAAAAGGAATTACCGTGAGACCAATTATCTATATAAAATACAAATAAAAACAAGCGGATGGAAATTCCATCCGCTTTTGTTTTAATCACCGGCTATTCCTCCACCATGTAGTCAGCTTTCTTAGCGAACTCAGCATTACATTCCGCTATCTCTTTTTTGCCGTCTATGTAATCCCTGTATATTTCCCACATATCAAGATTATTTTCGTCGGAAGTCTCATCCTCCGGCTGCCAGGATCTGATAAGTTCGATTCTCTGCTCTTTTGTGGTATTTTTAATGCTGTAATCTTCCATATTTATGCCTTTCTATTGTTTCGTATCCCTATACTCTTTTTGAGTGTCTTTTGGGATAGCCTCTTATATTTAAATCGCCTTGTTTTTTCCATGTGGCAAAAGTAAAATAAAATAAAAAACTTTCGCTTTATGCGAACATCTATATATTAACATCAAACCGGCAGAAGTAACACTGCCAACATCGGAGCAGGTCATGAATTCACACTCACCACTTACCAAAAAAGAAAAGCTTTTCTTCATACTTTATTTGCTGTTCTTTTTTGTCACAGCCCTGGTGCTTGCATTATTTCAACCTGCAGATAATAATCCCCCTCTTTTTTCAAATCCCCCCGATGAACACGCGAGGATCCTTATCCCTGAATTCATCGCCCTTCACGGATATCTTCCCACGGGTCTCGAAGATGAAGTGATAATTCCGGGCTACGGCTTTTCCTACGGCCTTACCCCCTATCTTCCCTTTGTGATCATGGGTTACGCCATGCGGATCGTATATCTTCTCGGCGGTTCAGCCCTCTCTCTTATATATACCGCACGTTTTGTAAACGTATGCTTTGGCACCGTTATGGCGGCAGTGGTATTTTTCCTGGGCCGCAGGATTTTCAGTAATAAAAAATACGCCATGGCATTTTCCGTTTCCGTAATGTTCTTACCCGAGCATCTTTTTGTACATAGCTACGTGAACACGGAATCCATGTGTTTTCTCGGTATTGCTATTCTCTTGCTCGGCCTCGTGTCCCTGTATCAGGGTGGGGCTGATATAAAGAATACCCTCACAATTTCCGCAGGCTTATCCATCATCATTTCTTCATACTACAATGCATACGGATATATCATTTCAGCCTTTTTATTATTTATTGCATACTTTATAAGTTTCACTTCTTCCGAAAAAGAAGGTGCCGGCAAAAAACTTTCCATCGATCATAAAAGCATGTTCAAGTACGGCTTCATGATATTTGGTATCGTGCTCGCCACCTCAGGCTGGTGGTTTATCAGAAATATCATTCTTTTTAATGGTGATATTTTCGGTATGAGGATCCGCGACGCCCTGTTCCATGCCGCCAACCCCGAAAGCTGGAATTCCTACAGGAATTCGGGTTATACCATCATGGAGATGCTTAAACTTAATCCCGATTACTTTCCCGTAGTGCTTAAAACCTTCTTTGCAAGCCTCGGATCGGTTTCCATATTCTGTAATGACTTTTACTATATAATTTACGAGCTCATTTACTTAACAGGTCTTATTCTGTCCCTTTCTTTTGCCATATCTTCTATTGTAAAAAGAAAGTGCGGCGCATCCGGTTTTAAACCTGTTTTCTTTCATATTAACATGCTCTTCTGCATTCTGATGCCTGCTTTTCTCCACATGTATTATGTTTATGTAGTTGAATTTCAGAGGCAGGGACGATACCTTCTTCCCATGCTCATTCCCCTGGTTTATTACGTAATTAAGGGGTATTGGCGCTTAGAAAATAAAAAGTTCAAGAACAGCGCACTGAATCGGCTTATTAAAGCTGTTCCCTGCATAATAACCGTCTGGGTATTTATCGCAATAGTCTGGATGGTATTTAAGGTAGCCCTCCCCGTGTATCTGTCAGATCCCGTATGGAATCATATTCCCCTTACCATATAAACCGCATCCCGTTTAGGCTTTCTTTTTCATAAAATATGCCTGATGGAATGTTTTTTTAATAATTTATCGATTTTTGAAAATTTACGCGCTTAACACACGTTAATATTTATAGAACGCAACAAAAAGGAGCTTAGACAATGCAGCAGGGTGGCGACAAGGAACGGTTGTCCAACTTGATAAATGAATATCAGAACCTGATTTTCACGATTTGCTATCGCTTTACGAGCGACTATTTTGCGTCCGAAGATTTAACGCAGGACACCTTTCTTTCCGCATACGCGCATATGTCGGAAATTGAGGTAGGGAAAGAAAAGTACTATCTTGCCCGCGTTGCCAATAATAAATGCATTGACTATCTTCGAAAAAGAAAGCACGAGACCATACAGTCCGACGAAGATTTCAGTGCAATCCCTGCAGATCTTCCTGATATACATGAAAAGCTGGAAGAAGAAGATGTACGGGAAGAACTGAAACAAAAATGCCGAAAACTCAAGGATCCCTACGGCGAGGTCGCATACAGATACTATTATCTTGAGCAGACTCCGGAGATCATAGCCGCAGATCTTAAGAAAAAAACGGCAACCATAAAAACGCAGCTCTACCGGGCCCGGGATATGTTGCGGAAGCTTTACGGAAAGGAGGGCACCTATGACGGGCAAAGAGTTAGAGCAGTTAATTAACGAGATCGATTCAGGACCATTGCTTACGGCTCCGATCGGTTTAAAAGAAGAAATACTTGCAAGGGCAGACAAGATTGATAAAAGAAAAGAGTTTTCCACAAGGCTCAAAAAACGCGGTGAGCTTATCCTCTATTCTCTGGAAGTCACGGCTGTGACTGCTGCCGCGGTGTTCTTAATAATCGTAAGCCCCTTAAAGAACGAATTCTCCACAAATAGAGCGGAACGCGAAGCCACCCTTTTTGTAAAAGAAGAAAACATCAGAAAAACATTTTTCGATAAAGCTCACAAAATCGTATATCTTGGAGACTTTATGGACAATTTAGAAAAAGACGACCCTAAGGAGGAACGAAAATGACACATAAAAGAAGAAACGCATTCTGGTCCTTTGTATTTGCATTCATACCCGGATGCACGGAAATGTATTGGGGATTTATGAAGATGGGCATGAGCCTTCTCCTCCCCTTCACACTTATTGCCGCAATTGCCATCGCGCTTGAGATCGAAGTTATTTTATTCGTGGACATAGTGATCTATGTATATGGATTCTTCCATGCACGTAACCTCGTGCATATGTCCGACGAAGAACTTGCAGAAACTCCCGATGAACCCGTTCAGATGTTTGACAGCATCACAAAGCCCTTTGATTTCATTAAAAAGAAGGACATTCCAAAGTGGGTTGGCGCGTTACTTGTTGTACTGGGAATATATATTGTTTTGAATCAGTTCAATTACTTTTTCCCTTACGATTCCGCTGCGTACTGGATCTATGAAAGAGTCCTCAGCTTACTTCCCAAATGCGTAGCGGCCGGTCTGGTAATAAGATTCGGTATCGCACTTATCGCAGGTAAAAAGGAAGAAAGCGAAAAAGAAATCGAAGAAGTTAAAAAGGAGGAAAACTGATGGAAGCCAATATTACAGTCACTCCCGAAAATGTGAAAGAAGAACCTGTCAGAACTCACCGTGTAGGCACCATGACTCTTGGTCTTACCCTTATATCCTTCGGTGCTCTGTATCTTGCAAGGCTTTTCACACCCGCCATCCCCATTGACATGATCATGCATGCATGGCCCATTCCCATGATCCTTTTAGGACTTGAACTTCTTTTTGCAGGTTTTTCAAAAAGAAAGTTCATCATTGACAAGGGCGCCATCGTACTTTGCTTCTTAGTGATACTTTTTGTATTCGGTATGGCATGTGCCGATTTCATGATGGAATGGTTTATGAAAGCTGCTGAAGCGCATCTGATTAGTTTTTAGAAATAAAGATTTAAAAAGAGGAGAGGGGCTGAGTAATCAGCCCCTTAACATATTCAACCTAACCAATCCCACATGGATCAGCTAAGCGAACGGCCTATGAAAATAACAATCTATCATTGATAAAGAATAGCGAATGACGCATCCTTTTGATCGAGTTCTGTATAAATCGATGATATCTTTAAATAGCTGTTATAATGTCTGATATATTGTCCGGGATAATTATAACTTTCGAAAGAGTATCCGGAACCACTCAGACCATCCCGAATTCTCCAAGTCGCATCTTGTTTAAAAAGTTCAGTACCATTGGACTGAGAAATAATTACCTCTCCGTTACAATGTCTTAAATAATAACCGGGCGAGTCTATAGATTCTATAGAGATGCAGTTTTCGTCTGCAAGACCCTTAACTATTTTCCAATGAGAACTTTCAACCGGCAAAGCTGACTGTCCGTTTGAAATAAGTGTCCTGCCATCCGAAGCATGGTATACGGTGCAATCCGTTATATTAACCGACCTCAATGTGACAGTATCCCAGATTCTTTTTACACTCCATCTTTGAGTTGAACTGTTGGAATAAGGGTTTTGTACCAAATTAGCATGCAATCCGGTCGAATGGTTTTCCGTGTCAAGATAAAGGTTGCTTGCCTTGTTCTGAATACGATAGGTCCCGTTACCCGCGGAAATAAAGCGAAAACTCTGTGCATTGGAGTTGTTGATATCCCACTGTACAATTCGCAAACCGCTTGTCGATGAACCTGATGGAACATCCATGTTTAAATTACTGAAGGCACATTTAAAGCTAAAATATTCTCCATCAAGCTTGTCAAATATCCAGGTCTGTGTATCTAAGTCATTTCTGCTCCATAAAATTAATTCATTACCCCAGTCCAATGAGCCGCCGGCATCATCTATACAATATCCGGTTGCTGCATTTTCCAAAGTGTAAGCGGCTCCGGAAATAAAAATGTTATCTCCCGAAAGCACTCCTGTATTGCACCTTATCTCGTTAAAAGAGCCATTAAAGGCATTGTTTATTTCAAAAAGAACGTTTCCTTTTGTTAAAAACGTACCGCTCCAGCTGCTGCCTACCGACTCATTTCTGACTGCAGTCAATGGCGCATCAATTACATTCCAGGTATTTCCACCATCTGTAGAAGTAAAACACTGAGCAGGAGAGCAGGTATCATTCATTCCTTTCAAAACCAGTCTTCCATATGTACTTCCATCATCTATGCAAGCTACCATGGGACACTGATGTGCTTCCAGACCCTCTGATGTCACAACGCGCGTTCCCAAAGCGGTTACGTCGCCCCAGTTAATGCCATCCTGAGATGTCCTGCAGGATACAATTCCACCGTATCCATTTGCAATATTCTCATACGCCATAAAGTATGTTCCGTTATTAAGGCGCAGAACTCTCGGCATTCCGGGTCTCCACATGGAAGGATCCACACCCCGTACCCAGTTAGGGTCGCTTGTACCTACAATGATTTGATAATTTGACCACGTAACTCCGCCATCAAAAGAAATTTCTTCGGCGATGCATTGATCATATCCCGACTGACGTTCATCCGAATAATAGCAGACCAGTTTATTGTCATCCGTCAGAATAAATTCCGGCTCCCATACGCTGGAAGTGACATTGCCCCTTGGAGCCAGATTACTGTGGAACTGCCAGGACGCGCCATTATCTGTAGAACGCCATACGTGAATACAGTACTCGGATGAAGAGTTCCAATCCGATAGTGCAAAAAGTATCGTTCCCGCAGGAAGGTTGCCTACCGCTCTGGGCAATACATACATGCCACTCATGCCCATTTTATCTCTCGACAGCCCATCATAGTTCGAAGGATCAAGTGTACTTACTCTGCTCCATGTCTTACCATCATCCGAACTTTTATAAAAATACATGCT
>JAEEGF012112576.1_pt1 | contig 33655 bp, 30 predicted proteins | sample 9134171 | NCBI WGS metagenome assembly JAEEGF01 (sample SAMN16246542, study PRJNA631951) | gut metagenome | biome: gut microbiome; feature: rumen; material: AP-attached | host: Bos | place: Iran: Karaj | collected 2018-10
GTGGAATTCCGCAGATCGAGGTCACCTTGGAGGTGGATGCCAACGGTATCATGAATGTTAGTGCAAAGGATAAGGCTACTGGCAAGGAGCAGAGCATCCGCATCGAGGCCTCCAGTGGCTTGAGCGATGCCGAGATCCAGCGCATGAAGGACGAGGCCGAGGCTAACGCTGCCGCCGATGCCGCTGAAAAGGAGCGCATCGACAAGATCAACGGCGCCGATGCCCTCATCTTCCAAACCGAGAAGGTTCTCAAGGACAGTGGTGACAAACTGCCCGCCGACGTCAAGAGTCAAATCGAAGGTGCACTTGGCAAGCTGAAAGACGCTCACAAGTCTCAGGACCTTGCTGCTATCGACACCGCAACTGCCGAGCTGAACTTACTGTTCGAGAAGATGTATCAGCAAGCCGGTGGCGCACAAGGCCAGCCCGGTGCAGGCTTCGACCCCAATAACATGGGCGGTGCAGGCTTCCAGGGCGGTCCCCAGCAGGGCGGAAACCCCGGCCAAGGCGGTGACAATGTCGAGGACACCACCTACGAAGAAGTGAAGTAAATTTCATAATAATTGGGTATTATTTCTTAAATGGCGTGTTGCAATTGCCGCAGCACGCCATTTTTATTGCAGCAAACGATTGCATTTATTCTATCTTGTTGATTATCAGGGTGTAATTCGTCAATTTGAGAGGATGAATTGATTTTTATAATATATTGATAGATAGATGTTTATGTTTTGAGAGACGTATTATAGCGTGATAATTGATGAAATTTGAGGATTTTTTTGTACCTTTGTGCCCTAATTTTCAATGTTTAACTACTGAGTAATGTTGGACTTACTGTTTGAAACCAGTTGGGAGGTCTGTAACAAGGTGGGAGGCATCTATGCAGTGCTGTCAACCAAGGCGAAGACCCTCCAAAAGAGATATAAAGACAATCTGATTTTCATCGGACCTGATCTATGGACGGCCGAGAACCCTTCTCTCTCGTTCATTGAGGGGAAAACACCTCTTGACAAATGGCTGCGCAAACCGTCGCTGCCCAGTGGCGTCAAGGTGAGGGTAGGGCGCTGGGATGTTCCGGGCAAGCCTTTGGCAGTGCTGGTCACCTATGACGCTCTGTATCCCTACAAGAATGAACTGTATGCCGAGATGTGGAATCAGTATGGCGTTGATTCTCTCCATGCCTATGGCGACTATGATGAGTCTTGCATGTTTGCCTATGCTGCAGCGCTTGTCATCGAGAGCATTGTCAAGTGGAAGGACAATCCTGAGATGAACGTCGTTGCCCACTTCGACGAGTGGACCACCGGAATGGGCTTGCTGCAAGTGAAATCGCGTTTGCCTCATGTGGCAACGGTGTTTACTACCCATGCCACTAGCATCGGGCGCAGCATCTGCGGAAACGGCAAACCGCTCTATGATTATATGCCTGGCTATTTTGGTGACCAGATGGCAGGAGAACTAAACATGCAATCCAAACACTCGCTTGAGAAAGCTGCAGCACACGCTGCCGATGCTTTCACGACGGTGAGCGATGTGACTGCCCGCGAATGTGCTCAACTGCTCGAGCGTCACCCATTGGTGACACCTAATGCGTTTGAGCAGAACTATGTGCCTAAAGGTGCTAACTTGACCCGTCAGCGTGCCAAGGCCCGCAAGCGTTTATTGGAGGTAGCCAGTGCCCTCACGGGCCAGCAGTATCCTGCTGACACTATGCTGGTAGCAACATCGGGCCGCTTGGAAATGCGTAATAAGGGAATTGATGTTTATCTGGATTCCCTCTCATCGTTGAGGGATGCGTTGGGCCGCGTCACCAGCCTGCAGCGCAAGGTTGTCGCCTTTGTGCTGGTGCCCGCTTGGATGAAGTCACCTCGCACCGACCTCATCGAGAATTTGATATCAAGGAAGCCTCATCGGCTGTTCAATCCCGTCATTACCCACAACCTGCACAATCCTGACAGCGACCCTGTCTATAACCGCATCAATGCCCTTGGCATCCATAATGAACCGCATGATTTGGTCACTGTCATTGATGTGCCTTCCTACCTGAACGGTGACGACGGCATCTTTGACATGAGCTACTATGACCTGCTGGCAGGATTTGACGCTGCTGTCTTCCCATCATATTATGAGCCTTGGGGATACACCCCGCTTGAGAGTGCTGCCTTTGGTGTGGCAACGATTACGACCGATCTTGCCGGCTTTGGCCAGTGGGTATTGGACAACTTCGGTGATGACTCTGACTCGAGCGGAGTGAAGGTGATTCATCGCACCGACAGCAACTATGACGAGACGGTTCAGACCATCGTCTCAAGCCTCATCAACCTGTACATGATGGATGAAAAGGAGGCCCAAAGTGTAAGTAAAGGTGCCCGTGCAACCAGCAAGGCGGCATCGTGGGAGAATTTCATCCCTTACTATGATAACGCCTATGGAATGGCTATGCAGAAAGCCTCCAGACGCAAGATTCAAAAAGAATATTAATAAAAATCATTGATAACAACTATTATGAAGATTCAAACCAGTTACAGCAATGACCCGCAGTGGAGAAATATCACTGTGAAGTCGGAGTTACCTGGCAAGCTCCAGAAACTCAACGAACTGTCTCGCAACCTGTGGTGGGCATGGAACACCGAGGGCAAGACCCTTTTCCATGACTTGGACCGTGACACATGGCGTGCCACCAGCGAGAACCCCGTGAAGATGCTTCAGCGCCTCTCAAACGAGAAGATCAAAGCCATTCAGGCCGATCCGGCTATGATGGCGCGCATTGACAGCACCTACGAACTCTATAAGGAATACATGAAGAAGCCTTTGCGCAGCGATATTCCGTCGATTGCCTACTTCAGCATGGAGTACGGCCTGTGCAACGCCATCAAGATTTACTCGGGTGGCTTGGGAATCCTTGCCGGCGACTATGTCAAGGAGGCCAGTGACCGTTGTGTGAACATGACTGCCGTGGGTTTCTTGTACCGCTATGGTTACTTTACCCAGACGCTTTCGATGGATGGTCAGCAGATTGCCAACTACGAGGCACAGAACTTCCATCAGTTGCCCATCGATCCGGTGCTTGACGAGAATGGAAAGCAACTGGTTCATGAGGTGCCTTATCCCGGCCGTACCATCTATGCCAACGTATGGAAGGCCAACGTGGGCCGTGTTACTCTGTATCTGCTTGATACCGATGTAGACCAGAACAGTGACTATGACCGCGAAATCACCCACAAGCTTTATGGTGGCGACTGGGAGAACCGCATTAAACAGGAGTACTTGCTGGGTATCGGCGGCGTGCTGTTGCTCAAACGCCTGGGCATCAAGGCCGATATTTATCACTGCAACGAGGGCCATGCCGCATTGCTCAACCTGCAACGATTGGTTGACATGGTTCAGGAAGATGGTCTGGATTTCAATGTTGCTATGGAAATCGTGCGTGCCACTTCGCTCTACACCGTTCACACTCCTGTGCCTGCAGGTCATGACTACTTTGACGAGGAACTCTTCGGTAAATACATGGGTAGCTATCCCGAACGCCTGGGTATCTCGTGGCAGGAACTCATGGACATGGGCCGTGAGAACCCCGGCAGTGATGAGCGCTTCTGCATGAGTACCTTTGCCTTGAACACCTGCCAAGAGAGCAACGGCGTGAGCTGGCTCCACGGTGAAGTGTCCAAGAAGATGTTCTCAGGCATTTGGAAGGGTTATGCTCCCGAGGAGTCGCATGTGGGCTATGTTACCAATGGCGTTCACATGCCCACTTGGGCCGCCAGCGAATGGAAGGTGTTCTACAAGCAGGTGCTGGGTGATGACTTCCTCGAGCATCAGGAACTTGAGTCGTCATGGGCTCCCTTGATGAATGTCCCCGACGAGAAGATTTGGGAGATGCGCATGATGCTGAAGCAGAAGTTTATCCGTTTCGTGAAGCGCGACTTCAAGGAGAGCTGGCTCAAGAACCAGGGCGATCCCACCCGCATTGCCAATATCGTTGACAAAATCAACCCTGATGCACTGCTCATCGGTTTTGCCCGCCGCTTTGCGACCTACAAGCGCGCTCACCTTATCTTCAATGACCTAGACCGACTCAAAAAGATCGTCAACAACGAGCAGTTCCCTGTGCAGTTCATCTTTGCAGGAAAGGCTCACCCCGCCGATGGTGCCGGACAAGGCCTGATTAAGCGCATTATCGAAATCAGCAAGATGCCTGAGTTCTTGGGTAAGATTATCTTCCTCGAGAACTATGACATGACGCTCTCAAAGCGCCTGATTACCGGTGTTGACGTATGGCTGAACACGCCTACACGTCCCTTGGAGGCTTCGGGTACTTCTGGTGAGAAGGCCGAGATGAACGGTTTGCTTAACTTCTCGGTACTTGACGGCTGGTGGTATGAGGGTTACCGCGAGGGTGCCGGTTGGGCGTTAACCAGCAAGCGCACCTACACCGACCAGTCCCAGCAGGATAAACTCGACTCGGCAACCATCTACTCAATGCTTGAGAACGAGATTATCCCGCTGTACTTTGCCAAGAACAGCAAGGGTTATTCTCCCGAGTGGATTCAGTACATCAAGAACTCGATGGTCCACATTGCTCCCAACTACACCATGTCACGCATGATGCGCGACTACTTCAACAAGTTCTATCGTCCCCAGGCCGAGCGCGCCACCAAGTTGATTGCCAATGGTTGCAGCCTCGCTAAGGATATCGTGAAATGGAAAGAGAATGTGATTGCCAATTGGAATAAGATTCAGTTGGTCGGTAACATTATGGGTAATCGCGACGCTATTGCTAACGGTACTGCCGATATCGATATTACCATGCGTCTTGATACCGCAGGACTGGGTCGTGATGTAAAGCTTGAGCTTGTGGTTTATAAGGAGGAAGACGGCCAGGTCAAGTTCCATCGTGCCGCCGAGTTTGAGGTGATTGCTGAGGATGGAAACATTCTTACCTATAGCTGTAAAGAAGCCTTCCACGAGAATGGTATTTTCCGCTATGCATTCCGTGCTTATCCTTGGAACGAGAACTTGCCTCATCGTCAGGACTTTGCTTATCTCAAGTGGTTCTAAGGAACTGAGATAATCGGTTGACACAACAAAATGCCCGCAGACACTCATCAGGTCTGCGGGCATTTGTTGATTTTTGTATGTGACACGCCTATTTCTTCTTGACACGGGCTGCTGTGTGAAAATGGGTAGCGTAATAGTTCTGGCGGAGGTCGTCAACGGCAACACCACGTGATGAGGAAGCATGAACAAATTTGTTGTCTTTGAGATAGATGCCTACATGTGACACATGGCCATCGCTGCTGGTAATGAAAAACACAAGATCGCCTTCTCGCAGGTCGTCAAGGTCTATCGGGACACAATTCTCTTCGAGCATTTTGGCCGAGTTGCGGTGTACTTTGATGCCGTAAATCTTCTGATATACTTCCATCACCATGCCTGAACAGTCAGTGCCCTCACCACAGGAATGTGCCGCATAGACATATGGAGTACCCAGCCAGCGCTTTAATTCCTTATACAGATCCTTGTTGTCGTGACGGCCAAGCTTGATGTCCAGTCGTGCCCACTCATCACTGACAAAATCATTACCTGAGGGGGTCGGCCTTTTTCTGTCGCTATTGTCAACTTTTGAGCCCGCATTGCGGTCATCACGACTATCATCCCCTCCACGGTTACGGCGTTCATGATAAGGACGATAGGTATGGGTGTTATGGCTCGTGCTGCGGCACGATACTATTGGCAGCGACATGAAAACAGCCGCTGCCAAATAAAGTATCATTTTGCCGTAGCGTCTCGACATTGATTATTCTTTGCCTTCTTCTTCGGTTTTTTCCTCGTTGTTGGCTTCTTCCTCTTCATCCTTGGCGGTGAAGTCGGTAATACCGGTATTAACGAGAATGTTGTACCACGAAATGATTTTTTTGATATCGCTATTGTGAACACGCTCCTCGTCCCAGTTTTCAAGCACTGATTTCATGAACTCATGAAGCTGGTCTGGTGTGCTGTAGGCTTTGGTATCGATGGCTTTGTTCTCAAATTTCTTGCCTACGTTTTCAAAAACCTGCGATAAGGGCAGATCTTCGGCAGTCGTGAAAATGGAGATATCACCAAGCGACATGACACGCTCACGTGAATGAACGGGGAAACGGTGTCCGTCAGTGAGTCCTTCAACCAAAAGCATGTTTTTGCCGTAGGAGATGAGTTTGTAAAGTCCGGGACGTCCCGAAATAGATAAGATTTTTTTCAACATAATATCTTCAATAATATAATTAAAAATTTATTGTGTTTCTTTTATCAGTTCTATGACCTGAGGCAAGATAGCCGAGAGGCCATCGTTAATGATGATTTTATCATTGTTATCAATCAGATCTTCGGCCTGTTGGGCCGCAATGCGGTCGAGAACCTGCTGGGCTGTCAAGCCGCTGCGTGTCATCACTCGCTTAACGCGCACGTTAACTGGAGCTGTCACATGCCACACGTTATCTACCACATGGTTTAACCCAGAGGTTCGCAGGATTGCCGTCTCAACAAATGCCACACTGGCGCCATCTTTAGCTTGTTGGTGTGCCCATCGGTGAATGTCATTGAGTGTCGCAGGATGAACCAGAGAGTTCAAACGGGCTAGCGCTTCATCGTCGGTAAATGCCACTTTGCTCAAGTGCTCACGGTTGAGTTGCCCGTTGGGCAGATAAGTAGCCTGGCCGAATGCTGCAATCAGTTGCCTGCGCAACTCGTCATCTAAAGTCATCAGCGCCTTGGCCCGTGAGTCGCAGTCATAAACCGGGTAGCCCATCACTTGGACAATGCCCGCAATAACGCTCTTTCCACTGCCGATGCCTCCTGAAATTGCAATCAGTTTCATGAGCGGTTAATGCTTCTCGATGATGTATTCGACACTGTCATGTGAGAATGTCACATCTTGATAGGCAGCAGGCACTTCACCAATCATGACCTTGACTTTGTTGCCAGGTGAGTTGAAGTCTACCGAGTTGTAATCAACAACTGCAGTGATTCCCGCATCATTGGCAATGCGACTGACGGGAGAAAGATAGGTTACTTCCACGTCGCCAGGGAAAAGAAGCATCTTTACCCCTGGAGGCGCGTTGCGAACAGCAATCTTAACCGAACGTGTCTGAGACTTCATCTTCTCGATGGGCACCATGATGTCAATGGTGCGAGGCTCAACCACAGCGCCATTTATGGGTGCGATGGCTACTTTTCGCCTCAAAGTGTCGGTGAGATCGGTTTCTTCGACATGATAGGTGTAAACCTCGTTGATTTCACTCAGTGTTTTGGCATCGCTGAAGACAAGAACCGAATCTTGACTTTGAATCAATGCACCATATTGCGTGTAGTCCTGGCGAGGCTCGACAATGATGTCGGTCTTGATGGGCACTTTCTTGCCTGGCAGGTCGGTGAATTTGACATTAATGCTCTCGGGAAGAACGTTAACAATGGTGGCATGCTTATTCAGGATAGGAGATAGTGCCTTTTTTAAATGGCTTTGATCTATCTTGAACGTGCTGTTGCCGTCACTGTAGTCCGAGAAACGCAGGTTCAGCTTTGGAGAGTTGTGGAAAAGATAAGAAAAAAAACGATAGCCACGATCACGAACTGTGACTGTGAGCGTATCAGGAACCTTTGCAAGCAGATGAACATTATTGGGCTTGCTCATCTCTACCGGTATCTCCATATCGATTTGGATATCAGAATTAAACGTCAGGAAACTCCAAAAGACTGCTGATATGACGACAAAAGACAGGTAAAGCAGAATAGACCTCGTTCGAGGTGAATCCTTTAATCGGTTCTGTATTTTTTCCAGAAATTTCATTCAGACTCAGTCAAGCTAAAGCTGATTGATTATTTCTTGACCTCGGCGCCGGCTTCGGCAACGTCCTGCATCGACTGGTAGATTGAGTTCTTGTCAATCTTGATGGTCACGTTGTTGTCGATTTCGAGCATGACGCAGTTGTCCTTGATCTCGCGAATGCGGCCATAAATGCCTCCGGCAGTCATGACTTTGTCGCCTTTACGCAGGCTGTCGCGAAATGCATTGATCTTTTTTTGTTTCTTCTGCTGCGGAGCAATCATGAAGAAATAGAAAATGGCGATGAGGGCAATGATCATGATCATGCTGCTCCAACCTGAACCAGCGGCTCCTGTTGAGCCACCGCTTGCGGCTTGCAATAAAATTGTGTTAAGCATAATTTCTAAAGTATGATAAAATTAATGAATGTATAATCTATTTGATTGACTGCATGGAATCAGCTCTTCAGCATTTTGCCGTCTTTGCGCAATTGTTTAACGGCATTATTGAGAATGCCATTAATGAACTTGCCACTAGCAGCCGTGCTGAAGTTCTTAGCCAATTCAATATACTCATTAAGAGTCACCGCAACCGGTATCTTGTCAAATGAGCGCAACTCGGCAATGGCAGTACACATGATAATGCGGTCCATGAGCACGACGCGGTCTTTGTCCCAGCGGCTTGATTGCACAAGTTCGTCAATGAGGCTATTGCTCTCGGGCATCAGTTGGACTGTAGCTGTGAACAAATCATTGCCGAAACTGCTGTCCTCCTCATCCTTAAACATGGGCAGGATGGGTTGTTCTTCATCCTCGGCAATGCGGCGGAATGTTTTGCAGACAAATTGCCCAATCAGGTCCATGTCGTCCTCGGACCAGAACAGCGAGCGTTGTTCAACAGCATCATACATGTTCTCGTCGGGCAGAATGACCTGTTTCATCAACTGTTGCCACAGCATACTGTCATTGGCAGCGTCATCGGCGTCATCAGTCATATAATCATTATAAATGTCGCTCTTGAGAATCTTGTCCAGCATCATCCGTTCAAAGATTGGATCATCGTTCCATGTAACGGAATGTTCTTCGGCAAACTGCGACAACTGCTCGTTTGAAGCCAATGATGCCACCAGGCGGTTGTTGACAAACTTCAAGTTGGGATTCAGTTCCTCCTCGGTTGGCAGATATTTATTTCGCGCCTCATCGAGTCGCATTTCTTGGATATGTGTCAACTCAATTGGCAAGCGCAACAGGTAGTGATACAGTTCGTAGGTCTTATTCAGGCTGGCATCCAGATCTTTCAAGGCTTTTGCCAATGTGCACTCTGGATGTGTAAGCATGTAAGAGTACAGGTTCTGTACAACTTTTGTTCTTATTAATACTCGATTTATCATAATGCTGTCGTTTGAACTTACAAATATAGATAGAATTCTCGGTATTCAGTATCGGTGAGATTAAGAAATTGAGTTTTTCTTTTCAGGAAAAAGCCAAGAGTAGAATTTATACTACTTCCTGATTATCCTTGAGGCGTTGTCTCACGACCTCATATATGATGATGCCTCCGGCTACCGAAACATTCAGCGAATTGATATGCCCGAACTCAGGGATGGTGACTAGTGTGTCACACAACTTCTTGATTTCAGGAGAAATGCCTTTGTCTTCAGCACCAAGCACGATGGCTACAGGTCCGGTGTAGTCTGCCTTAGTGTAAGTGGCATGAGTCTTATCGTCGGTCCCTACAATCATGATGCCACTGTCACGCATTAGCTTTACTGCTTTAACCAGATTGGACTCGCGGCACACAGGCAGATAGTTGAGGGCTCCAGCCGAGGTTTTGACGGCATCGGCATTGACGCTAACGCTTTCACGGTCAGGAATGACAATGGCACTTACGCCGGCGCAATCACAGGTGCGTGCTATCGCACCAAAGTTGCGCACGTCGGTTACACCGTCAAGAACCACAATAAAGGGATTCTCGCCATTGTCAAACAGTTGAGGCACCACATCTTCGACATGATAATAGGTGACTGCAGCCATCAATGCGAGCACGCCTTGATGGTTGCGGCGGGTGATGCGGTCAATCTTCTGGACCGGTACGCGCTGGACCGGCACGCGCAAGGGCCGTGCCATGTCAATGATTGTCTGGGCCGTCTCGGTATTGAGGGTTTTACTCAATAGAATTTTGTCGATGTCTTTGCCGGCATCGAGTGCTTCAAGAACGGCATGAATGCCGTAGATGTATTGTGATTTGTCTATCATAGTTTCTGGGTTTGATGATGGTTGATGAGTGATTTGGCGTTCTCGATTGCGGCTTGATTCAGATCCTTACCGCTGAGCATCCTTGCAATTTCCATAACATGTTCTTCGGCGTCAAGTTGCTCAATCCTGGTAAGAGTCTCGACATCAGTGTCGGTCTTGAAGACGCGCAGATGATGGTCACCATTGGCTGCCACTTGGGGCAGGTGAGTAATGGCGATGACCTGAATCGAGCGGGAGATATCGGCCATCATTTCACCTATCTTGTTGGCAATGTCGCCACTGATGCCAGAGTCCACCTCATCAAAGATGATGCTCGGCAGTTGCATGTGGCGGGCAATAATGGTTTTGATGCACAGCATCACGCGTGAAATTTCACCACCCGAAGCCGTATCTTTGACAGGCATGGGGTGCTGGTTCTTGTTGAACGCCATCAGGAATTCAACATTGTCGGTGCCGGTTGATGTGAGATCAGTTGTGTTGAATTCGACATCAAAAGCGATATTCTTCATTCCCAAGGGTGAAGCCATCGCAATCAGCGCTTTGCCAAAATGCTTTGCGGCATCACGACGTTTATTGGATAATTGTGAAGCTATCTCGAGTGAGGTCGTCCGCATGGAATCTACTAGGCTCTTCAGCGCTTCGATGTTCTCGTCGTTATGCTCAATTTCGCTCAACTGCCGCTCATAGTCATGCTGGATGTCGATGAGTTGATTCACATTCTGGGCATTGTGCTTGCGTTGCAGGGTGTAAATGCCATTAAGTCTTTCGTCAACCCGTGCAAGTTCAGCAGGATCATCGTTAAGGGTGTCAAGAACATTGCCGACACTCTGTGCAATATCTTTGAGATCGATGAGCGCTGACTGCACACGCTGGTGCATACCTTCAACATCAGTGAGGTTTCTCTCGGCATTTTCCAGTCGTTGAGCCACTGCAGTCAAGCGTTCAAGAATGCTGCCCTCGTCACTGTTGAGGTCATTCTCCACACTCCACAGTGATTCCTTGAGTTCAGTGATATTGCTTAATTTGCTCTGCAGGGTTTCTAAGTGAACATCCTCGTCGGCTTGCAGGTTCATCGATTGCAGCTGGTCGAGCTGGAAACGTATGTAGTCCTCGTTGCGGCGCAGTTGCTCCAACTCAGCCATTGTGCTTTCAAGTCTCTTGGCGGCCTCACGATAACTTTGATAGGCCTTACCATATTTTTCAAGTAGATCGGCATTACCGGCAATGCTGTCGAGAACCGATAGCTGAAAGGCCGGTTGAGACAAGAGCATATTACTGTGTTGGGAATGAATGTCGAGCAGTCTTGTGGAGAAATCGCGCAACACGTTCAGGGCAACAGGAGTGTCGTTGATGAAGGCTCTAGAGCGTCCGGTGGGTGACAATTCACGTCTCACAAGGCATTCATGCTCATCCCAGTCAATGTCATTGACTTTACAGAAGTGTTCCAAATGGTATCCACTAATGTCAAACATCGCTTCAACCACAGTCTTGTTGCTGGTGTCGCGAATGGCCTTAGTGTCGGCACGTTCACCAAGAATGAGTGATAATGCACCAAGGATAATAGACTTGCCCGCACCAGTCTCACCAGTGATGATAGTCAAGCCATTGTTAAACTCGATGTCAAGTTTATCAATGAGCGCATAGTTGGAGATGTGCAGTTCTTTAATCATCACACTCCAGGTCAATTAATCTCAGTTTTCTTGATTTGTTCAAGACGGTTGGTCTCGCTGGGATAAACCTGGTAAAGCATTTCATATACCGCTTCCTTCTCGGTAGCGTTAGCCTTGCTGTAAACATTGATGAGTTCATCGAGTTTAGCATCTTTGAACATGGACAAACATACCGATAAGGGAGCCACGTCATAGATTTTGCCAAGGTTCTCAAGAGAGTGGGTGATAGCCGAACGGCCTTTATCCACCGTTACGACCATTTGATCCAGGCCCATGCGGTGATAGTCATATAGCAATTGGTGGATAGGTTCAGTCTGTTTGTCGGTAAACGCACTCAGCACAGCACTGCGGTTGGTGTTATCTTCAAATGCTTTCCACCCGCTCTCGCCTGTACCTTGGGCCAATCGGACTACTTGTGCCGCACGCTCATAATAGGGAGCGCCTCCATTGAGCTCAAACGAGTCAAAGTCCATACCAATAATCATGAATGCCCAGAAGTTGAGAATGGCCGTCAAGTTATCCATCATTTCCATCTCAGAATACACCAGCTGCTGCCCGGTCTCATAAGTGAACTCAACTTTTGCATCCCTGAAGTTGATAAGGGAGGTGGTATAGGTGCTGTTGAAGACAGGACGTTGCGACTGTATCTGCAAGTCACCTTTCATCAATCCGGTAGCATCGTCCCATGAACTGAGGGTAAGCAACATTTTGCAGTAGATTTTTTCATTGGTGCCGAATGTAGCGTTTGTCCATTTGGTGGTGTTCATGTAGTCGGTCACCGCCTGCTTCAGTTCGTTGAAAATATCTTTACTGCCGCTGGTGATTTTCTGGCTGTTCACCTCAACTTCGCAATTCAGTTCAGTCGCTTCATCGTCGGCAACTGCATTGAGTGAGCACAGCAATGCTGCAAGTATCAGAATGAATGTTTTTCTCATTTTGTGGACAAATACGTTTGTAGAATATCAACTATGTCGTGAGCTACGGCGCGTTTAGACTTGCATTCGCCCTCAATGACGTCACCGTTATCGGTAAAGATGGTCACCTTGTTGGTATCGACTTGGAAACCAGCGTTCTTGTCGCGCAGCGAATTCATGACGATAAAATTCAAGTTCTTGCGTTCAAGTTTACCTTGAGCATTGGTGCTCTCGTTGTCGGTCTCGAGTGCAAATCCCACACTCACCTGATCAGGGCGTTTGGCCTGTCCCACTGCACGGGCAATATCAGGGTTCGGAGTGAGTTGTATGATGGGGTTCTCGGTCTTTTCGCGTTTTATCTTGCTGTTGGCGATGTTCTCCACCCGATAGTCGGCGACGGCAGCACACAAGATGATTGCATCGGCCTGGGGCAAAGCGGCCATTACGGCATCGTGCATCTCAACAGCCGTCGTCACATCGACACGCTCAATGCTTGGGCACTCGGTCTTGATGCTAACCGGACCTGCAACCAGTGTCACTTGCGCCCCACGGCTGGCACATTCGTCGGCAAGAGCAAAGCCCATCTTGCCAGAAGAAAAGTTGCTGATGTAGCGCACGGGGTCGATTTTCTCGACGGTGGGGCCGGCAGTGATGAGAACCCGTTTGCCCTGCAGGTCTTCACCTCTAGAGAAAAAATCATCAATTGCTTTGACGATGTTCTCGGGCTCTTCCATGCGCCCCTTGCCGATGAGATGGCTGGCCAACTCACCCTCAGCGGGTTCGATGATATGATTCCCGTAACTGCGCAGCAATTCCAGGTTGCGAACTGTGCTTGGATGCCGCATCATGTCCAAGTCCATTGCCGGTGCGACAAATACAGGCGCCTTGGCCGACAGATAGGTCGTTACCAGCATATTGTCGGCGACACCATGCGCCATCTTGCCGATAGTCGATGCTGTTGCAGGTGCAATGATAAGCGCATCGGCCCATAGTCCCAAGTCAACATGGCTGTTCCATTGCCCGGTGTTGGCGGTAAAGAATTCGCTGATGACAGGTTTGCCGCTAAGTGTTGACAGTGTCAACGGTTGGATGAACTGTTTGGCATTTGGAGTCATGATGACCTGCACTTCGGCACCTGCCTTGACAAGCAGGCGCGTGAGTGTGGCGCACTTATAGGCGGCAATGCCGCCAGTGATACCCAGAATGATGTGTTTGCCTTTCAGCATGATGCAGTATTGGGTTAGTGAGATTACTTTTTCTTGTATTGGATATACAACCTGGTAATCACCTGTTTGGTGTTTTCAGCAAAGTCGCTCTTCATCATCCAATCATAATAGCCGAAGTCGAGTTTTGTGAACACATCTTCCACGGTTTTCCCTTTGTGCTTACCGAAGTTGAACACGGGTTGCATGTTCTCGTTGTAGATGATGCGTCCAGCCAGGTCCACATTGCGGTTATGTGTCGAGTACTGTGACAGGTATTCAACATCATTCTTTAACGGTTCCTCGTCATTGGCATAATGGTCGAGTTGCGCTTTCAATACCTCAAGTGTGGTCTGGGCATCGTCGGCTGCCGAGTGATGGTTCTCCATCGGATGGCCGCAATAGAACAGGCAGGCTGCCTCAAGGTCGCGTTTTTCCCGCTTGTGGTAAATCGTCTGGACGTCGATAAACTTGTGCTGTGACGGATCAAATACCACCCCAGCTTTGCTCATCTCTTGAGCCAGCAATGGAATGTCAAAATGGTTGCTGTTGAAGCCGGCAATGTCGCAGCCTTCAAATACCCTGGCAATGTCATGGGCAAGTTCCTTGAAGGTGGGCTTGTCCTTCACGTCATCGTTAGTGATGCCGTGAACATTGATTGCCTGCTGGGGAATTTCCCTCTCGGGATTGAAACGATATGTCCTTGTTTCCTCTTGGCCATTAGGATATACTTTGACATAGGACAACTCAATGATGCGGTCTTCAGTAATGTTCAGACCTGTAGATTCCAAGTCAAAGACCACTAGAGGCCGTTTCAGATTCAATTCCATGATAATGGGCGACTTAGTTAGATCATCATAGGCATCTGGAGGACGATGAGCTCTTCGCCTGCCTTCTGCTCACTGGGAACGAACACACCAGCTCGTGCGGGATCCAAAAGCTTGAGATAAACACCATCGCAGTCGATGTTGTTGATTACATCAATCACGTCGGCGCTCTTGAAACCAATGTTCATGGGCTCACCGTTATATTCACAGGAGATGGTCTCCTCGGCAGCGGTGGAGTGGTCGACGTCTTGAGCTGTAAGAACCACCTGGGTGGGCTTGAGGTCGAGCCTTACGAGTCCGCCCACATTGGCGAATACGGCCACACGGCGAACGGCGTTCAGGAGCGTCAAGCGATCAACGGCCATAGTATAGGGGTTATCCTCGGGGATAACAGAGTTATAGTTGGGATAGCGGCCATTGATGAAGCGGCATGAGAGCTGATAGTCATTGTTCTCAAAGGTAGCACTGCTCTCATCAACAGTGATTTTCACATTCTCCTCGCTGTCACGGTCAATGATGTTGGCAAGAATGGCTGCGGGCTTGGCAGGGAGAATGAATGAACGTTCAAAATTGGGCTTTACGTTGGTCTGGCGATAGCGAACCAGCTTGTGAGAGTCGCTGGCAACATACACGATCATGTCGGGCTTGATGTCCCAGTAAATACCCGTGAATTGCGGGTGCATATCGTCGTTACCCACGGCAAACAGCGTGTGGGCGATACCCGAAGCGATGCTCTTTGCCGGCAACATGAATTGCTGAACCTCATTGGCGTTGACTGCTTTCTCAGGGAATTCATCGCCATTGAGAGCCATCGCGTCATAGTAACCGTTGATATATGTCACCTTAACTGCTAGGTTCTCGTCGTTGATTTCAAATGTAAGGGCTGTGTCGGGCAACTCCTTCAACGAATTGATGGTACGTTTCACATCAAGGGCGAATTTGCCAGAGCCTTCCACGTTCTGCACCTCGATGTTGGTAGTAAGGCGCGTTTCCATATCGCTACCGGTAACAATCAGGCGATCGCTCTGCAGTTCGAAAAGGAAATTGTCGAGGATGGCATAGGCGTTTTTGCTGCTAACCACTTTGCTCACGGCATTCAAACGCGTGAGCAATAATTTACTTTGGACGTTGAATTTCATACAGTTAAGTCTCTTTATATCGTTATTAATTTTTTGTTTTATCTTTTAACCTACAAATTTAGTGTTTTATTTTTAATTAATGTGCCCTTGTTAATAAAAAAAACGAAAAAAAGCGTCATCAATTGTCCTGATAACGCTTTTTAAGTATTTGACTTGATTATTTGGACTGTTAATTCTGATTTCCAAATAACAAAAGGTCGATGAGAGATGTCACATCGGTAATTTTGATTTCTCCGTCTCCGTCAACATCGGCATTGGCCGTGTTGATTGAATCATAGTTGCGGCTCAAAATGCTGTCAATGAGGACACTCACATCAGTGATATTAACGTCCCCGTCATTATTGACGTCACCAGGAACGACAGCAACATAGTTGTCAATGTTGCACCTGTTGGCATTGATGGCTCTTTTATTGTCGGTATTGACGACGATGGCTATTACATGCAGGTTGTCCTTGTTTTGGATTAGAGCTGGATTGGTCAATTTGCTCAGTGTAAACGTGTAGTCGTAGCTGTAATCTACTTGGGCGGTAAGATTAGTCGGCAGGCTGCCTCTGACAACACCGCTTGTTCCGACTAGAACGTCATTGAAGTGATAGCCGGTGACAATCTCGGGTTTACTTACCCATTCTCCCAAATAGGCGTCATCTGCCAATTCGGTATAATCATTGTAATAATTGGCTTGGTTCCAGCCAGAACCGGTACCATGCAGATCATTGGCAATGAGCATGACCTCAATGGCATATTTTCCGCTATTGTCATCAACAGTGAAGTAGCTGGTAACGTTCACTTTAATGGCAGTTCTGTCGGCGTTAGTCCACTCAGACTTGACATCGATACCGGCAATAGTTGTGGTGGCAGCGACCTGCTGCATGAAGTCAACGATGCCACCGGTGTTGTAACCATACCCATAAAGAGGGTCAATATCATAGTACCTCTCGACAAATGCCGCAGGATACCCCCAGAATGAGTTGGGATAGGCGCTCTCTTCTAAAACCTGCATGGCATCATCATTATGGTACGCAACACCGATGAAGTCATCACCAAATGTTTGACTCAGCAACTCCATGCCAACGATTCCTCTAACGCACCAGCCGCACCAGGTGCCGGTATATTCCTCAATGAGTGGGCGGTGAACAGGTGTCGTGCTGCCAGCTATAACTGTAAATGCAGTCAATCCCGCGGCAAGTGAAACAAATAGTATTGATTTTTTCATAATTAAGCAATTGAAAACGGTTATTCTGAATTTCGCAAGCAAAGGTATGCCAATATTTTTTGATATCAAACATTTATAAACATTTTCAAGCAGTGGGATGCTAGTTGGCCGCAAATGAAGTCATGTGTGAAAAAAAGCGTTAACAGCCCGAATTGAGCCATTAACGCTTGGGGTTTATCCTAAAAGGAATAAATGATTAGTCGAGCTTGTGAATGATGAGTCCTGAACGCAGCTTGGGCTCAAACCAGGTGGCCTTGGGAGGCATGATCTTGCCGCTGTCGGCAATGTCAATGATCTGCTTCATGGTCACGGGGTAGAGGGCCAGAGCCATCTTCATTTCACCACTGTCAACACGCTGCTTCAACTCGCCCAGACCGCGGATGCCGCCGACGAAGTCGATGCGCTTGTCGGTGCGCAAGTCGGTGATGCCCAGAATGTCGCGCAGGATGTAATCACTCGAGATGGTAACGTCGAGAACACCGATGGGATCGTTGTCGTCATAGGTGCCTTCCTTGGCGGTCAATGAGTACCACTTGCCACCCAGGTACAGAGAGAAATTGTGCAGCTTGGCGGGCCTGTAAATCTCAGTGCCTTTCTCCTCAACGATGAATTTCTCGCGTAATTTCTCAAGGAATTGCTCCTCGGTGTTGCCGTTCAGATCAACTACAACGCGGTTGTAGTCCATCACCTTCAAGTGTGACTGGGGGAAGCAAACTGCCAACAGGTAGTTGTACTCCTCGGTGCCGTTGTGGTTGGGATCAGCTTTGGCTTTCTCTTCACCCACATGGGCAGCAGCGGCAGTGCGGTGGTGACCATCAGCAATGTAAAGGTAAGGAATCTCGGCAAATTCCTTGGTGATGGTATCGATGGTAGCCTTGTCGTTGATCACCCAAAGGGTGTGGCCAATGCCATCCTCGCTCACGAAGTCATATTCGGGAGTTGTCTGAGCGGTACGGTCGATAATGTCCTCGAGCGTGTGGTTATCGGGGAATGCCAGAAATACCGGCTCGATATTGGCATTATTGATTTCAATATGGTGCATGCGGTCGGCCTCTTTCTCACGGCGGGTGAGCTCGTGCTTCTTGATGCGGCCAGTCAGGTAATCCTCAACGCTGGCGCCAACTACAAATCCGTATTGGGTGCGGCCATCCATGGTCTGTGCATAGATGTAGTAGCATTCCTGGTTGTCCTGTACCAGCCAGCCTTTATCCTGGAACTTCTTGAAGTTTTCAACAGCCTTGTCATAGACCTTGGGCTCATGTTCTCCTGTACCGGGTTCAAAGTCAATTTCGGGCTTAATGATGTGATACAGAGACATCTCATTGTCACCAGCCTCGGCGCGTGCCTCTTCACTTGAGAGGACATCGTAGGGTTTAGAAGCGACTTTTTCTACATACTCTTTCGGCGGTCTCACGCCACGGAACGGTTTTACTTTAGCCATGATAAATTAACAGATTTAAAAGTGTTAAATAGTTATATAGTAATTACTTAGTTATTTACGTTTAGCCTTCTTGTCGTCCTGAGCCTTGGTGCGCTTTGACTTGCGGGCACAAGTGCTGCATGTGCCATACACATACAGGCTGTAATGGTCGGTGTTAAAGGCATTGAATCGACGAGCGTTCATGAACGCCGCAAAATTTGGATCCCTCACCTCTTTGACCTTGCCGCAAATAGCGCAAACTAAGTGGGTGTGGGGCAGTGTGATGCGTTCATACTGGGCCTGCATGCCTTCAAACACATGCCGACGCAGCATCTTGGCATCCATGAGCAGTTCCACTGTATTATAAACTGTAGAGCGGCTCACATGAAAACCGTCTTCGTCAATCATTTGCTGCAGTTCCTCAATGGTGAAATGACCATTGATGTCCATGATGCGACTCAAAATAGCATACCGTTCGGTTGTCCGCCGCAAGTTATGAGCATCAAGATACTCATTAAACTTGCGCACAACCGGGTTGTTGCTCGCTGCAAAATCTTCGATATTTGATTCGGTTTTCATTAGGTGTGACAAAATTACAACCAATTTTACAATCAAGCAAAGATTTTGTCCCTTTTGAGACGATTTACCTGAAAGAACATGTCACTTTTTGGGGCAGTCAAGCATTTGGCTGATGTTTAATTGGCTGACGGCCTGAATGGTCATGTCACACAGTGGCATCACGTCCTCGACGCTCATTGTTGTCGAAACACCAATTACGCGGGCACCTGATTCTCGTGCTGCAATCAGTCCATTGCGGGAATCTTCAAACACGATGCAGTCACTGATGTCAAGTCCTAACTGTTGTGCTGCTGTCAGGAAACATTGTGGATCGGGTTTGGCCTTGGTTACCATGTCACCGGTGATAATGCGGTCAAACAGCGTCGGGAATTCAGGGTGCTGGCTATAAAGCGATTGCATCTTGGTGCGGTCGCTGGAAGTAACGATTGCCATTGGTATGCTGGCGTCGCGCAGCTGCTTGACAAATTCCAGCGCACCAGGGAAGAACTCAAAGCGCATGTTGCGCTCAAATTCCATCAGCTTGTCAAGTACCTGTTGCCGCATTTCGTCATTGTCAAAGTAAGACATAATGCGCTTGAGATGAAATCCCTTGATATAAGCGGCAAAGTTGTTGACGCCTGTCGGGAACAACTCATCCATCGACTCCCAGAAAATGCTGTACTGCCCCTCGCTGTCGAGCAAGACGCCATCTAGGTCAAACAGCACACCGCACTTGTTATTGTCCTTTTCACTCATGATGACACTTTATCTTAAGTTTTAAGGCACAAAAATACTTCTTTTTAGTAGAAATTCAGTATTTTTGTGGCATAAAAAATCTGCACTATGATTCAGGAACTACAATTACGTGTCAACCCTCGCACTGCATCCAGTCAGAGCGAGATTGTCCGTCATCTAGAAAAATATAACGATATTCCAGCCAGCAGCATCCAGGGCATCAGAGTCTTGAAACGCTCCATTGATGCACGACAGCGACAAGTGGTGGTGAACCTCAAGGTGCGTGTCTATGTCGATGAGCCGATGACAAAGGATTATCTGGTCCCTCCCATCGAGTACCAGCCCGTGAATGGCAAGCGACAAGCCGTCGTTGTCGGCATGGGCCCTGGTGGACTGTTTGCTGCCTTGCGACTGATAGAATTGGGTATCAAGCCTATCGTGCTTGAGCGCGGCAAGGATGTGACAGCTCGGCGCATCGATGCTTCACGCATCCAGCGCGAAGGTATTGTGGACCCTGAGAGCAACTATTGCTTTGGCGAGGGTGGGGCAGGAGCCTATAGTGACGGCAAACTCTATACCCGCAGCAAAAAGCGTGGTTCGGTAGATCGTGTTCTGGGCATTTTTGTCCAACATGGGGCCCGTGAGGATATCCTTATTGATGCCCATCCCCACATTGGCAGCGACAAGTTGCCCGGTGTGATCAAAGCAATGCGCGAGACTATCCTGCGCTGTGGCGGTGAGGTTCACTTCCAAACACGCGTAACTGGCCTGATTGTTGAAGATGGTACAGTCAATGGCGTGAAAACGGCATCAGGAGAGACGTTTTCAGGGCCTGTCATCTTAGCGACTGGCCACTCGGCGCGTGATGTCTATCAGATGCTTTATGATGACAACATCACGGTTGAAGCCAAAGGCATTGCAGTTGGTGTGCGTCTGGAACATCCCCAGCGCATTATCGACCAGATCCAGTATCACAGTGTCTTGGGACGTGGGGAATATCTGCCTGCAGCTGAATATAATTTCGTAACTCAGGTCGATCATCGTGGGGTGTATTCATTCTGCATGTGCCCTGGAGGTTTCGTGGTTCCTGCTGTGAGCAGTCCAGAAACTCTGGTAGTCAATGGGATGTCTCCAAGCAACCGTGGTTCACACTGGGCCAATTCAGGCATGGTGGTCGAGCTGCATCCCGAAGATTTGCCCGACCGTTTCAAGCAATATGGCGTGCTGTCGATGATGCATTTTCAAGAAGAAATGGAGCGCAGGGCTTTTGCTGAAGCGGGAAACACCTTGATTGCAGGAGCCCAGCGTATGAAGGACTTTGTGGATGGCAAGTCCTCTCGCAATATCCCGCCGTCATCCTACTTGCCTGGAGTTCAAGAGTCACGCCTCGACCAATGGCTGCCGCCATTTGTCGCCAATCGCCTACGCAAGGGTTTTAAAATCTTTGGCCATAATGCCCGTGGATTCCTCACTAACGACGCCATCGTCATTGGTGTTGAGACGCGCACATCTTCCCCGTTGCGCATTCCCCGTGATGTCATGTTGCTGCATCATGTCACCCTGCAAGGTCTATATCCTTGTGGTGAAGGGGCCGGTTATGCCGGGGGTATCGTTTCCAGTGCCATAGACGGTGAGCGCTGTGCCGAAGCGCTTTCCGAACAATATAAATAAAGCCCGATCTCCGATTTATATAGAAAAGCCCTGCGTCTTGCAATAATCGCAAAACACAGGGCTTATGGTAATGCTTTTTCACACAGGGTTACTCGCCCAGAATGGCGGCAACACCGGGCAGCGTCTTGCCCTCGATAGCCTCGAGCATGGCACCACCACCTGTCGAAACATAAGATACCTTGTCTGCAAGGCCAAACTTGTTGACCGCAGCCACCGAATCACCACCGCCAACGAGTGAATAGGCGCCGTTTTGGGTAGCTTCGGCTACATACTTGGCGATTTCGCCCGTGCCGTGTGCGAAGTTCTCAAACTCAAAGACGCCAACAGGACCGTTCCACAGGATGGTCTTGGAGTCGAGGATGATCTTCTTCCAGTTGGCGAGCGATGCTTCACTGGCATCCATGCCCTCCCAACCGTCGGGGATGTTGTAGATGTCAACTGTCTGGCGATTGGCATCGTTGGAGAAACTGTCGCCGGCAACAGTGGCTACCGAGAGACTCAGGTTCACACCTTTTTCCTTGGCTGCAGCGATTACGTTCAGTGCCTCGGGCATCAGTTCGTCCTCGTGCAGTGAGTCACCGATGTGACCGCCCTGGGCCTTGATAAAGGTATAACCCATGCCACCGCCGATAATGAGGTTGTCCACCTTGTCGAGCAGGTTCTTGATAACTGAGAGTTTGCTTGACACCTTGCTGCCGCCAATGATTGCGGTAAAGGGATGCTGAGCATTCTTCATCACATTGTTGATGGCGGTAACCTCTTTCTCCATGAGGTAACCCAGCATCTTGTGGTCGTTATCAAAGAAATCGGCAATGACGGCGGTCGAGGCATGACGGCGGTGAGCAGTGCCAAATGCGTCATTCACATACACGTCGGCATAGCTAGCTAAGGTCTTGGCAAATTCGGTCTGACGGGCCTTCATCTCCTTCTTGGCTGCATCATAATTAGGATCGTCTTTCTCAATGCCTACAGGCTTGCCTTCCTCTTCGGGGTGGAAACGCAGGTTCTCGAGCAGAAGCACCTCTCCGGGATTGAGAGCATCGGCCTGATTCTTGGCCTCGGCACTGTCTTGAGCGAACTGCACAGGGCGGCACAGGGCAGCTGCAACGGCGCTGGTAATCTGGTTAAGTGACAACTTGTGGTTGACTTTTCCCTTGGGTTTACCCATGTGTGACATGATAATCAACGCACCACCGTCTTCAAGAATTTTCTTCAGTGTGGGAATAGCTCCGCGAATGCGGGTGTCATCAGTAATTTCTCCTTTCTCATTCAGGGGCACGTTAAAGTCCACGCGCACGATTGCCTTATGTCCGGCAAAGTTAAAGTCATTAATGTTAGCCATTTCTTAATAAGATATGAATTATTGTTTTTTATAGTTATTCTGTTATAAATAGGCCGCAAAGGTACTAAAATAATTGTACAAAATCAATAAATTACTCCATAAAAAGATGATGGGGTGACTTAATCGATATGAAAACGATTTTAATATCTATTCGTGCCAATTGGCTGCAATTTCTATAGGTTTCGTCTAAAAATACACGGATATTATTGTCTTTTTTTAGAATTTTAAGAAAAGATAATAGTCAACATCACACATTTTTTCATACCTTTGTCATCCGTTATTATAACTGTTTAAAAAGGAAATCCAATGAACAAAACATTGAGAACAGTAACATTGGCACTGCTTTCACTCATAGTGATGTCCTGCAGCATGTTGACGCGAAATGCCGATGATATCATTAACGACTTGCGTGACGCCAGGCATGCCCAATATTTTAATGTGGGCAGTGGACTCTTGGGCCTTGGACGCCTGATTTCTCCCACTTTATCCGAAGCTGGCCTTGGTATCACTTCGGTGCAACTGCTTGATTTGAGCAAGTGTAGCCCCAACGTTCGTGACAAGTATCGCAAACGCCTCCAGAATCTTTACAATCAACGCTCCTATGAGGAGATAGTTACCAACCAGCGAGGCTATGGTGACCAACAGACAGTGCTTGTGCGTCGTGATGGCCAGTACCTGAGCGAAATCGTCATCGCCAATGCAAGCGAAATGACCGATGCGATGGTAGTGATAAATGGTCACATCAACCTCGAGAACTTGGAGAGAATCGTCAACGATCAAAAAAACTATTTTAACAGATAGTTTTTTCATGCGGTTACGATAAATTTGGGATTGCCGGTTTGGCATATTCCCATTGCTGTTGCGGTAACTATATTCTTTATTTATCGCCGCTTCTACACGATGAACGAAATCAACATTTAACTTCATAAACAAATAAAAAATGAAACAGAAAATTCAGGAACAATTTAAGCAGCGTTTTGGCACCGATGGCATACTCTATGCTTCGGCTGGCCGCATTAATTTGATAGGAGAGCACACCGACTATAATGGTGGTTTTGTATTCCCTGGTGCTATCGACAAGTATATCATGGCTGCCATCAACATCAACGGTACCGAGAAGGTGCGCGTCTATAGTATGGACATGGACGCCTATTGTGAATTTGGACTCAAGGAAGAAGATGCACCTCAGGAACAGTGGGCCCGTTACATCTTTGGCGTCTGCCGCGAGGTCATCAAGCGTGGCGGTGTCGTCAAGGGCTTTGATACTGTGTTTGCAGGCAATGTGCCTCTGGGTGCCGGATTGTCATCATCGGCTGCTTTGGAATCCTGCTTTGCTTTTGCGCTTAATGACATGTTCAACGAGAATAAGATTGATCAATTTGAGTTGGCAAAGATTGGGCAGAGCACCGAGCATAATTACTGCGGCGTGAATTGCGGTATCATGGACCAGTTTGCCAGCGTTTTCGGCAAAAAGGACTGTTTGATGCGTCTTGACTGCCGTTCATTGGAGCATGAATATTTCCCCTTCCACCCCGAAGGCTACAAACTGGTATTGCTTAACAGCAAGGTAAAACACGAGCTGGTGGATTCTCCCTACAACAAGCGCCGCGAATCATGCGAGCGCGTAGCATCGATCCTGGGGATGGATACCCTGCGTGATGCTTCCTATACAATGCTTGCCGATGTGCGTGATCAAGTGAGCGACGAGGACTATCGCCGTGCCCGTTTTGTCATCGGCGAGAAACAGCGTGTGCTTGACGTGTGCGATGCGCTGGAACGTGGCGACTACGAGACCGTCGGCCGTTGCATGTATGAGACACATGACGGACTGTCGCGGGACTATGAGGTGAGCTGTGAGGAGCTGGACTACCTCAACGATGTGGCTCGTGAGTGCGGTGTGACGGGTTCTCGCATTATGGGCGGCGGCTTTGGCGGCTGCACAATCAACCTCGTGAAGGATGACCGTTATGATAACTTTATCGCAACAGCCAAGGAAAAATTCAACAAGAAATATGGACATGAGCCCGAGGTGATCAACGTTATCATCAGCGACGGTGCACACAAAGTAGTGGATTGAGATGAAGAGCATTAGAATCGACACATTTGAGACCGACCGTGGTGAAATCACCACCTATGAACTCATCAATGCCAGTGGAGCAAGCGTCAAGCTCTCATCGCTGGGTGCCGGCATCCTTGAAATTAAAGTACCTGACCGTGACGGCAATCTTGCCGATGTGGTATTAGGCTACAAGGACCTGAAGGACTACTTCTTTGATGGTCCTTGCGCGGGCAAAGTGCCTGGACGATTTGCAAACCGCATCTGCAAGGGCCGGTTCATACTCGATGGTAAGGATTACCAACTCAACTGCAACCATCAGGGCAAACACCACCTGCATGGCGGTGAGGTAGGTTTCCAGAACAAAATTTGGGAGTGTGAGATGGAAGGGGATACCGTGGTGTTCACTCTTGAGAGCCCCGACGGAGACGAGAACTATCCCGGATGCCTCAATGCTCGCGTCGCCTATACTTGGAGCGATGACAATGTTTTAAAGATTGAGTTGGGTGCCGTGACCGATGCCCCCACAGTGCTCAATCTCACCAATCACACCTATTTTAATATGGCTGGTGAGGACAAGGAAGGAACAGCCCTTAATCAAGAGTTGCAGCTCAACTGCTCGCGCTATCTGGTTACAGATGCCGACCTTATACCCACTGGAGAGATGGCATCTGTCGAGAATACCCCGATGGACTTTACCCAGCCCAAGGTGATTGCCCGTGACATCAAGCAGGACTTTCCGGCCCTTAACTATGGCAAGGGCTATGATAACTGCTGGGTTATTGATGGCTACGAGGACGGTGACCTGCACTTGGCTGCCGTGCTGTGTGACGAGCAGTCAGGCCGCTTGGTGGAAATCAGTACCGATCAGCCTGCAGCACAAGTCTATACCGGCAACTGGCTCGAAGGCTGTCCCTTGAGCAAGAGCTGCAAGACTTATCACGATTATGACGGAGTGGCCATCGAGTGTCAAGGTATGCCCGATGCACCCAACCACGCTAATTTCCAGTCACAAGAGTTGCGCCCTGATGAGGAGTACCGCCGTACCATCATCTTTGATTTCAAGACAGTGGACTGATAGAAAAACAATTTAAATATTTACTTAAAATATATCAACCTAAATTAATGAAACCCACATTATTTGTACTTGCTGCAGGAATGGGTAGCCGCTATGGTGGACTCAAGCAGCTCGACGGTCTGGGCCCTCATGGCGAGACCATCATGGACTATTCGATTTTTGATGCAATCCACAGCGGTTTTGGCAAGGTGGTCTTTGTTATTCGCAAGGACTTTGAGGCTGACTTCCGCGAGAAGATTTTATCCAAATATGAGAACCACATTCCGGTCGAGGTGGTTTTTCAGGGCTTGAACGACTTGCCCGAGGGCTTTACATGTCCGGCCGAACGTGCCAAGCCTTGGGGCACTAACCATGCCCTGCTGATGGGCAAGGATGTCATCAATGAGCCGTTTGCCATTATCAACGCCGACGACTACTATGGTCGCAATAGCTTTGAAGTGATGGCCGCTGAACTGTCTTCACTTCCTGAGGACAGCAAGTGCCATTACAGTATGGTAGGCTTCAAGGTGGGTAATACTATGAGCGAAAGCGGCACGGTGGCACGCGGCGTGTGTGAGACACGTGAGGGCTTGCTCACAGGTGTTGTAGAACGCACCGACATCGGCTATGACGCTGATCACAATATCGTCTTTACCGATGAGAACGGTGATGTTCAGCAATTGGCTTTTGAAACTCCCGTGTCAATGAACTTCTGGGGTTTCACTCCCGATTACTTCGCTCACAGTGAAAGATGCTTTGTGGACTTCCTAAAGGAAAACATTGACAAGCCCAAAGCAGAGTTCTTCATTCCCACTGTGGTCAACGAGATGGTGACAGCCGGCACCGCTCAGGTTAAGGTTCTCACCACCGAGAGCAAATGGTTTGGTGTCACCTATGCAGCCGACCGCCAGGGCGTAGTGGATAAGTTTGCCGAGCTGCATGCCACCGGTGTCTATCCCGACAAGATGTTCTGATATAGATACCTCAGCCAACGCGTTGATTAATAGTTGTCAGCGTTGGTATTGAAGATACTTGATAATAATCCCGAGAGGCAAAATTGTGTTCTCTCGGGATTTTTCGTATCTTTGCGGCATGGAAAAAAGCGATAAACTCCTAAAGGAGAAAAGAAAAGTCAAAAAAAACACATGGCTCCGCAAACTCAAAGCGTTGGATTTGCGCTTTGATCGTCGTCAGCGGGAGACTCCTGTCGAGTCTGCAGGCGATGAGATGTCGCACATTTGTCTGAATTGTGGCAAGGAGTTTAAAGGACGTTTTTGCCCATCTTGCGGACAAGACGCATCATGGAATCGCTTTTCTTGGAAACAGGAACGTCGCAATATAATGGGGTATTTGGGACTTGGCAAGCAAGCGAATAAAGTCGTTGAACGAAAAGTAAAAAAGCAGAAGCCCATTAAGAAAAACACTTGGCGCCGCAAACTCAAAGCGTTGGATTTGCGCTATGACCGTCGTCAGCAAGAGAGGGATACCATTCCGGGCATCGATGTCACAATGCGTCAGTGTACCAATTGCGGATGTGAATATGCGGGGCGCTATTGTCCCCAGTGCGGACAAGTGGGGACGTGGGACCGCTACACATGGAAGCAGGCATTCTTTAATTTCCTTGATATTTGGGGATTGGGTAATCGCCCGATGTTCCGCACCATCAAGGAACTCTTAACGCGGCCAGGATACATGGTGCGTGATTATCTTGCCGGGCATCGTCAGTTCTATTTCCCGCCGTTCAAGTTGTTGGCCGTGATGGTGGTCTTCATCCTGTTCGCTTATTTCTTGACTGGCCAAGAGTATGTTTCATCTTACGCTTCAATTGGCGAATCGCTTGACAGGTTCTCCTTGCCGTCTTTTTTCCAGCCGATGCTGCCACTGCTCAAGCGATTTTTCAACTTATTAGAAAATCCGCTGTATGAAAGCATATTGACAACTATTCTTTTGGTTTGTTTTGTCAGGTTTGCTTTTGGTAAGATTGGAGGTTATAATTTCATCGAGATATTCATTTTCTTGATCTATCTAACATCGTTGGAGACCATGATTAGATTGCCCAATGTGCTTTTTAATGGATTCTGCCACATTGCCAATCAATCCATACTTGCTCCTCTCAAGTTGTCGTCACCACAGCTATATTCTATCCTGTATTCAGCAGGCTCAATGCTGATATGGGCGGTCGGTGCTTTGGTAACTACATTCATTATCTTTTACACGGTTCTTGCTTTCAGGCAATTCTTCCAATTAACATGGAGATCAACCATTAAGCGGTTGCTTTTTGCCTTCTTTGCTGTAATAATGGCCTTCCTGACAACTGTCTCTATTGCCATGGCATTAAAAACGAGTATAGAACTCTTTGTGCACGCTCTATTAATAACAGCAGTTGCATTGACGTCATGCTATTTCTCGTTTAATTTCATTCACAAGAATAAGAGCAATTTGAATCATCGAGTATATAGTTGGAGTACCAAGTTGGGGTTAATGTATTATTTTGTACTGCAAATGGTGTTTATCACATTTGTGAGTGGCCGCTTAATGGAGTCTTATCCATTATATCAAGCATCCATAATATTCAGTTGCTTGAGTGTCTTTTCTCTTTTCCTGACCATCATGCCGGTAATCCTTTACAAGAAGTTCCACAGCACCTGGATCGCTTTTTGGGCGATATTGTTGCTGGATGCTGCTGTTATCATTTATACAATTATATATTAATATGAGTTACAAGAGATTATTAACCTTCATTATTGGCTGTATGGCACTGATTCATGCAACCGCTAATGCACAAATCATCAATGACACTATGAACAACAATTCCAAGACGCTTGTCGCTTATTTCAGTGCGACGGGAACAACCATGGAGGCGGCTACACGCCTTGCCAGGCTCATGAATGCCGATCTGTATGAAATCGTGCCCGAAACGCCTTATTCTCCCGCCGACCTCAATTGGCGCGACAAATCCAGTCGCAGCAGCCTCGAAATGGCCGATAAGAACAGCCGCCCGGCAATATCGGGCAAGGTTGAGAACATGGAGCAGTATGACACCGTGTTTGTCGGTTTCCCCATTTGGTGGTATATTGCTCCCACGATTATCAACACTTTTCTGGAGCAATATGACTTGACGGGAAAAACCATTGTGCCGTTTTTCACTTCGGGCGGTAGTGGAGCAGGAGAAACTCTGAAATATCTCAGGCCCTCGGCACCTGATGCTGACTGGAAAACTCCCAAGAGTCTGAATTCCATGAGCGATGATGCCCTAAAGGCATGGGTGGAATCCATTTAATTGATATCATATCAATCAACTAACTATGGCATCCAGTCACATTTCGGCAGTTAAATACTACCGGAAATAGTAGTTTTATCTCACTTTTTTTCAAAATTGAGTATTATGTATTGAAATATTATAGTACTTTTGTAATGAGTAAGAAAATCGGATGTGTAGAATCATCTTAATCTCTCTGAGATTTAAGGATTTCCGACTTTTTTTTCATTAATCAAGTTAAAAGTTAATAATTTGGAGAATGTTATTTGCATGAAGTCTGCCGCACGTGAGTGCCGCAGACTTTTTTCTTTTCAACGTCGCACATGATGGGGCATAAAAAAGACGTAAATTAGTTAAACTTTTTTGGTCATATTGAATCAAAAAGCTAAATTTGCACTATCAAAACATAGTTTAATTTTTAAATCACAAAGGAATTATGAAAAAATCGATTTTAATTGCAGCTTTGTTTTGCTTTGCCTTAGCGCCCGCCGCTATGGCACAACAGACTGTCACCTATCCTGAAAAACAGCCCCAAGTGGTGACTACTACCAATGACTACGAGACCGCAAAGCGCAATGCTGAATTGGCTAAGCAGCAAGCCGACCAGGCGAAACGCGAACAAAAGGCTTTGAAGGAGCAGGAAAAGGAAGCCAAAAAAGCCAAGAAAGAAGCCGAGAAGCAAGAAAAAGAGGCCAAGAAAAAGGCTAAAGAAGCCGAAAAGCGCCAAAAGGCCAATGAGAAGTATGCCAAGGCCCAGGATAAGCTGAAAGATGCCGAAAAGAAGAAAGCCGAGGCTCAGAAGAATTATTCTGAATTGCCCGAAAAACAGATTCGTGAGAAAACCAAACTCGAGCAAAAACACTCTAAGGCCAGCAATGTCACCGATGAGAAGCTGCTCAAGCAGGACGGCGAAAAGTTGAAACTTGACGAGAAACATGCCAAACAAAGCGTGAAGGCACAGAAGAATCTCGAGAAGGCCATCAAGAACTATGACAAGGCTGTCGAGAATTTCGAGAAAGCCAAGAAGGAACTTGAGAAATACAACTAACGGCGTATTGATTCTAAGCATTAACTGGCTCTCCTGGCTTCATGTCTGGGAGAGCTTCTTTTTGTGCAGTGCTCATGGAATGGCGTTATTTGCAACATCTTAACGTAAATTAAACGTGAATCATGGTCTTAACACAAAAAAAAGCGTTAACTTTGCCGATTAATGCGATGAAAACAGTTTATGGTTAGTTCTATCATTGACGAGAATATCATCAATCAACTGCGTGAACTCATCAACAGAGTGAACAGCATTGCTATCACGTGCCACAAGTCTCCCGACGGTGATGCCTTGGGTGCCTCGTTGGCATTGTGCCATGTCCTGCGGCGCATGGGAAAGGATGCATCGGTTGTTACACCCGACATGGTGCCCAAGTCCCTCGAGTTCGTCCCTGGAGTGAGAGACATTGCTGTGTTTACCAAGCATGAGATGCGCGTGAGGCGCATTCTGAATGATGCGCAACTCATCTTCTGTCTTGATTTCAATTCCTTGAAGCGCATCGACCTTGTGGGTGAGATCATCGAGCCGCTCAACACGCCCCGTGTGCTCATCGACCACCATCTGGACCCGGATAATATATTTGACATTGCCATTTCTTTTCCCGAAGCATCGTCAACATGTGAGTTGGTGTTTAGGGTACTGATGCAGATGGGTGAATTGCGTCTCATGGACCGCATGGCTGCCAGCTGTCTGTATGTGGGCCTAATGACCGACACAGGCGGATTTGCCTATAGTTGCGACTCTCCTGAATTCTATGAGATATTGGCATCGGTCATGAGGCGTCACATCGACCGTCTTGGGCTTTACAACAAGGCGATGAATACCTTCAGCGCCGACAGCGTGCGCCTTCAGGGCTATGCTTTGAGCGAAAAGATGCAGCTCTTCCCCGAACAGGGAGCAGCGCTTATTGTCCTGGACAAAGACGAGCTTGAACGCTTCAACTACAGTCGCGGCGACACCGAAACACTCGTGAACAAGCCACTTGCAATACCCGAGATTTATTGGAGCGTCTTCATGCGCGAGGACGCCGACAAAATCAAGATTTCATGTCGCTCACAAGGTGATTTCTCGGTGAGTGACATCTGCTCTCGCTACTTTAACGGCGGAGGACATTTCAACGCAGCGGGTGGCGATTTCGTCGGCACTCTTGATGATGCCGTTGCCGTTTTCTATCAGGTCCTTGCCGACCTTTTTCCCAAAACAGATCATCCCGAAGAACAATCAACACAAGAACAATAATAATGAAAAGAATCTTTAATTACAGTTTGATATTGGGTGTGTTTGCCCTTACATTGCTGTCGGCTTGTAGCGATGACGAAAGTTATGCCGATCGTCTTAATGAGGAACGCAATGCCGTGAATGCTTTTCTTGCCAACCACAGGGTGGTAATGTCCGTTCCTGAGGATTCGGTTTTTGAAGTGGGTGAAGATGCCCCGTTTTACCGTGTCGATGCCGACGGCAACGTTTTCATGCAGGTGCTCAAGGCCGGTGACAAGAACGACAAGGCCAAGGTCGGTGAGCCCATTTATTTCAGGTATTCACGTTATAACCTTGCCACATGGTATGCCGACGGCACTTGGATTATATATAGCGGCAACGAGACATCGATGGACGCCATGTCATGCTCGTTTAATTACTCTGACTACACATTGCCCACTTCTTCGCAATGGGGCTACGGACTGCAGTTCCCGCTGCTGTTCCTCGGTGTGGAATGTGAGGTGAATCTTGTAATCAAGTCCCAGTACGGCTTTACTAACGAGATTACCTATGTCACCCCGTTCTTCTATCATGTCCGCTATTACCACAGTCAGATTTAACAGGTTTCATTATTCTATTTTATCATAAAGACATGTCACTTATCAAGTCAATTTCCGGAATTCGCGGCACCATCGGTGGCCGTGCCGGCGATGGCCTTTCTCCGCTCGATATCGTCAAGTTTACCTCGGCTTATGCCACATTCATGCGCCGCAACTCTCCCGTTAAATCCAACGTGATTGTTGTCGGCCGCGATGCTCGTCTGTCGGGGCGCATGGTGCTTAACACCGTTGTCGGGACGCTGACGGGTATGGGATTTGACGTTGTCAACATCGGCTTGGCAACTACTCCCACTACCGAGCTTGCCGTTGTCGGTGAGCATGCCTGTGGCGGCATCATCATCACTGCCAGCCATAACACCAAGCAGTGGAACGCCCTTAAGCTTCTCAACCACAATGGAGAATTCCTTACCGATGCCGAGGGAAAAGAGGTGCTGCGACTTGCCGAGGCCGAGGATTTTGAATATGCCGATGTTGACCACCTAGGCCGTGAGCAGAAGAATTACACATGGCTACGCCGCCACATTGATCATGTGCTGGCACTTGACCTCGTTGACGTGGAAGCAATTCGCAAAGCCGACTTCACCGTCGCTGTCGATGCCGTGAACTCGGTGGGTGGCGTTGCTATCCCACAACTGCTAGAAGCACTGGGCGTGAAGCGTGTAGAAAAACTCTTTTGTGATCCCACAGGAAACTTTGGCCACACACCAGAGCCCATCCCTCAAAACTTGACCGCCATCAGTGACTTTATGCGCCAGGGCAAAGCCGATGTGGGCTTTGTTGTTGATCCTGACGTGGACCGCTTGGCCATCGTAATGGAAAATGGAGAGTTCTTCGTTGAGGAATATACGCTTGTTGCCGTTGCCGACTATGTGTTGTCACACACACCAGGAGCGACGGTCAGCAACCTGTCCTCTTCACGCGCGTTGCGCGACGTGACCAACAATCATGGCTGCTCCTATACCGCTGCTGCCGTGGGAGAGGTCAATGTCACTACCGAGATGCGCCGAACAGGAGCTGTCATTGGCGGCGAAGGCAATGGCGGAGTCATTTATCCCGCTAGCCACTATGGCCGTGATGCTCTGGTGGGCGTGGCGTTGTTCCTCTCGTTGCTGGCCCATAGTGGCAAGACTGTCAGCCAGTTGAAGCAGACCTACCCGCAATACAGCATTGCCAAGACAAAACTTGAACTCAAACCCGAGATGGATGTTGACGCTATCCTCAAAGCTGTCGAGAAACATTATCAGGGTGAGCAGATGTCAACCATCGATGGCGTGAAGATTGACTTTGCCGACAGTTGGGTGCATCTGCGCAAAAGCAATACCGAGCCCATCATCCGCATCTACAGCGAGGCCCACACCATGGAAGAGGCCGAGCGCCTGGGCGAGGATGTCAAGCAGATTGTCATGTCAATGATTTCTTGAAAAAGACATCATCTCCTCCAATCAGGATAAAACGAAACAACTGGTATCCAATAAAGGACACCAGTTGTTTTTATTATGAGGTTCAGGGAAGAAATCAATACTTCTTCACTTCGATTTCGCCACGCAGGACAGCCTCGGCATTGGCTGCCAGTGCCGACATCTCATCCTCTCCGGGATAAACATGAACGGGAGCCATCCAGCCGATGCGTTTCTTCAGCTCGTCAACCATATATTTCCAATAGGCGATACCGCCGGT
>JAEEGF010376423.1_pt1 | contig 33637 bp, 30 predicted proteins | sample 9134171 | NCBI WGS metagenome assembly JAEEGF01 (sample SAMN16246542, study PRJNA631951) | gut metagenome | biome: gut microbiome; feature: rumen; material: AP-attached | host: Bos | place: Iran: Karaj | collected 2018-10
CGGAAACGATTGGGTTCCTGCTCAATAGCCATTGGTGGGACAAGCCTTTGGATTGGCTAGAGGAGCATAGCGAAGCCTTGTGCGACATTGAGAAGCTCAAAGAAATACTGAGATAATGGATCCCAAACCAGCATCATTCCCTCGGGACTATTCATTCTTTGAGAAAGCCATCCACAGGATAGCGACTGAGATTCGTGAGTTATATATAAAAACTCATCCTGGATGCATGGATCACCTTGATAGAGTCACAGACCATGAGGTCGCTTCTGAGATGATGTACAAGACACTCTCATCAGACAAGCCAGTCATGATTGCCAGATTTGGCGGGAGTGAACTGAATGCGATGACTAATTATCTAGGAGTGTTGAACGGTCCTCGAAAAGCCCTTGATTTCATAACCGCAAAACAGGATCAATGGTGGTGGCTTAAAATCCGGATAGATCATCTTACCAACAACGCTGGTTTTTTCCCTCGGGAAGAATGGGCTGTTGAGAAATTCAGCGAACTTATGCTGGAGGATATGAAGTATCTCGACTTGCTTGGGAGTTTCACCAGGCAAGAGTGTTATTTCAGAGAAGAGTTGAATAATATCCCGAAGATTTATCTGGCATTACTGGAACCTTGGTTCGGATCAAAGCCATGGACAAGGGTACTCGAAGGGAAAAAGGTGCTTGTCGTTCATCCATTTGCCGCACAAATAGAAGATCAGTATTACAATCATCGGAAAGAATTATTTCCCGGAACCCAAATACTTCCCGAGTTTGAATTACAGACCATTAAGGCTGTCCAAAGTCTAGGAGGATCATCTGATGGTTTCGCCACATGGTTTGATGCCCTCGAGTGGATGAAGAATGAGATCGACAAGCATGAATATGACTTCTGCCTGATTGGGTGCGGAGCATACGGATTTCATTTGGCTGCTCACGTAAAGAGAACCGGGAAAAAAGCTGTCCATCTTGGCGGTGTGACCCAGATGCTTTTCGGAATCAAGGGGAACAGGTGGGAGGATCCTGACTATGCTTTCCCTGAGGTAAACGTTCCCGCGGGATGGTATCTCAAATTAATGAATGAGAGTTGGATCAAACCAGATCCTTCATACCGTCCGAAAAACGCCGACACAGTCGAAGGCGCTTGCTATTGGTAATCAGATAGTTCCGGCGAAGAAAGGTGGAGAGGTCAATCAAAAAGAAAACCACGGACGGACTGATCTGGAGCGGCATGCAAAAACTGGTGTCCAGGGGACTTCAGTTTATATTCAGCATCCTGATTGCCAGAATTCTGCTTCCTGAGGATTATGGGATCGTGGCTATCGCCAATTTGTTTATCGCCCTATCCGACATCCTTGTTGACAGTGGATTCTCCAAAGCTTTGATCAGGAAGAGCGACAAAACCGAACTGGACTACAACACGGTCTTTTGGTTCAACCTGTCGGTCTCCTGTCTTCTATATGCCCTTCTCTTCTTCCTCGCCCCAGTCATCGGCAGGTGGTATCATGCTTCTGACATACTCATCCCTGTGATCCGCATCATCTCGTTGTCGCTTATCATCAACGCGATATGTGGAATCCAGAGTCTCCACTTGGTGATTGAGATGAACTTCAAGAAGCTGGCTATTCTCGAGACTTCAGCAATGATTATCGGAGGGGCCGCCGGACTATTCGCAGCGATTAAGGGTTTCGGTGTTTGGGCCTTGGTCATTCAAACTTTGGCGAGTTGCTTTGTCCGTACAGTTTTCATGTGGTTGTTCAGCAATTGGAAGCCCGCTTTCATGTTCTCTTCCCGAATCATGAGACAGTTCTTCGCCTTTGGCTCACAACTTCTTGTTTCAGAATACATTAACAGAATCTATACTTCTGTGATGACTCTCGTTATCGGAAAGAAGTTCAATCCGGAGAACCTTGGTTATTACGGGAAAGCTGAAGCTTTTGCCTCCACCCCTTCCAGCATCTTCGCCGGACCGTTAGGCTCTGTGTCTTATCCGGCTCTCGCCGAAATACAGAATGAGAACGAACGGATGCTCAAGAACTTCTATTCAATGATAGGATTGACGGCGTTCATTGTGTTACCGGTCTTCGTGGGCCTGATTTGTACAGCCCAGAATCTGGTGCCTGTATTCCTGACGGAAAAATGGAACCCGATGATCCCCTACCTCCAGATTCTGTCCTTTGCATACTTGATCAACTCATTGGCAATTATTCCTCAGAACTACCTGTTGGTTTTGGGCCAGTCTAAACGCTTGCTCCACATCCAGTTATCTTCTAAAGTTCTAGGCCTTTGCCTGTTGCCCTTGCTCTTGAATATCTCTTTGCTGGCCATCTGCGCCGGAATCGCTGTAGTCGCAGCTACCGCGTTATTCTTGACATTCTATTTCCTCAAAAAGGAATTCCACTTCAGCATCGGATTGCTTTTAAAGGCCATATTCCCCTCGGCAGCAACCGTGTTGGTCATGTCCGTCGCCATATTATTGACTAATCGACTAATAGACAATTCTTTAATCGCATTGATCAGTGGTGTGGCAGTGGGGTTTCTGGTCTATATGGGAATTTCGGTGATAGTTAAGAACCAGCAGCTAGTTCAGCTAAAAGGCCTGCTCTCCCCTTACCTCAAGGCGTTTTCCAGGAAATAACATCATGACAATCAGCGTAATAACGATCAACAGGAACAACCGTGAAGGTCTTCTTAAGACCATAAGAAGCGTCGCATCCCAGACTGTCCAGCCCGATGAGTTCATCATCATTGATGGTGCTTCAACTGATGGAAGCGCTGATCTTCTGACTGAGTATTCAGAGAGTATCACCTATTCAGTGAGCGAACCCGATAAAGGGATCTATAACGCTATGAATAAAGGTGTTGCTGCCGCTAAAGGCGAGTATTGCATCTTCATGAACTCAGGAGATTGCTTTTGCGGGCCGGATGTCATACTAAGACTAAAGTCTTCAGGGAAGGATGCTGACATAATCTGCGGTAACGCCAGGATATTGGAGGACCCTCCGAGAATAAAGAAGCCGTTTGAGGATATTACGTTACGGGATCTTTACAAGGGTTCTATTTGTCATCAAAGTGCCCTAATCCGTACTCTGCTTTTGAGAGAGCATCCTTACGATGAAGCCCTTAAGATAGTTGCAGATAGAAAGTTCTTTCTTCAAACGCTCATTTTAAAAGGGGTCTCGTATTGCACTATAGACATAAATGTTGTCGATTACGATATTAATGGCTTCAGCGCTCGAAACCGGTTCGAATCCGAACAAGAATGGAAGTCCGTCTTATGGGACACACTCCCCCACCGGATTCTTGAAGATTATGGTAAAGAGCAAGACGGCCTTTTGTACGGCAACGGAGATTACGAGAGCCTCTTCTTTGAGATTGGCAAGAGACGATGGCGGAAACCAATATACAGGCTCGCTAAGATAGTATTGGGAGCTGTCTCCATCATTTTGCCAAGCGCTCGGTTTTCAAATAAATTCCCATGGATATGAACAATCGCATGGAACCGGCTTATACAAAAGAAGAATTGGAACGCCTTCATGCGGTTCTCCTTGATATTCTCAAAGAGATAATACGGGTTTGCGACATCCTTCATCTGAAGTATTATATCATAGGCGGAACCGCAATCGGAGCCATATTCTGGAAAGGGATTATCCCATGGGACGATGACATTGACATCGGTATGCTCAGGGAGGATTATGATAGATTCCTTTGCGAGGCTCCTTCTGTCTTGAATGCCGGATACACTCTTCAACATTTTTACACTGAGCCAAATACACCTTTTTATTATGCCAAAGTCCGGAAGGACGACTCTCTTTTCGTTGAAGATTCGTACAGGAATCTGAACATTCATCATGGAATATTCATCGACATCTTTCCATTCGACAATATTCCTCGATCAAGCTCATTGGAAAAGGTTCAGAGAAGGGTCGTACAGTACTTTGAAGGGAGTTTCAGGAGAAGACTGATGAAAAAATTCATTTCAGAAGGCATGACCAGACTCCCCCAGTGCGTGAGGGAACCATTGACTGACATCAGATTCGCCCTTATCAGACTGATTCCCCGGAAGTTTTTCTATTGGCGCATGACTCTCGCGCAGACTATTTTCAACAAACGAAAGTGCGAATATGTCAATATCATCAAGATGCCATTGGATCAAATTCCGATAAAGGATATTGAGAATTCGCATCAGGTGGAGTTCGGGGGAATGGTCGTGAACGCTCCCGATAATTTGGAAACCTACCTTGAGCACCACTACCCCAACTTAAGCAAGTTCCCTCCGGAGGAAGCCCGAATAAATCATCGTCCTATAGAATTGTCTTTCAATGAATAAAGTCCCTATTCTCTTCACCTTCGACCAATCGTTGGAGATGCCTGCGGGTGTGGCGATTTCATCTCTACTTGAGAATGCCGCTCCGGAGACCTTTTACGACATATTTATCCTGCACAATCCAAGCTGCGATTTCACTAGAAGTGTTCTGAATGCATTGCCAGAGAGATATCTCAATTGCAAAATCACTTTCAGAAAGGTTGAAGGAGAGTTTGTCGGCAGTTATGAGATCAGGGGGATACCTGAAACAGCTTATTATCGCCTCATCTCACCAGAGATTATTCCCGAATACGAGAAGATCCTTTACTCAGATGTCGATGTGATAATTAGAGAGGACTTATCCGCATATTATAATATCGATTTGGAGGACAACTACTTCGCTGGTGTCGACAACTGCTCCCGTTTAAGACCGGATGTAAGGGATTATATCCATGACAAGCTCGGTCTTGACTGGCAGAAGGGCTATTTCTACTCCGGAAACCTGGTGATCAACTCTGCCCAGCTCCTAAAGGATGGGAAACTCAACGACTTCCGGACTCTCGGGCGGAACAATTACTTACAGCAGGACATGGATATCATTAATATAGCCTGCAACGGAAGGATTCTTCCTCTCGGTCCGTCATATTGCCTATCGGTCCAATTATACGACTTGATTTGCTCGAGACCGGATGATATGAAAGGGATTTATGGAACGGATGAGATTAATCATGCCCTTAACTCCGGCATTGTCCACTACAATGGAGCGAAACCATGGAAAGAGGTCTGCCCTAACATGGACATATGGTGGTCCTACTATAGAAGGTCTATCTTCTACGATGAGGAATTCACCCATAAGTTCTGGAAGGACCAGACTTATAGGCTGGAGAAAATGTCGTTGATGAAGCGTATTAAATTGGTAGGCAGATATTTCCGCAAAGGTGGAAGAATATAAGAACATGAGTCCGGCTATCTCAGTCATCATCCCGGTTTACAAGGTTGAGCGCTTTGTGGAAAGGTGCGCCAGATCTTTGATGGAACAGGATTTACAGGACGTGGAGTTCATCTTTGTGGATGATGCGTCACCAGATGGAAGCATGGAAATCATACGCGGGGTTTGTGGGGAGTATGACAAGAATGTCAAGTATCTAGTTCACAAGGTAAACAAAGGCCTTCCAGCCGCGAGGAACACCGGATTGGCAGCGGCCTCAGGAGAGTTCATATACCACTGTGACTCTGACGACTATCTTGAACCGACATTGCTGAAGGATCTCTATGAAGCGGCCATAAAGGAAGGAGCCGATTTCGCATATTGCGATTTCTACCTTGACTTCGGCACATCAAAAAGGTACATGACAAATCCGGACTTCACCGACCCGGCAAGGATGATCAAAGAAGGATTCCTGGCGGGAACCATGAAGTACAATGTCTGGAACAAACTGGTTAAGAGGGATTTATATATCCAACGAGGTCTTTCCTTTCCCGAAGGTCACCCGATGGGAGAGGATATGACTATGATTGCTGTGGCTATGGGAGCGACCAGATGCGTCCATGTTCCCAAAGCCCTTTACCACTACATGAGAACCAACTCTGAGGCCTACACCAGCGCCCTGTCCCAGAGGCGACTTGATGACATAAGGAGCAATGTGGACAGGACTATGGGCTTCCTCGCCAAATGGGATGTGGAAGATAAGGACCGGTTTCTGGAGTATTTCAAATTGAGCATCAAACTGCCGTTCCTCTTCTCCGGAAACAAAAACCAGTACAGGCTTTGGGAAGAATGGTACCCTGAAGCCAACACCTACATTGACTCCGTCCCTTACATTCCCAAGAGAACCAAAATGGTCCAGCAATGGGCACGGGACGGCAAGTTCTTAATGGTGCGACTATATTCCTTCGCTGTCAACAAAATTTATTATAAACTCGTAAGACACTAATGCTCAGGTGGTTGGCCATAATGGTCTGCGTCGTATTGACGAGCCTTTTCATCTTCCCTGTAGTGCCGGCGATCATGCCGTCATTGAACACGAAGATGGTCATGGCCGCCATAGGATTGGTCATTTTCATTGTCAAGAGAATGTTGGTAGGATCATCGAAAGTTTCCAAGGATTTAGCGATACTAAGTTTACTAGCGATTATTGTCAGTTCAATCAGCTACTTCTCGATGGTTTTCAATGGCACGAAAGATTCGACCTTCACCGACTATGTGATTTCGGTCTGGGTCTGGCTTGGAGGTGCTTATTTCCTCATATGGCTATACGGCCAAGTCCATGAGACTGTCGATGTGAAGCTGATCGGGAACTACATGATAGCGGTCTGTGTCATACAATGCGTACTCGCTTACATGATGACTGTGTTTCCAGCTCTCAGCAGCGCAGTGGACAGTCTGATGGCTGAAGACGCCGACCGATACATGGGGCTTGCAGAAAACCGCATGCATGGTCTCGGGGCAGCTCTTGATCCAGCAGGGCTGAAGTTCTCGGCCATCATTATTCTTACCGCCTTCCTGATCGCCAATAACGCATACCCGCCCACAACGGCAGAAAGAGTGTTGTACATGATATCATTCATGATAATAGCCGTTATCGGAAATATGATTTCCAGATCAACCACAATCGGGCTTGTCATCGGCATCGTTTACATGATTGCCTTCACCCTCTCTTCCGGAGACATAAAGGCCAGCGGCAAATTCCTGATCTCATTCTCTGGCATCGTGGTTCTTGGTGTGGTGGTCATAGTATATCTTTACCGGACCGATGTCGGTTTCATGAAAAACTTGAGATTTGGTTTTGAGGGTTTTTTCTCTATCGCCGAGAAAGGGTATTGGGAAACCAATTCTAACAATATTCTTAAAAGCATGATTGTCTGGCCTGAAAGTCTTCAGACCTGGATCATCGGGGACGGGTACTTTGACAATCCCGCTTGGGACCCCAATTACCTTGGCGAAGTTACCCAAGGCTACTATAAAGACACTGACATCGGTTACCTCCGTTATATTTTCTATTTCGGATTGATTGGCTTGTTTGCCTTGATAGCCGTATTCATAAAGTCCACAAAGATCTGCATCGACCATTTCAAAGGATATAAAATCCTTTTCCTCTTGATACTGCTTTCCAACCTGATATGCTGGTTCAAAGTATCTTCCGATACCTTCTCGGTCTTCGCTCCCTTCCTGTGCCTTGCCTTTATAGAGGATGACAAGTCATGAGACTGGTCTACTGCATACATTCAACTTACAACCCAGGAGGTATGGAACGCGTCCTCTTGAACAAGGTGCGTTACCTTGTCGCAAAGGGAGGGTACGAGATATCCGTTGTGACAACTGACCAGAAAGGCCGTCCGTCTTTCTATCCTTTCCCTGAGGAAGTCAAGATGACCGACCTGGACATCAATTACACAGACGACAAATTCAAGGATCCTCTGACCAAAATAACGGGATATTTCCGACGCAAAAGACTTCACAAACAACGACTTACAGCATATCTGAAAGAGGCTAAGGCCGATATAGTGATCTCACTTTACCCGTGCGAGTCATCATTCATCCCGTCAATAAAGGACGGCAGCAAGAAGATTCTGGAATTCCACCAGTGCAAGTTGGTGAGGCTATGCTATGACAGGAAAGGGATAATAGGTTTGACGGACAGGATCAGGACCAGGATGGATGAGAGGATGGTGCGTAAGTTCGACCGTTTCGTGGTGCTTACAGAGGAAGACAAAAACTATTGGGGAGATCTTCCCAACATCCTGGTCATCCCGAATGCCGCCCTGGCTATCCCGGACAAAAAGAGTGACCTTTCAGCGAAAAGGGTGATCGCCGTGGGAAGGCTTGACCACCAGAAAGCTTTCGACCGTCTGATCAAGGCATGGAGTCTTATCTCCCCTGCCAACCGCTCCGGTTGGAGATTGGACATATTCGGACAAGGAGAATGGGAGGAGATGCTGAAGAATATGATCAGTGAACTGGGGCTGTCAGATTCCGTCCGGGTCAACAGACCGACTCAAAGCATTTTCGACGAATACGCCGCCAGCTCTTTCCTGGCGATGACATCTCATTATGAGGGATTTCCGATGGTGATGATTGAGGCCATGGCTTGTGGCCTGCCTGTGGTCACTTTCGACTATCCTTGTGGCCCTAAGGACATTATCACTGACGGGGTTGACGGACTCATAGTAAAAGACGGAGACCTGAAAGCCTTCGCGGACGCTATGGAAAAGCTTATGGGAGATGGGAATCTTTTGGAGACTTTAGCTTCCAATGCCCCTAAAGTGGTGGACCGGTACTCGGAGACAAAAGTTATGGAACAATGGGAAAACTGCTTCAGATCAATCCTGTAATCAGGGACTCCACATCGACCGGCCGGATCATGAAAGAGATCGGCGAGCTTGCCAGTTCCAACGGCTGGGAGAGCCACATCGCCTACAGCAGGGCAAGAGATGGGGTAAAGGAAGTCAAAGGATCAAGCGTGGTCCCTGTAGGTAACAAAGTGGATCTCCTGCTTCATTTCCTTGCCACCAGGCTGTTCGATGCCCACGGGCTGGCCTCACGACTTGCTACAAAAAGGTTCGTCAGGAGAGTCCGGAAGATAGATCCTGATGTCGTCCATATTCATAACATCCACGGCTATTTCCTTAATTATAAGATACTTTTCAATTATCTCAAGGAAAGTGGCAAGCCAGTCATATGGACGGTCCACGACTGCTGGTTATTCACTGGCCACTGTTATTACTATTCTTCAGTCGGCTGCATGAGATGGAAAGAAGGATGCCACCATTGCCCTCAAAAAAAGGCTTTTCCGAAAAGCCTCCTTTTCGACCGGTCGAAGCGGAATTACAGTGACAAGAAGGATGCTTTCAACTCCCTTGGGGACAAACTCACAATCGTCACGGTGTCGGAATGGCTGCGAGATGAGATGAGGAGCTCTTTTCTCAGCGGTTGCCGCTTTAAGGTTATTCACAACGGAATAGACCTTGACATATTCACAAATGACGGCCCTTCGACTTCGCTCAGGGACCGGGTGACTTGCGACACCGATAAGAAGAAGATCATTCTCGGAGTGGCAAGCATATGGATGAAAGAGAAAGGGCTAGATGACTTCAAGAAGCTTGCGGAAAGGCTTGATAATGATGAGGTTATAGTCCTTGTCGGCAAGATGAGCGAACAGCAAAGGGAGAGTCTCCCAGGAACAATCATAACCCTCGAAAGAACAAGCGACGTCCACGAACTGGCATCGTTATATAGGTCGGCGATCGCGTTTGTGAATCCGACTTGGCAAGACAACTACCCTACTGTCAATATGGAAGCCACCGCTTGCGGAACACCTGTAATAACCTACAGGACTGGAGGAAGCCCCGAGTCGGTGGTAGATGGCCAGACGGGCTTCGTGGTTGAGCAAGGTGACATTGAAGGGATAATCTCGGCCATAAGGAAGATAGAATCAACAGACAGGGAAGAATGGAGGGAGAGATGCCGGACATTGGCACTGAAAGAATTCGGAAAGAAAGACAGGTATTCTGACTATATAACTCTATATGAGAGTCTTACAGCTAGGTAAGTTTTACCCCATTCGAGGCGGGGTGGAGAAAGTGATGCGGGACCTGACTGAAGGTCTGGCAGGAGCGGGCGTGGAGTGCGACATGCTGTGCGCCTGGTTCGAGAAAGGCCGTAAGAAAACCATCGTTCCTGTTGGCGAAAAGGGAAGGATAATCATATTCCCGACATGGTTCACAGCGTCCGGGACAATGATCGCTCCTGGAATGATTAGTTACCTTAGACGCCATGCCTGGGAATATGACATAATCCACATCCACCATCCCGATCCGATGGCAGGTCTGGCCCTTCGTCTTAGCGGCTACAAAGGCAGGGTTATCCTCCACTGGCACAGCGATATACTGAAAAGAAAAGCACTTCTGGCTCCCTACCTTCCTATTCAAAGATGGCTCGTCAAAAGAGCTGAGAGGATTGTCGGCACGACTCCAACTTATGTTAAGGAATCGCCTTGGCTGAGGAATGTCCAAGAAAAGGTCACCTATGTGCCGATTGGAATTGATCCCATAGTACCCAACCCTGTAAAGGTAAATGACATCCAAGAGAAGTACGGCCATCGAAAGATCGTTTTCTCGCTCGGTAGGCTCGTTCCCTATAAAGGCTACACCTATCTGATAGCGGCGGCAAAGTTCCTTTCGGATGATTATGTGGTGCTCATCGGGGGGACTGGTCCTCTTCGGGATGAACTTGAAACCCAGATTCGGGAAGCAGGTCTGGATCTGAAAGTTAAGCTTCTTGGCCGAGTAGATGATGAGGATCTTCCTTCACTATATGGAGCCTCTTCCGTCTTCGTCTTGAGCTCAGTGATGAAGACTGAGGCTTTCGGAATCGTGCAGATTGAAGCCATGTCTGCTGGACTACCGGTCATCGCCACTAAGATTCCCGAGTCCGGCACAGCGTGGGTGAATGAGGATGGGGTTTCTGGAATAAATGTGGAACCTCGTGATTCCGAAGGACTTGCGAAAGCGATTATTAATATATGCTCTGATGAGCAGACAAGGCATACTTATGGTAAGAACGCTCTTGCCAGATTTGACCGGTTATTCAGATCTGAGATAATGATAAACAAAATAAAACAGTTATATGAATCGTAAAAGATTAATCATGTTTGTGGCGGTGGCCCTTATGGCTGTCTCATGTGCCGGTCCATCCAAGATGGCATATCTGAAAGACATGGAGGATGGAACAGTCTATCCGGCCTCCCCCGCTCCCGAGATCAAGCTCCAGACCGGTGACAGAATCTCAATCCGGGTCATGACGAACGAACCCGAGCTTGCCCTTCCTTTTTCTGACGCCACAGCTTCAGCAACCAGCGGAGGGGCGGGCTTGTACACTATTGACTCTAACGGGGATATCGATTTTCCGGTTCTCGGAAGACTCTCGGTTGTAGGCCGCACATTGGAAGATGTCAGGGACGAAATCACTTCCAAGATCCAAACCAAGGGTTACATCAAGGAACCGTTGGTGAAAGTCGCTCTCGACAATTTCACTGTCACTGTCATTGGCCAGACAGGGCAAACTGTCATGAAAGTCGAGAACAACAGCATCAATCTCTTTGAGGTTGTAGCGAATTCCGGTTTGGCTCCCGCGGAATCAAACATCAAGAAGGTAATGGTGGTCCGCACCGAGGAAGGCAAGCGGTACTCTTACACTGTCAACCTCCAAACCAAAGATGTCTTCGACTCCCCCGCTTACTACTTGAGACAGAATGATATAGTCTATTTCAAGCCGAAGGGAGTACAGCTCTCTCCCACTGGGGAAACAGCACTGAAGATATTCAGTTCAACATTCTCTTTCATCACTACCATCGGATACATGTCTTGGTGGCTTAATGGACGTCAATAACAATGGCTGATCAAAACACAAGTTCAAAAAAGGTGAACAACCAGGTCAATCTGGTTGACATCCTGCTGTACCTTCTGCGCTACTGGTACTGGTTCTTGCTATGCATCGGAATAGCGGTCGGAATCACCTATTACTACTATGCTAAGACTCCTTTTATCTACAGGAGCGATGTGACGGTAGTGATAAAGAACCCTGAGAATACCCAAAGGACGGTTAGGCTTGAGACCTACAGCAATAACATCAACAATGTCAACATCACCACTCAGATTCTCGAGTTGCGCTCTAAATCCCTGGTGCAGGATGTGGTGGAAACTCTTGATGTCGACTTCGACTACACTATTCACAAAGGCTTGAGGGACATTGAGTTGTACCGCGATTCTCCTGTGTGGATCGACCTCGAGAGGAAAGGAGATAACCTCCCGGTATTCTCAGGGAAGTTGGTATTGAAGGACGCTACTAATGTCTCCATCCACATTGACGGCGACAAGACTATCAACGCCGCTCTGGGAGACACCATCTCGATCGGAGGTCGTTCCGCGGTGCTCAGGCCGGGCAAAGGCTACTCGCCTGAGTGGTACGGCAAGACTGTCCAGGTGCGAAAGAGCCCAACCTCGAGTGCGGTGAATGCGTTCCGCTCAAGGTTAAGGGTGACCCAAGCCGTGTCTGAGGAGTCTATCTTGACCATCTCACTCCAGGACTATTCCCTTGAAAGGGCCAATGACTTCCTTGTCATGCTGGTTGAGAAATATAATGACGACGCTATAAGGGAAAAGAACCGGATAGCTGTCCAGACAGCGGCTTTCATCAACGAGAGGATCGGGATCATTGAAGAAGAGTTAGGGGACGTGGAGAAGGATCTTGCCAGATTCAAGAGTTCACAAAGGGTCATGGATGTCAGCGAGAGCGCTTCGAGTTATCTAAGCGAAGCTAAAGTCTATGACACCGAGTTGCTCGGTATTGAGACAAGGCTCGCCATGGCCAACTACATAAGGGACTATGTCACAAGTCATTACAACTCTTTTGACATGATTCCTTTCAACACCGGACTCGATGACCGCAACGCCGACCAGGCTATTGCCAAATACAATGAGATGGTGCTGACAAGAGAGAAACTTGTGAATGCCAGTAGCACGGAGAGTCCCGCTGTCAAGCAAGTCGAGTCCTCTATGCTCGCGATGAAAAACAACATAATCGGAATCATCGACAACCTCAAGGTTGGTCTTGACATACGTAAGAATGACATCCAGAAGCAAGAGAACGCGTCCCTGAAGAAATTCACGGCCATGCCATCTAAGGCAAGGGAGATGCTCTCGATCGAACGTCAGCAGAAGATCAAGGAGTCGCTCTACATGTTCCTTCTTAATAAGAGAGAAGAGAACGCGTTGACACAGGCCATGGTTGATAACAACGCCCGGATGATTGACACCGCCGAAGGCTCCTCTGTCCCGGTCTCCCCAAGCAAGAGCAAAATGATGATCCTGGCTTTCCTTATTGGAATGCTCCTGCCCGCTATCATTCTCTTAGTCAAGCTCTTCCTCGACACGAGGGTCCACACCAGGAAGGAGATAGAAGAGACCATTTCCGTACCGTTCCTGGCCGAGATACCATTCAAGAAGAAGCATAAGAAAAAGGGCGGCTCTGAATTAGTGGAATATGACCCCAACTCTAAAGGCATATTCACAGAGGCGTTCAGGATGATGTGCACCAACTTGGATTTCATGAAGCCCACCGGGACGGATAGCGCGGTTGTATCAATGACTTCAGCCTCCGTTTCCGCCGGAAAGACCTTTGTGACCACCAACATGGCGGCCTGCCTTGCTGACGCCAAGAAGAAGGTGATCCTGCTGGATCTTGACCTCAGAAAACGCACCCTGTCAGCTCATTTCGGATTGAGGAAGCACGTGAACGGCGTGTCTAATTACATTTATGACGAGACCATGACTCTTGATGATGTGATCAAGAAAGACATGATTCCCGGTGTTGACTTCATTCCTGCCGGTCACACACCGCCGAACCCTGCTGAGCTTTTGAGCAGGCCCCGTTTCGAGACCCTCATCAATGATCTTAAGAAGGTCTATGACTATGTCATCCTCGATGGTGTCCCGTTCAACGTGGTGGCTGATCCGATGGTCATCAACAGGGTTGTGGACATGAACCTTTATGTCATCAGGAGCGGCCAGATGGACCGTAGAGGTCTTCCCGATGTCGAGGAGCTCTACAATAGCGGCCGACTGAACAACATGGCCATCGTCCTTAATGGTTCTGAGATAGTAAAGGGCTATGGCTACGGTGCTTACGGTTATGGCTACGGCTATGGTTACGGCTACGGTTACGGCTACGGCTATGGTGAAAAAGATGATTAATAAGCGCTATGACCATCGCGGTTGATTTTGACGGTACAATAGTAGAGCATAAGTACCCTTCTATCGGTCGTGAGAAGCCATTCGCGATAGAGACTCTGCTTGAACTATCAGCGGAAGGCCACCGGCTAATCTTGTGGACAGCCAGAGACGGAGAACTTCTTGAGGATGCCGTCAAGTTCTGCAAAGAAAGGGGACTTGAATTCTACGCCGTCAACAGCAATTACCCTCAAGGCGCCCTATTTGCCGACCGTTCTGACAAATCCAACAAAGTGGTCGCGGACATCTACATCGACGACAAGAATCTCGGGGGACTTCCAGATTGGGGGACAATCTATGAGATAATCACCAACAAGCCAACCCATCGCCACCACAAGAAGTCGTTTTGGAATAATTTATTTGGTCGTCATCACAAGGGGAGATGAGGCTTAAAGAGGATTGCAGGATTATCAGCCTCAGGGGGCATCATCTTCTGACCACTGGAGAGAAGTCGTTGGAAGTCAACCAGTCTTTCGCCGAGATATGGAAGATAGCCGCGGCTGAGTCCTTTTCGACAGAGTCCTTGACAGGCAAGGTGATGCTGGAATATGACATCACCAAGTCAGAAGCCGAACGGGAAGTCTCTAACCTTATTGATATCTGGAGGAACCACAACCTACTGGAAGACAATGACTGACACGGTCGTCCAAGAAGCCTTTACCGCCCTTGTAAGGCGAGGATTGAGGACGGGGGAAGATGAATCTTTCCCCGCTCTTGATGACAGGCAATGGGAGGCCGTCCTTGAACTTGGAAAGATCCAAGGTGTGACTGGCCTACTGTTCTCCGGAGTTGAGTCATTGCCTCCGGAAGTCGTTGTTCCTGAGCAGATAATCTTTCGTCTCATGGTGGAGGCCGACAGGATAATGAGGAGAGCCGAGCAAGTCTCCAAGGCGGCTGCCAGCCTCATCAAAGCGCTTGAGGAGAAAGGTTTACATCCCACCGTGATGAAAGGTCCGGCTGTAGCGGCCTTCTATCCTGATCCAAGGCTTAGGGAAAGCGGAGACTTGGATCTATTCTTACGGCCGGGAGAGTTTGAAGCGGCTGTCGATGCCCTATCACTTATAGACTATCATAAGGATCCTGACGGGAATATCCTTTACTCATGGGACGGAGTGCCTATTGACCAGCATCCACGCTATTTTGACCTTCACAGCAAGAAAACCATAGGGCAGCAAGCTGATGGCTCGCCTGAGTCCCAGCTATTGATGCTGTCGCTTCATATCCGCAAACACTGTATGGGAGCTGGGGTAGGCCTAAGGCAGATCTGCGATATGGCGATGGCCTACCGGGCCTTGCTAAAACAATCTGATATTCAGCGACTTCTTGACTTGTATAAGAAATCTCGCTCAAGCAGGTGGAATCTCCTGCTGGCATCGTTTATCAAGGAGTATTTTGGAGATGTGCCGCTCCCCTATGCTGACGGCACTTCCCTACCAGATTCAGACCAACTCCACAAGATAGTTTTCTCCGGAGGCAGTTTCGGCCACTACGCGTCCTCAAGGGAGGCCACACTGAAGAAGGGTGGAGTATCAAGGAAGCTCGACACCTTCAGCAAGATCCTGCGGCGAATCCCATTCTCTCTCCGCTACTCCTGTAGTGAGTTGATCCCCTATCTTAACTCGCTGATAAAAGGTAATATATAAATAAGCGTCGAGTTCTTACAAAAGCGATAGAGGGAGGCCTTCCGGCCTCCCTCTATTATTATGAATCAACTCTTAAACCATTAAGGGATAGTTAAAGTCAATTCAGTCGGTGTGAAGTAATCATTAATATCCGAAATATGAATCTTGGTACTATTGCCCGAAGACTTGGTTGTATAGAGTGTGATCGCATAATTGGTCTTATAAGTAATCTCTCTCGTGGAAGGATCGATTGTGTAATAAGACATATTTGGAGTAGCGGAAGAATAGTCAATCGTGTATATATAGTAGAAAGAGTTCTGACCTGACTTTGAGGCGAACTTAGATGGACCACTAGCTACTGGAAGGTTAGGCGATGTGGAAGATAGGCTATTCTGCTCTGCCTCGATACGCACCTGAATCGGGAACAGTGAGGCAGGGAGTTTCTCGTCAAGACCGATATTTATGACCACAGCCTGGTCGGTGACATCGGATGTGGGAGTAGTGGTGATAGCTGTCGCGCTTGTGAACACAAGATTTCCGATCACATTAACGGTAACCTCACGGAAAAGCGCCCGGCCACTGCCAACCTTACCTTCGACACGGAATATACCCTTCTGGAGTTCAGTTGTACGGGGTTTCAGGCTAAAAGTAATCTTACCGGTATTATAATCAACAGAGTAAGTGTCAATAGGATTCACATACCCGGCAACATCTTTCTTGGTCACGGATATCGTCACATTGCCAGTTGACTTTGTCACCTTTGTGTCCGGTGCGTTGGCATCGTCGGGAACAAAGTAATAATTCAACACCTGGCCGGTTTCTTCACCAAGGAAAGTTTGGTCCATGTAATCGACATAAATTCGCGAAACCCCATTGGATATCTCGTTAAGAGAGGAAGTCTCAAGGGAAGATGATATGTTGCCAAAATAGTCGCCGTTGAAGGCAGCCTGGGCACTCTGGTAACCAGCTTCGTTTAGACCGTCAATGCTCACCGTGTACTGAATGTTACGCAGGATCGGAATATATTCACCTTCATTATCAAGGATCTCTATTTTATACCAATAAGTGTTGCCAGCAAGAGCCGGGGGTATGGTACCCGGAGTCTCACCCGCAGCTGCACACGCTGTCTCATAAGCAGACTGTGTTTTCCAAATAACCTGAGCGACCACGGAGGTCTGGTATCTCTCAGGAGTTGGACGCTCGTACATATACTTGGCCTCTCCAGAGTTGACAAAAACCGGGTTCGAAGGCCAAGTATGATTGATCTGGGCTGTTTCAGGCATATACCCTATATAGGTTCTGGTCAGATCTTCGTAGAAATCTCCTGTCTCACTATCGTCATATTCATTGATCCGCATATAGGTATCAGAAAACTTGTAATGGTCACCCACATGACCTGAAACGGAAACATCGTAGGGAGCCACAGAGCCCTGATCCGGATAATTAATTAGCGTCCACTGGCCGACATCGAACATTTTAGACCCCGAGTTGACAACTATCTTGGCATAATTACGTACAAGATATACAAGTTGCAGTTTCTCGACAGATTCCGGATCCACTGAATAATTGCCGTCGTCATCGATGATATATTCACCGATGCTGTTCTTTTGAGCGAGTATGCCATCCGGCAGTTCAATCCTCTGCCAATAAGCTCCTTCTGTGCCGGAAGTGACCATATTGGGGAAGATATTCCACTCGTAATCAAAAGCCGGAGGATTGCTTTCCGCCGGAGGATTCGCTATGAAATGAAGGGTGCGGGACTCTTCCACAACAGGAAGCATCACCGAATACGTTTTCTTATTATCGGATCCAGCGGCCTCGAGGTTCTCGATAGTTGCCGGCATCCAGTGCTGAAGGTACAAACCCTCTCCAAACACCGCGACATACATATTATTGATAATGGGATTCTCCGCCATCTCCGCGCGTGTCATAGGAGGGAGGTCAGGGAAATCAACCGTAAACTCAACCTTGACCATAGTGCCAGGAGCCGGTGCCACAGTCGTGGTATGAGTGTCTTCCAACACATCATTATCTATATGACAAGCGGTAAAGGCGAATGACGCGGCTGCCAGTATATATATGATTTTTTTCATCTTGCCTAATATTAATAAGATACGACGTGTCCATTAGGATGATACTTATATGTGGTACTGGCAGGTTCATTGCCCCAGTACCAAAGGTCATAAACGAAACGGACGGACAGATTATCAGAACTAGTTCGATCACGGAAGGAGAGATTATCCGAAGTGGAATTAGTCAAATCCATGACTCTTCCACTTCCAGACCAATATGTATCATTCGCATAAAGAGCCGGAATAGTACCATCCTTTTGCCGCGCGACTATGAAGGCCATCTCAGCCTCGGTAGGTAATCTCCATCTACCGGCGGGATACCCGGCTTCCTGATAAGTAGCGGCACGTTTTACAACCTGTTCCCAAGAAAGACCGGTATTGGCGTTCAAGGCTGATGATACAAGGAAATGAGGAGCAATCATATTCCTGTCTCCCGCGGCTTGAGAAGCGATGAGAATATCTCCAGGCCTAGTCCAATTGGCGGTGACATCGTCGTAAACAGTGACACCAAGAAGTCCTACAGTCGTGGCATTTTCACCCGTCAGATAAGGATCAAGGCTCCAACCAGAATATGTCCCTGACGCTTTTACACGAGAATCAGCTATCTTATAATAGGTTCTAGTGCCGTTTACGGTATAAAAATTATTCGTCGCACTGAAAGCCGTGACCGTGATGTCTGTTGTATACCAATCTTTAGATATTGAAGCATCAACGTTTGAGCCATCAGTAATCACACCATATTGGTATCTACCCATTCCATGACGATTACCAATAGAACCATGATCAGTATAATTATAATCGACAATCGCGCTACCATCGGAGAACCACCCGCTATTCCATCCATTTCGACTCCGGTAATATGTCACGCCATTGATTTCATTAGTAGTTCCAAACCCGGGATTAGAAGAGACCCTCGCGAAATGGCCATTCACGAAAACATCTCCCGCGGCAGCCTTCTTAAGTTCGATAGCCGGGTGCTGATAGATTGTTACCTCTTTGCTCTGGCTCGAGTTCTCTGAGTTGACAATCTTAAACTTGATTGTACGCATGACATAAATATCCGCCATTGAGTGGTTGAACTGCACCACCTTGTTATCCGAATCCGATGTCAACGTGTAGGTATGATTATTATTCCCACCATAGTCGGTCACAGAAGTGTTCGATGTTCCGGAGAAAGACTTACTTCTAGTCACATCGGTCGCCCCGGAATAATCAATGTACGTGATATTGGTGAAATACGCGTCGACTTCAGCATTACAGTAGTAAGGGATAGAGATATTGTCATCACCGTAAATGTGGTACTCATCGCCAGGCACGTAGAAATACTTTGCGGAGTTGAGTCCAGAACCGGAGAACCAGGCGGGTTCCTCCCAGTCGGCTACGCAAAACTCTCCCGTAACCACCACATAATCTTCCTCAGTGCCACCAAGAACACCCACCTGAGCGCTGACCTGATACCAGCAGTTACGGTTAAGAGTCCTTGTCGACGGTACCGGGATCTTGTAGTAGAACTGCGCCACATCTTTGACCGTACTTCTCCAGGTCATATGGAGCTTGAAATAAGGCTCGCCGTTATCATCCACTGTCCAAGACTGAGGATAGGTGTACACCGGATCTGTAGTATAGGTGTACACAGAGTTGGAGGCAGCAGGAGAGTATGGATAATCCGTAGGGTAAGTGAAATAACTGCCGTTGGGGTTTTCCGTCCTTCTCACGGGAGTGGCCAGGACTGTCGTGTTATTGAGAGCGTTTACATAATAAATCTCCAATGTATGCTCAGGAGCCGGAGTCCAAGTCTCAGCGTTGCCGAAAGAGTCAGTCGTATTGATTGACTGATCGAATGTCAGAGTCACGGTAAGCTTAGCGGCCAAGCGGGTAAGATTGACAGTCTTCACATTGTCGTTAGCCACATCAAGGACATCATCTTTCTTGGAAGGAGTGAGCTGAACCGTGTATTTTTCTGTCTCGGAATCGTAAGAGTCCATCACGAAACTGTCCGGAAGAGAACCAGAATCCGTATAAAGATCCTTATCAACAGGCCAGCCGAGAATTGTCTCGAGAGTGGGGTTGGTGCTGGAATGGTTTATATTCTCGGGATAGTTAGCGAGGATGTAAACATAGGATGTACCCTTTAAACTGGCGTAAGCCTCAGTGTTCTCAACATCAAATTCTATCAGGAACCTCCCAGAGGCAGGAGCCTGCGCTCTACCGTGGACACCCAGTGGCTGGGTTCCGGCTTCGTCGGCGAAGAAGAAATAGTCCACGTGCGTGATAGTATTCTCATTATAGTTGTCATCGCCTGAAGTTCGGGTCTCCAAGCCGCCGCAACGAACATCCAAAGTGAACGAGGAAACGCCATCGTCCTCCAGGATTATCGGTTCATCCATCCTCGCACAGGAAAGGGTCGCGAGTGCGACTAGGATAGAAATTATATATTTGGTTGTTTTCATCGGAAGCATCATCTTATAGGACAGTATTACTGTTGTTCATAACAAAATAGTGATACCCGCGGAGATCTAAAAGCTGAGTCTCAGAATCAATACTATACTTATTTTCGTTCCTGTCGGTAACATAGGTCTTGAAATATAGTACGGCATCAGGTTTTTCTGTAGTGCTGCTTATTATTATTTTCACCACTGTCGTTTCAGACGGTGTTGAGGAAGAAGCCGGCTTTTCAGCGATGTTGCCAGTAAGGGAACCCGTGATAGTGAAATCTTCAACATCACCTTGAGGCACAATTTCATAAGTGCCACCTTCGGGAGACATAATCTTGAATGTGACAGAGGTGAGAGCGCCGCTTTTCATCAGCCAATACTGGCGGTAAGCGGTGGCGTTTCTACCAGTTACCGGAGTCGTTTGAGTGCCGGAAGTATAATACCTTCCATTATTGGCGCCATTGACCACAAACTGGCTTGCTTCAGGTAGGTTGTCCGTATCAAGACCACTCACCACCACATCAGTCCAGTCTATCACCTCATTCTCAAGAGTGATGTACTTGAAATTCCACTCGTTCCCTGGCATAGCCAGACCATAGATCCTGTGCTTTGAGCAAGCATTGAAAGTGATGGGACCGTCAGTTTTGTTCAGGGCGAGTTTTCGGACAGCAGATGTGCCATCTATCGTCACATTGAACTCCAAGGTCAGATTCTTAAGATCCTGAGGAAGGGCGAGAATGGTGAACGTCGCCTCACTGGTGCTCGTGATTTTGGTGTTGCTGAAAGTATATTCAACCTTTCCATTGGCATCGGTCCTGGAAGGGCAGGTATACGTGGTTGCCCCGCCAGCGGCGATAGCGGCGGTGTAACTGCCGGACAATGCGGTTGAAGTTGACGTCAGCGCGAAACTGTTCAAGGTAATCTCCTGGTCAGCAGTCTTACTCTTGATAGTGATCTCGAACGCGGTGAACGCGGGATAGAACTCAAGCGTGACCGGCTCTCCAGGAGTCGCGGCATCGACAGCCGCCACCATCGGGGCGGATGTGAGACCGTCAGTGGAAGTCTGGCTGCTTGCGATAGAAAGATTCACTGTCTTGGTCGTGCCAGTTCCCGCCATTGAAGAGGGATAGATAGCCCAGAATCCGCAATCGCTCTCGACTCCCTCCCAAGTGAGACCATTGGGATTGGCGTTCTCCACAGTGGCCTGGCTCCTGGTGGGATCACCGTCCTTCACATTGGATGAAGTCACCTTGTAGTCCGAATAACTGACATTGGCAGGGGTCTTGGCAGCGTCGCTCCAAATACGGATAACATCACCGTTGTTCCAATTGATCCTCTCCCAAGTGAGAAGATTGTTAGAGTTTGTGGTACCCTCACCACTATACTCAGCCCTGGTCGCGGGACCAGCGACAGATGACGCCACGAAACGGATCTCGCCGCCGCGGCCGAACTCCTTCTGGCATCCCGCCAGAAGCGTAAGACCTCCGATCAGGGAGGCTATCAACATGATCTTTTTCATTTCCCTCCTTGATTACTCTGATGTCCATTCGTGATTAAAATCACTTCCCGAGAAATCATGATTCTCGACTTTCTGCCCGGTTGACTCGATGGTGATTTTCGTGTCAACCACGGAGGCGAGGAGAACGCACGAGGGCTGAATCTCCAACTCTCCCAGAACTCTCGGGCTCTCGAATTTCTGCTTGGTTTTCATCATAATTAAACTATTACTTACTTTCTTATCTTATTTTCTGTCAATAATCTCCAGCCAACTCCTCGGGACCTGTGCCTTGGCGTAGCAGCAGTCCAACAGGCCCACTACAACATAGAACCGACCCCTCAACTCCAACACCCTTCCTTCAACATTCCTCAGGGCGCCTTTCGTCACCCTCACCCACGCTCCGAGCGATAGAGGCTCGTCAACAAGCCCGCCCTCGTCCAAATCCAGGTCAAGCACCCTCTGGAAGTCTTCCATCTGCTTGTCAGGCACGACAAGAAGCGTCTTTGTGGCGCAATCGACGATGTACCTCACTCGGATCATCCCGCTATTCGCCAGATCGCAGGCTTCACTCTTGGTAGTTTTAAGGAACACCAAGTTGGTGATCACAGGACTCTCAATCTCACGGCCACCCTTTCCGGCTCGAGTCCGTACCGGTATGAAGTGCTCGATTCCGAGCGTCTCCAGACGATTGCGGATCCCCAGTTCCTGTCCGTAACGTGTGCGCGCCGCATACCAACTCATCACCTCAGCACCCATCAGAACTTCCTCCCTGTCAATATGCCGAGAAACGTAAGGCCAAGGACCTTCATGTCAAACAACACCGAGTGGTTGCGAAGGTAATAAAGGTCGAGGTCAAGACGCGTCAGCATCTTCTCCATAGTGTCAGTGTAACCGTTGTATAGCGTGGCATAGCTCGTGACCCCGGGACGTATCTGATAGAGATAACGGTACCTGGGGTTGCGGTCCATGATCCTGTCTATGTAGTACTGCCGCTCGGGGCGGTAGCCGATGAACGACATGTCGCCCTTGAACACGTTCCACAGCTGGGGGAGCTCGTCAAGGTGATGCGCACGGAGGAACGCCCCGACCTTCGTCAGACGCTCGTCACCCTCACCGGAGTAAAGGCTAGGGCCAGAGCCTTCCTCAGCGTCAGGACGCATCGAGCGGAACTTATAGATCCTGAATGTCTTACCGTTACGACCCACTCGCTCCTGAGAGTAAATGGCCGGACCGCCGTCCTCCCTCCTCACCGCTATGGCGCAGATAGCCATAAGAGGAGAGAACACTATCAGAAGGATGCCGGACAAAAGCACATCGAACGTCCTCTTGACAACGTGACCGGCGCCGCTCATACCGTCCTCTATCTTCACGGGCACACCCTTGTCTTTCCCTTCGTCCGACAAATGGGCACCCTTCGGGAAAAGGATACCGTCAATCCCCCCAAGACGCCACTGCAGACGCTCCATGTCGGAAGCGTCCTTGCAGTACCACACGACGTTGTCACCAATCATCATGCCCTCCTCAGAGGGGTCGGATGACACGAAACCAGCCACCGTAAACAGTCCAGAGGACGTAGTCGAATCAGCAAGGCTGACTGAGTCGGGACCTGTGCCAAAGATAAGAACGGCTCCTTTACTCGCAAGCTTCATCACGTCGTCCCTATCCCTGAGGAGAGTGGAGACCAAGAGCCTTGAAAATACGACAAGACCTACTGTCATGACAAAGTCGCCAAGCAAAGCAAGCAGATAAAAGACCATATCGGGAAGCTCCAGCCAACCAAAGAGTAAAATGGCAAGAAGGAACGCTTCCTTGACAAGACACGCACCTGTCAGGCCTATGAGCTGCCGTTTGGAAAAATACCTTATTGAATAGTTCTGCGTCCTGAAAATACGGAAAGCCACAAATGAGGCCACCACAGAAGTTAAAAGCCATTTGAGGACTATGAAGGAGAAACCAGGGATTGGCTCAGCTACCCACCTGACGAGTAGAATCGCCAGAAGGGACGCCAACAGCGAGAGAGCCAAGTCCACAAAAAAGACCAGCCCCCTTGCAGGATGCGTTATCTCTGATTTAATAGTACTCACAATAATCCCTACGGCCAAATGGTCGGCTTTAACGTGCAAATATAATATATAATATATAATTGAGCAAGTCTGAGTTATTTTTTCCTTCTCTCACGGTTATTTATTCCTTTTCACATGCTTTTTACTCTTATTTTCACTGGATCTTTCAATAATTTGAGGTTTATTTAGTATCTTTGTGAAGAAGGTAGCCCTTGTGTCATTCTGAGCAAAGCGAAGAATCTCAAGTCGCCGCTGGTAATCATTTTTATTCATTAATCATTATGGCAAAAGAGGTAGAAGCAAAGGCCGCAGACGTCAACGCCGCAAAACTCAAGGCGTTGCAGGCCACGATCGACAAGATTGAGAAAGATTACGGGAAGGGGACGATCATGAAGCTGGGAGAACAGCCACAATGGGACGTGCAGGTTATTCCGAGCGGTTCCGTAGCGCTTGACCACGCTCTCGGGATCGGAGGTTACCCTAGGGGCAGGATCGTCGAGATCTATGGCCCTGAGTCAAGCGGAAAGACCACGCTCGCCATCCATGCGATAGCGCAGGCGCAGAAGGCCGGCGGTATCGCAGCGATGATCGATGCGGAGCATGCGTTTGATAGAACTTACGCTAAAGCGCTGGGAGTCAATTTGGAAACCCTCCTTATCTCCCAGCCTGACAATGGCGAGCAGGCTCTTGAGATCGCCGACAACCTGATCCGCTCTGGAGCGATTGACATCGTTGTCATCGACTCCGTAGCCGCCTTGACTCCTAAAGCGGAGATCGAGGGAGAGATGGGCGACAACAAGGTAGGACTCCAGGCCAGGCTTATGAGCCAGGCACTTAGGAAACTCACAGCAAACATCGCCAAGACCAACACTTGCTGCATCTTCATCAACCAGCTGCGTGAGAAGATCGGTATCATGTTCGGCAACCCCGAGACCACCACGGGTGGTAACGCCCTGAAGTTCTACGCCTCCGTGCGAATCGATGTCCGCAGGACTACACAGCTCAAGGATGGCGAAGAGGCCCTCGGCAACAGGACCCGGGTCAAGGTGGTCAAGAACAAGATGGCTCCGCCTTTCAAAAAGGCCGAATTCGACATCGTGTTCGGTGAGGGAATCTCCAAAGTCGGTGAGATCATCGACCTGGGCGTTGAGTACGGCATCATCGGCAAGAGCGGCTCCTGGTTCAGCTACAACGACCAGAAGCTCGCCCAAGGACGTGAGGCTGTGAAGCAGCTCCTCAAGGATAACCCCGAGCTCTGCGACGAGATCGAGGCCAAGATCCGCGAGGCCCTCAAGAACGTCAAAGATTAGGCGGAGGGGCACATCTGACCGGTATTGTTTATGATCCGGGCACCGATATTGATTATCGGTGCCCGGATTACTCTTTCTGATCTGCACCCCAAAAGATCTTTGGGGCACCAAACAGCGGATTCCGTGCCCGAAATGGTCTCTAGTCTCATTTATTAACCTCAGCGATCCTGCAGCGGAACAGTTTCAAGCCTTTTTCGTCTTCAAGGATTCCAGCCTTTTGGAGATTGACGATGGTCCAATCCTCCTTCGGGCTATTTTCCCGGAAAATGATTATTCCGTGGGCGGCCCTTTTCCCTATGTACGGATGCTTGGCCAATTCGTTTTCGGGCAAGGTCCAGAGCGGATACGACTCAGAGGGACCTACAGTAATCAGATCCTTCAAGCCGTCGTACTTCTCTTGGTCGAAATGCCAGATGTCCATCAGTTGCTCAGCGTAGGAATATCCCCGGAGCTCCTTTCGATAGCTTACCATCTTGGAAGCGAAGAACTTCCCTATTCCGGGAAGAGTCTCGAAAGCGGCCGAGTCAGCCCGGTTGATGTCTATTTTCGGAATATCGATGTACTTCTCCAACCTCCGATACACCGAGTCTTCCACAACATACGACTTTGCGAAGTCCGACTTTCGCCGGAACCGCCCGCCCTTCTTTCGGTAATTGTCGATTGCCTGAGCCTGCTTCGCACTGAAACCGAGGCGCATCAAGTCGTTGATACTGACCGTGTTCGGATCGAACCGAAAACTCTCGTACCGCCTCGGTGCATTCGCCCGCCAGATGGTCCTCGCCGTTTTACCATACCTATCAGCTGCCGAACGACCGTCCGCCGCCAGCTCTGGCGGCTCGACCGCCTCGCTTCGCTCGGCCCCACCGCTCGCGTCGCTACGCTCCGCTCCGGTCTCCCCTCTTACAGTGCCGAGGGTGGCATGGGTCTCGCCATCCAGACTGGCAGCGGCCGGGTCAGCCGTCGAGCTTAGGCCGTACTCAGCCGCAGCGGTCCCTGAGTGAAGTCGAAGGGCGCGAGGATGGACGCGGCCGGGCTCGAGCGGCTGACCGGCCACTACTCTGGCACCGACAGAATCGACATAGACGAAGACGGTGTCGGGATGGTCGTGATTGGCGACTATCCGGGCAACGGAAGCTTTGGTTATGAAAAGAGCGGCCTGATAGCCGATGATTAGAAAAAGCAGGGCAACAGAGCCCACGACAAAAGAGGCAGAAGGCCTGCCCCGCTTTGAGTTTTTCATGTCTGACTTAGGTTTAAGCGTTTATTTAACTTATTCTTCTACATTATTGTTTTTCAAATGTTTACGATCGGCTTCATATCCCGCCACAACAATCACTATCTCCCCCTTCGGCTCATGCTCCCTGTACCAAGACGACACCTCGGCCAGAGTCCCCCTCCGATGCTCTTCGTGAACCTTCGAGATCTCCCTCGCGACAGAGCAATGGCGGTCAGGACCAAAGTACTCCGCGAACTGCTCCAGAGTCTTGACAAGCCTGTATGGCGACTCATAGAACACCATCGTTCTCGACTCTGTCGCAAGCTCTTTAAGCAAGGTCTGCCGGCCCTTTTTCACCGGCAGGAACCCCTCAAAACAAAACCGGTCGCAAGGAAGACCGGACGAGACAATGGCGGGAATACATGCCGTAGCCCCAGGAAGCGTCTGAACCTCAATACCTTGCTCAGAACAAGTACGAACCAGAAGAAAACCGGGATCGGATATTCCCGGAGTACCTGCATCGCTTATCAAGGCGACATTCAGCCCGGCCAGGATACGCTCCTTTATGAGCTCAACCGTCTGGTGCTCATTGAACTTGTGGTGCGACCATAGCTTTCCGTGGATGTCGTAACGCTTGAGAAGAACAGAACTTGTCCTTGTGTCCTCAGCAAGGATGAGATCGACCTCCTTAAGAGTCTGGACAGCCCGGTAAGTCATGTCGTCCAGGTTGCCGACGGGAGTAGGGACTATGTAAAGGATTCCTGCCATCCCAAGCTAACTGAGTTTCCTCCTGACAGCCATCATCAAACGATAGACCGGTTCGGAGTTCATGTCCCAATCGGGGTGATTCTCGGCGATGAATGCCAGAGCCTCGGAAAGGGAGCCCATAGAATTGAATTTCGCTATGGTATCCTGGAAGAGCATCGGATCCTCCCCGAACAGCACATTGATAAGCAACACCCTGTCGTTCAAGGATATGGCGCTGATAATATTCTTGACAGGCATACCCGGACGGTCTGTCCTCCACGCCTGCTTGGCGGCCATCACATCCATGACGGCCGTGTCCGCCTTCGCCGTGTCAAGAATGGCCTTGCGTTGCTCAGTGGCGGTCAAGACCGACTCTGATTCGGGTCGTACGGACATCTCCGGAAGGTCTTCAATGCCGGTAATGTTGATGTCGATCGGCGTGTCATCCTCAGGGGCGATGTCAATCGGTTCCTCCTCAGCCACAGGCTCAGGTACTGGCTCAGGCACAGGCTCAACAACCGCCGGTTCAGGTTCGATCTCAACAGGTTCTGATTCAACTGTTTCCGGCACAACCACTTCAGGCTCTTGGGCTGCCGGAGCAGCCGTCGAGCTTAGGCCGTACTCAGCCGCAGCGCCGTCCTGAACTTGTTGAAGGGCGACGCGAGAATGGACGCGGCCGGGCTCGAGCGGCTGCCCGGCAGCCACAGTGGCCTCCTCTGGAAGGTCGGCGCTTTCATCCGGCTCTTCGACGGGCTCTTCGACAGGCTCAGAGGCCGGAAGAACAGGCAAAGCTCTGACCTCTTCCTCAAGCAAAGAAAGCTCGTTCTTCAAGGCCTCAATCCTCTCGAGGATGGCGGAAAATGTTTTCTCGTCAATATTTCTCATAAACATTATCTTTTTCTATATTTGTAAGACAAGTGAAATCCTTACAAATCTAACGAAATGTTTTCAGAAAACATAAAAAAAGCGGGAGAGATCGAGGTCATCTGCGGCTCCATGTTCTCAGGTAAGACTGAAGAACTCATCCGCAGGATCCGCAGGGCAAAATTCGCCAACCTCAAGATCGAGATATTCAAACCCACAATCGACACCAGGTACTCTGAGGATGACGTCGTCTCCCACGACTTCCACAAGATCCCCTGCCATGCGGTCAAAGACCCGAAGGAGATGCTCTCAGTGGCTGATGACGTGCAAGTTATCGGTATAGACGAGGCCCAGTTCTATGACATGTCACTGGTGGATGTGGCCCAGGAACTCGCCGACAGGGGCAAAAGAGTGATCATCGCCGGCCTGGACACCGACTATCTCGGAAAGCCCTTCGGCCCCATGCCCTACCTCATGGCCGTCGCCGAGGAAGTCCGCAAAGTCCACGCTATCTGCGTCCGTTGCGGCAACCTCGCCAACCACTCCCACAGGCTCTCCAACAGCATGGAGCTCGTGGTTCTAGGGGAGAAAGATGCCTACGAGCCTCTTTGCAGGGACTGCTATAATAAAGTCATGGCCGAAGAGGCGGCCAAGCACTAGTTTCTGGGATGATGCTCCAAGATGGCCTTCTGCCAGGTTGAGCTGTCAATGTGGGTATATATTTCCGTAGTCAGGATGCTCTCATGACCGAGCATCTCTTGGACGACTCTAAGGTCGGCCCCATTTTCAATAAGATGGGTAGCGAAACTATGCCTGAAGGTGTGGGGGGATATTTCCTTCGCGACTCCGGCCAACATGGCCTGCTTCTTCACCATATTGAATAAAGCGACCCGGCTTATCGACTTCCCGAACCGGTTCAGGAACATGATGTCATCATACTTGGGAGATTCTGGTACCGGCCTGACTTCCAAGTATTTCCGAATAGCGTCCACGGCCATCTCCCCCATCGGGACGATTCTTTCCTTATCCCCTTTGCCAACTACCCTGACAAAGCCCTCGTCAAGGTAAACATGCGAGATCAGAAGTCCGGTGGCTTCCGAGACCCTGAGTCCGCAGCCATAAAGGACCTCAAGGATCGCCCTGTCCCTAACCCCGTTCCAGGAAGAAAGATCGACAGAATCCATGATAGCGGACACCTCATCGACCGACAACACTTCCGGCAAATAACGGCCAAGCTTTGGAGAATCCACGGCGTCGCAAGGGTTGTCTTTCCGGTCCCCTTCCAGCACAAGCCAATCGAAGAAAGACCTCAATGCGCTCAGAAGCCTGGATTGGGACCGCTTGGAGAGCTTGTCAACAGAAGCGAGATAGTCAAGCACATCCTTCGTGGTGACATTGGCAGGCTCCACCTCGACCTTGGAAAAGAAAGACTCCACGTCGGATGAATATCCGGCGACAGTGTTCGGCGACATAGCCCTCTCTATTCTCAGATAATAGTTGTAATCCGAAAGGATCTTATGCGTGAGGTCCATGGCTACAAGGTCTTGTATTTTTTGCCGTACAAAAGCTGCTGGGAGAGATAATCATCAGCCGGTACGATCTTATAATCAATTACTTCCCCATTCTCCGACACAGGGACAATGTCGGGATTGACAAAGCCACCGTAGGGTTTGAGCCCGAGGGAACCATAGCGTTCCCTGACCTCTTTATGAAGTGACGGATCGATATCGACGGCATACCTCTCAACCAAGTCCTTCCCAGCTTCGTAATCGCCCTCCGACTTTATCCGCTGAATCTCCTTGAGCAGGGAGGCGAAGAGGCCTCGCAGAGCCTGGAAGTCATTGATTGTGAAATATGTTTTCCCGTTCCTGACTTTCTTCTCGATCACTTTCGCGGACGCACCTTTCTCGTAGCACCATCGGGCGATAAGGGCCCGGTCACGCATGTGTGCCTCCGTGTTCTTCTTCCCGAGCTCAATCCTCGAGAACTGCACGAAAATGCCGTTCCTGATGTAACTGGAATAAGAACTCTTCCATGCTTCGTCATCAGGCAATATTCCCAGCTCAACGAGCTTGGGATCAGCTATGTAATACAACCCGAAAAGGTCCGCCCTGGCCTCTTCCAGAGTGCTCTGATACTCTCCGAGGGCATTTGGAGACACTCCGGGAAGGATCTGCCCCGAGCCATGGCCGAGGCACTCGTGAAGGTCGGTGTGGATCTCATCGACAAGGCAGCCGTATTTCTTGTGAGCATCGATCTCGTCCTGGTCATAGGCGAACTCGGAAAGGACGCTCTTCGGAGACTCAAGGGAAGCCTGGTCATAGGCTCGGGTGATGTTAGCTATCGTTACGGATTTGGAACCGTATTCCTTCCTGATCCAGTCAGCGTTGGGTAGGTTGATGCCAATAGGTGTCGTTGGATAAGTCGCGCCTCCGAGGGTCACGGCAGTCACGACTTTGGCCGACACTCCAGTGACATGCGGTTTCTTAAATCGTTGATCCACGGGAGAATGATCCTCAAACCACTGGGCATTGGCGCTGAGAGCCTCCGTCCGTCGGGACGCCTCCTTGTCTTTGATATTCACATACCCTTCCCAAGTGGCCTTCCTTCCCAACGGATCGTCATAGTCCTCAATGAACCCGTTGATGAAGTCCACATCGCCTTCGGTCTCCCCTGTCCAAATGATGTTGAACTCGTCCCATAGCTTCAGGTCTCCGGTTTTGTAATAATCGATCAGTATTCCGACAGCCTTCTTTTGCCGCTCATTTCCAGCCACTTCCAAGGCTTTTTCCAACTCGGCGATGATCCGGTCGATAGCGGCTCCGTAAAGCCCTCCGGACTTCCAGGGTTTCTCGACGATACGTCCGCCTTCCTTGACCACCTTTGTATTCAACCCATAAGACACAGGCCTGGGATCGTCAGCGTCTTCGATCGAAGAATAGTAATCCTCGACCTCATCCCTTGTGACTCCCTCATAGAAGTTGACGGAAGACTCCAGGACAATGTCACCTTCCTTGGAATCGGACCTGCGCCTTTGGCAGATTTCTTGTGAATATATCACATCCAGTAGCGACTTGGCATCTTCAGAAAGCCCTGACGCTTCCATCAAAAAGAGCATGTAGTCTTTGGAACAACCCGGGAAGAACTTGTCCTCCGCATAGTGATGATGAAAACCATTGGAGAAAAACAGCCGCTTAGCGTAAACCAGAAACTCCTGGAAATCAACACATTCCCTGTCGCCATCAAAGCGATCGAGGATGTCTTCAACCACTCTTCGCACCGGAAGGTTCCATTTGCAGTACTGGTCCCACGTAATGTCCCTTCCCCATTTGGCCGCCTCGCTGAGGTGGTAGGCATATTCCTTCTGACGCAGGCTCAAGCCCTCCCAACCAGGCACTTCAAAGCGCATGATCTTGATGTCGGCAAACTCGTCAATCAATGTTTTCATGAGGTAAATATACGCGATATTCCGGATTTTTCATATATTTGAGGATTGATACCCTATAGACAAGGACTATGAGCGCGAAACAAATCATACTGTCTACCATCCGTTACGCCGCCATCATCACCGCGGCCGTGGCTTTCGCATGCTGCGACAAGGACCCTGATTTCGGTGTCTCCAGTGAAGAAGAAGGCATACGGTACACTTCTCACGGCAACAGGGAGCCCATAAAAGAAAGCCGCAGGGTGTTGTTGTTCTACGAGTGCGGTTTCAACTCGCTATATTCCAATCTCGCCGCAAATATGGAAGTGGAGCTCCCTTCGGGGAATCTCCCAGGAGGAGGCAGGCATGACGATGTGGTGCTCGTGTTTTCAAAGATTGCGAAAAACCTTAATTACAAGGATGTTCCCTCCTACCTCCGGAGGATTTACAAGGACGCTAAGGGTGAGACTGTCTCCGACACTTTGAAGATTTATCCAGAATCCACGGTGGCTTCGTCCGGAGCCACGATGAGGGATGTGCTGTCGTTAGTGAAGTCCACCTTCCCGGCCAAAAACTACGGCATGGTGTTCTCTTCCCACGGCTCAGGCTGGCTTCCGGCAGGATATTACTACAGTCCATACGGTTTCGAAAGAGATCATGGGGGATCAAGCAGAAAACTCTCCAAGGCGCTGAACCTCTACGACATTCCGCAAGGGACAATGGCTGACGACCCCTATGCACAGATGGTCAGGAGCATTGGACAGGACGAGATGTATTCCGGAGATATGGAGATGGACGTGACCGAATTCGCGGAAGGGATTCCTTTCCACCTCGATTATCTTCTTTTCGACATGTGCCTGAGCGGCGGGATAGAAATAGCCTACGCCCTTAAAGACAAGGCCGATTATCTTGGAATCTCACCTGCCGAGGTCCTCGCCGCGGGTACTTACGACTACACCAAGATCACCCAATACCTTTTCAAATCTCCAGACGCTGACCTCCAACGTCTTTTCAAGGACTCGTTCGACAGATATGACAAGAACACCGGAGACATGCGATCCTCAACGGTCACTTTGCTCAGGACCAACGGGTTAGACAACCTGGCAACAGTCTGCAAGGCCCTTATCGACAAATACAGGAACGAGATAGCGAACGCTCCCACGAGGAATATCCAAGGTTATTTCAGGGAGAACAGGCATTATTTCTACGACCTTGAGGACATATTCGCGAAGAGTGGAGCGGCAGAGTCGGACCTGGCCGCACTCCGGTCGGCGATTGACGCCTGCATAGTGTACAGGGCCGCCACTCCATACTTTCTCGGCACCTTCGCGATCAACACCTATTCAGGGCTCAGCATGTACCTCCCTTGCGCCGGCACTCCCCTCCTGGATTCCTACTACAAAAACGAGCCTTGGAACAAGGCCGTGGAACTCGTAAAATAATTGCGTGTTAAATAATTAATTCCTATCTTTGCCGCCGCTTTAAAAGCGCGTCGGCGCTTTTGGTGCAATGGGGCCCCGGCAGGTCCGGGGTTGAGTAACACATTTTAAACAAAGTACAATGAAACATTTTGAAATCAACGGTAAAGTCCGTGAGGTCGGCAACAAAGCCGTCATCAAAGCGATCCGCAAGCAGGGTCTTGTCCCTTGCAACCTCTATGGCCAGGGAATGGAGAATGTCCTCTTCACTGTCACCGACAAGGACCTCCAGGGTATCACCAACACCCCCGCTTCCTACATCATCGACATAAAGCTCGACAACGGTAAGGCTTATCAGGCTGTCGTCCATGAGCTCCAGTTCCATCCTGTCAAGGACAACTGCCTCCACGTCGACTTCCTCGCCGTCTCTGAGGACAAGCCTATCGCCATCAAGGTTCCCATCGTGGTCAGCGGCCACCCTGTGGGTGTTCAGAAAGGTGGTAAATTCGTTCTCGTTTCCAGGTTTGTCAAGATCAGCGCCCTTATGAAGGACCTTCCTGACACTGTCAACGTCGACATCACTCCTCTCGACATCGAGAAACGCATCGTCGCTGGTGACATCAAGATTGAAGGTGTCAACGTGGTCTCCCCTAAGGACACCATCATCTGCACCGTCAAGGCCACTCGTAACATGACCGCCCAGGCTGCTGATGAATCTGCTGAAGGCGCTGAGTAGGCTACTGGTTAAGAAGCGTCAACCCGTCGAGGATCCCGGTATGAACTACCTTGTCGCCGGTCTCGGTAATATTGGTGCGGAGTACGCTTCGACCAGGCATAACGTAGGTTTTATGGTATTGGATGCCTGGGCTCAGGCATCCAATGCTTCTTT